>OBUZ01000065.1_pt1 | contig 116462 bp, 182 predicted proteins | sample 1494961 | NCBI WGS metagenome assembly OBUZ01 (sample SAMEA2579939, study PRJEB22360) | human gut metagenome | biome: human gut; feature: human-associated habitat; material: faeces | place: Denmark | collected 2008/2010
TTAATAATTCTCTCTTTATAAATAATTTTTATATAAATTTGTAATTACTTATATATAGAGAGAGATCTAGGTAATATTGGATCCACTTCAGAAAGAGCCGCAAGCGACCCTTTCTTCGTGTCTCCGTTTCACTTTGCTTCGCAAAGTCTTTGCTGACGCAAAGATACAATTTAAATTGAAATAGAAAAAAATTTTTTATAATTTCTTCATATCGTTTCTCCTTTTATTAAAAATATTTTAACGGCTTTTTTTTTTCATACATTTATTCTCTTATAAATATAAAAATATCTGTGAAAACTTACACTGTTGTGTTATTATGTAAATATCAAAAGAAGTAGGAGAGTAGCGCTATGAGTTTTTTAGATGAATTGAATGAAATATCAAAAACACCGGAAGAAGCTGCTGCAGAAAAGAAGATAGAATCATATAATGATGGAAAGAAATGGGCGATAAGCACAATAGATCATATTAAAAATGTGATCAGAGAAAAGGCTAAAAATGGAGATTACGAAACAATATGTGGAAATAGATATATGAAATTTTATGCTGACGATTTATATCCATCTAGTTATTTATTTGGAAAATATAAGAAATATGAATATAGGGAGAATGTTGGAATTTTTAATCGACAAGGTGATTATCGTGTGAGAGTATATTATAATATATGCGATCAGGATTATTATTATGGATATATGGATACACTCAACCAGTTGTCTAAAAAAGAAAATATTAAAGCAGAAGTAGTTGGTGTGTTTGAAGATTCGACACATAAAATTGAATTTGATCCATTAGAGGGGATTGTTCTTGAAAGAAAGGTGTTTGATATTGATTTTTCAATAAGATTAAAATGTAGCATCGAATTTTAATTTGTAGAAAATGCTTGTTATTTGTCGAAACATCTGATATTATAAATACATAGTTGCTTAAGAGAAAGCAGTTTGGTTTTCACTCCCCTTCGTGAAATCAGCCGCTTTCTCTTTTTTTGTTTAAGGAACTAACCAGTTACTTTCTGGTTTTGCAATCAGTCTAGCATTGTTGTAAGCCATTTCCATCGTAAGACAGGTATGACCTTGATAATATCCGCCTGGCATTTTTGTTAGCACAAGAGCTAAATCTGGCTCGTCTGTTTTTCCAAAACATAACGGTAGTAATAATTGAATTTGATTTTTAAAGCAATGCGGTACTGCTAATTTATAATTAGCCATAACTCTTTTAATAGAAGTATCTATCACTCCCTTTAACATTTCCAAAGGTCTATCGCTATTAAGTACGTTTTCTGGAAGTCTGGATTTATTATCTTCGTCTTCCAGTATATGTCTATATTGTATATTGATGCGACAATGCCAGTCAAAAACGAGCAGAGATGGATCAGAAAAATAATCAGATCTTTCTGGATATTCAGCAATTCCATTTGAACCAAGCTCATATTCTGTGTAGAATCCTTTAAATTTGTAATCTGTACTGTCAGGCTCTTCTATTGGATTGACTTCTCCATAAATATAAATTGGTTCATAAAATTCTGTAAATAGTCCAGTATTGAATAAGCAATACTTTTCTGTTTCAACAATTTTATTTTCTCTTCTTAATTTAAGGAATGTATATTTTAAATAATTCTTCAAGATAGAATAATCGTTACATTCTCCAAAACTCCATTTCTCCGGAATTGCTAAATTTGCTAGTTCCTCCATTCGTTTGTTGTAATCTCCCCAAATCATATAGTTATATAAATCCTCCATCGTATTCCTCCAGTCATAATATTTTATATCGTCTATTATAACTGAAAAATTTGCTGTTTTCTAGGTACATATACTTATTCACTCATACGTTCTGCACAGACAAGAAATTTTATATATGTAATCTGTTGAGTAAAAACATGTTTTTAATATATAAAATCAATTTTGTATAATAATGTGGACACTTTATAGAGTAACAACATAAAATCGAAATTTACCATTGAAAACGTTTTATAACCACACTGAACATACTTTCGATTTTGTTGTGGATAAATTTATAGCTTTCTGGTATCATAAATATTAAGAAAGAAAAATGGAAGGAGTTATTGTTGTGAATAGGACGTATATTGCAATTGATTTGAAAAGTTTTTATGCATCAGTAGAGTGTATAGAACGTGGACTTGATCCACTGACAACAAATCTAGTTGTTGCTGATAATAGCAGAACAGAGAAAACAATTTGTCTTGCAGTAACTCCGTCTTTAAAATCATATGGTGTATCCGGAAGACCAAGATTATTTGAAGTAGTACAACGTGTAAGAGAAATCAATGCTACAAGATTGTATAACTTAAGAAAACGTGAATTCTCTGGTTTCTCCTATAATAAGAAAGAATTGGATGATGATTTAAATCTAAAACTTGATTATATTGTAGCTCCTCCTAGAATGTCGTTTTACATGGAATACAGTACCAGAATCTATAATGTTTATTTAAAATATATTGCTCCAGAAGATATCCATGTATATTCTATTGATGAAGTGTTTATAGATGTAACTTCTTATTTAAATACGTATGGGTTATCTGCAAAAGAATTGGTACAGAAAATTATACTGGATGTGTTGCATGAAACAGGAATTACAGCAACCGCAGGAATTGGAACGAATTTGTATTTGGCTAAGATTGCGATGGATGTTGTAGCAAAGCATATTCCTGCTGATGAACACGGTGTAAGAATTGCAGAACTGGACGAAATATCTTATCGAGAGAAATTGTGGGAGCACAAACCATTGACAGATTTTTGGCGTATTGGAAGAGGATATACAAAAAAGTTGGAATCTGTTGGGTTATATACAATGGGAGATATTGCAAGATGTTCTCTTGGAAAAGAGGCGGATTATTATAATGAGGACTTGCTGCGTAGAATGTTTGGCAAGAATACAGAACTTTTGATTGATCATGCTTGGGGATGGGAGCCTGTTACGATTGCAGATATTAAAGCATATAAGCCGGAGAGTAATAGTATTGGAAGTGGACAGGTTTTACACTGTGGAACTGATTATGATAAAACGAAAATTATTGTGCGTGAAATGACGGAAATGTTGGTTTTAGATTTGGTGAGCAAAAATCTTGTAACAGATCAGATTGTATTGACAATAGGGTATGATAGAGAAAATTTAATGAATCCGGAACGAATGAGAAATTATAAAGGCGATTTTTCTGTTGATCAATATGGAAGAAAGATTCCAAAACATGCACATGGTACTGTTAATCTGGACGGTTATTCTTCTTCTACCAATATGATTGTAAGAGCTGTACTTGATTTATTTAATAGAATTGTGGATGAAAATTTACTTGTTAGAAGAATCAATATGTCTGCGAATCATGTGATCAATGAAAAGGAGGCAAAGCAAGATAGATATGAACAGATCAATTTGTTTGATATGATTGAATTTGATGAAAAGAAAGTTGACCAGGAGAAACTTCAGAAAGAAAAAGATATCCAGAAAGCTGTCTTGGATATCAAGAAAAAATTTGGGAAGAATGCAATTTTAAAAGGCATGAGTCTACAAGAAGGAGCTACGGCAATAGAGAGAAATAATCAAATTGGTGGACATAAAGCATAGGAGTGTGTTATGGGTAAATACGATGATATAATAAATATGAAACACTTTGTTTCTAAAAGATATCCTCAAATGAGTATGAGAGATAGAGCAGCACAATTTTCTCCATTTGCTGCATTGACAGGTTATGATGATGCGATAAAAGAAACTGCGAGATTAACAGATAGAAAGATTAATTTGGATGAAAATGTTCTGCAGAAACTGGATGAGATATTATTTGTGATCAGAAAGAGATTAGATTCTGGACAGAAATGTAGAACTGTGATTTCTTATTTTGAAAAAGATTTGAAAAAAGATGGTGGAAGATATCTGGATATTTCTGGTGAAGTTAAAAGGATAGATGGATACAGGAATGTGATTGTGTTAATGGATGGTAACATGATTCCGATTGAAGATATTATGAATATAGAGATAGAAGAGTAGACTTGGATTTTATTCTAGGTCTATTTTTTATGTGTAAAATTTTTCCGTGTGGATATTTTTATGGAGGAGATGATTTTAAGTACTTCGGTATGAGAGATGTTTTTATACCCCGGTGGTGTGGTTGAAATGTAGTAGGTATGGGCGTTTATAGGTGGGAATTGTGGAAGAAATGTACTATGTGATAAGAAGAATTTTCTATGGAATTTGGGTTAATTTTATGGAGTTCGGACGGATGTAGTATTTAAGCGTGTTTGTTGAGGATTTTAATGTGAATTATGGTGGAAATTGGTGATTTTTTGGTGTGATTTTGGGATAGGAATGTAGTGTTTAAGCTGTACGGATCGAAGTCGATATCGAGCATTTTTGAGTGGAATTTGGGTAGAATTTGTGGTTGAAGAGTAAATTTGGAAATTTTTTGCGTAGAATTTTTTAGTGAAAATTTTGAAGTGACGTGTGAGTAGAACACATACACGTTATATTTAATATAGAACATATACCGCTGATGTAAAGTACCCGGGGTATTATAAATAGTGTAATACTATACTATTATGCTATTTTAGGGACTTTTTACACATTGATGAAAGTGCAAAATTTATAGTTTATAGGAATCCTGGAAGTGGGCGGGGATGACAGGGAATTTGGAGGGATTTTCTGGCTCGGTTCGGATTTTTGTTTGAATTTTTTAATAATTAAAAAAATTATCAACACACTGTGAACAACTCAAAAAAACAATGTGGATAACTTTTGCATAAAAACAGACTTTTCCCCACAACAGCCAAAAATCAATATAAAAATAAAACCATTTCCCCACTTATCACAAAAAAATGCAACTAAATGCCCACTACGCCACCACTACAATACAAAAACTTATCTACACTATGATAAAAATTACCATCAAAACTATGTATAATCATATAACAATTTATGTATATCCATACAATAAACCCCACACAATACTACACATTAACATGATACAATCCACATAATACAACACTATCAATATATTACATGTACTTATAACACATACAATACATATGATACACAACTATAACATACAATATACATACTATCTGTATACCATGCATATATGATCTACGCATACCTAACACATATTACATATAACTAACTAATAATAAATAAAATAGCGGTGTGACAAGTCACCGCTATAATAATACTAATCTTCTAATGTACTCTGTAAATTCTCAAGTATTTTCTGTATGCGTCTATCTTTCTTTTCCGCGTCTTTTTCTTCTTTTGCTTCTTTCAAATCATCAATCAAAAATCTAATAAAGCCGTTAAATTGCTTATCGGTCATTCCCATATCTTTCAATACCTCCATTTTGATTTCCTCCATTTCTTCCCGTTGGCACTTGTCATTACCAACTATAATTATAATAGCACTAAAATCAGTGCAAAGTCAATCACTAAAATCAGTGTTAAAAATATTTTATCTTTTCCTCTTCAGTCGGTATAATCTCAATTATATCCGACGGTTGACATCTTAAAATAAGACAGATCGTATTGATTGTATCTGTTGTAATGCCTTTACCTTGCCGTATGTTTTGCATTGTCGCCTGGCTCATAATCTTATCTTTTCGCAATCTACTTGTATTATATCCATTATCTGCGAGTGCTTTTAATATATCTATTTTATACCTAAACATACTATCTATAAATCCTTTTTTCTTTTATTACAGATATTATACCATAAATCACAACTAAATAAAAGCTACACGCTCATAAACCGTGTTACTACTTATTATATGCGGTCAATACTCTCGGTAACCTGTACAATGCGCACTGCCACCGCATCGCATCATATAGCACCCACTTTTACCACAATGACATAATTTATCTGATTTATCATAATAAATACATCGTGATGCCGTCTGTCATTATTTTAGTGTAAATATCCAACGTGTACAGCAGTGCCTATATTACGACTCAAACCATTTCTATAAATATCATGTATTCCGGATTGTACAGGTCTTTCAATCGTATCTATATTATGTTTCTTTTTTCTTTTCATAATTCAATTCTTTTTTCATCCAGATCTTTTTTTATAAGTTCCTTAAGATAACTATTGGCACTCTGTCCGGATTCTGCAAGATATTCTTTTAACTTTTGTCCATACTCGATATCAGTGGGATAGTATTTAACCGCAAATGTTAATGTTTTTTCGCTATACTTTTTTACCGCTTTTCTGTTTTGCTGTTTTATTTTTTCTTTCTTATTTTCTAAATTCATTCTTTCCCTCATTTCTCCCATTAAAAAAAGGTAGTAGATTATAATACCATGATACCACAACAAAAAGCAATATTACAATTATTCATTGTACATAATAAATAAATGAGTATACTCATAATACACTACCAATAGTGCATGGTTTACAAAAATGAGTAAACCCACAAAAAAGACTTGAAAAATGAGTTTACTCATGATAAGATAAACCCAAGTTAAACGAAACGAGTCATGTGGCAGAGTCAATAAGGCCGCATGCAATCCCAAAAAGCAGAGTCAATAAGTCTAAGGGCGTTAAAGTTTGGCTAGGGTGTACATTGAAAATCTAATAGTTATTGATTTACCTAGAAAAAAAATCTCGGATAACATTCCGACCTAAAATAAATGAGATAGGGTTGTTTAATAGGCAGTACAATGTTAGGTTTTTAAGTGAGTGCTTTACTAAATAAGCAACACCACGTTATAAAAAATTACGTGTAATAAATACATATCGAATACATATTAAAAATTTTTCACTTCCAACAGAAAGGAGGTGAAAACGTATGTACTATATAACATACGACAATGAAACTGTCGTGTACAATTCCGACCATAAGCAACTTGTAAAGTGTCCAACGGAACAAGAAGCAAAAGAATATATACACGACAACTCATAAAATATTGTAACTTGTAAATCAAGACTTGTCAAGTCGACAAGTCCTTTTTAATTATTATAGAACGGAATAACTAACTTATAAGCAGAAATTAAGTCACGCCTTTGTCACTGGTGTAGAATAATCTACAACAAACTTTGAAACCGCTTAAAATTATGCTTAATATCTGTTATCGGTAGACGGGTATCCAGTCCGGCGTGAGTTCACGACTCTGACAGATATTTATTGAAACAGAGAATAAACAATTAAAATAAGAATGAGAGAGGTAAACAAAATGAGTCAAATTCAATTAGAGCAAGCGTTATATGAATTAGCATTAGAAAATAAAACATATTCTGAAGATGTTTTATATGAAATTAGAAACACGATTGTAAGATTTTTCTGTAATAACCCTGGTTATATCGGAGAAGATGCAATAAGAACATTCAAATATTTCTTAAAAACTGGCATTTTAGATTTCAACTTATAACAAGTCGAATATGAGAAAAGACAGAGGACAAGGCAGAGAATGAACAATTAAAATGAGAGGGGTAAACAAAATGAGAAGCAAGAAAAGAAATCTGAAAAACAGAATCAACGAGATCACAACTCTGTTAATGCCGATTGTATTAACAGTTGGCATGGTTGGTTACTGGATAACATTTGGATATTAAAGAAAGAGAGGTAGTAAAAATGTATACTTTTAAAACATCAAATGAAAATATCGTATTTTCGGCGGTTTACTGTGACTGTTGTAAACATAAATGGACAGCTATAAAATATATCAATAAAGATGGTAAATGGATTGAAACAGATTTTTATAAACGTTTTGATACACTGGATGAACTGAAAGAATTTGTTGAAAATTATGAAGAAGCTGAAAACAGATATTACTTTTCAGAAGATAACAGAGAATCACTCCCAGAAGTAATGGATAAAACATTTACAGAGGATCAGTTAAAAGAAGTGTATCGAGATATCATCGACAAAACGGAATATAAAAATTTTTCCGAATGGTTTTTTGATATGCTAAAAACTGGTTTAATTTTGCATAGATAGTTAGGAGGAAATAAAACTATGAAAAAGAAAATCGTTTATATACTAACACTGGCAGCCGTTTCTATCGGTTGCTTTTTTGTTGGAAGAAATACGGCAGAACAGTCAGAACCGGAAACACACGTTGAGCGAATGGAGTATGCATTGGAAAATATTTCACGATGGAAACTTGCTGATGATGGAGAAACAGTAATTTTGTATGACTTTGAAGGAAATATTTATAATTGGTAAGGAGAAAAAATTATGACAAAGCAATATAAACTTTTTAAAACAGTAAAGAAGACAGCGAAGGAAAATAATTTATTAATAGCGGAAAATAATCTTGCAACTACTAAAACACTGTTTGACTTCTTAGAACTGGATAATATAAATCTTGAGGAGTGGGAAAAAGATGTTATCAAGAATGATGCGCTAAAAAATGTATGTTCCTTTAATAAAGAATCATTTTACGGCGCTGAATATGATTTATTTAAAAGTTGTATTGGAAAAGCTTTATATATTCCTCATAAAGTATTTTCAAAGGAGGGAAAACATTTATACAATATTATGCAGTTTGCAAGCATTATACACGCTCATTCAGAGCGTAACAGCGTATATGATGAATACGGAAACAAGCAGGTGAAATACAAGTCGCTTTATAGTGAGCCAATGGATGATCTGGAAATATAAAAAATTTAAAATGATTTAGTGATGTGCAGAGAATAAGAAAACAGATGCATAAAGAAAGGTTAAAAGGTGGGAATTATGAAGAGAAACAAATTATACGGAACAACATTTTGTGGAAATGAAGCAAGCGACTACGCAAAAGAGCAAGGATATCTTGACTATGCGACTTTTGCAAAAGCATTTGACGCAGTAATGAATAATAATATTATGGAAAATACTTGTGAAGTTGGATTTTGGGAGCAAGAAAATGGAATCATTGATAATTCTGAAGAAGTTGACGCATTAAAAGAAGAAATCACTGATATTGAAAATCGTTTGGAATTTTTGACAGATGAAGAAATAGAAGAAGCTCAAATGCTGCAAGAAGAAATTGGTTCTATTCAAGAACAAATTGAAGAGCTTGAGGAAGAGCAGGAGAGATTATATAATCAAGAAATTTTTCAATATTATATCGTATCAGACCAGGGCGCGGAAATGATTAAACAGTATACAGAAGATCCTTTGTTTTATAATGAAACTCTTGACATGTATGTCTGGGGAATTACACACTATGGAACAGCTTGGAGTTATGTCTTAACAGACGTTAAATTAAATTGCAAAGAAGAAGCGTTTGAATAAGGAGTGTTCTAAACTATGACAAATAAATTTTTAAGACGTGTTGTCGATGAATCAATCATTGATACACGGAAATACAGATATACATATAATGCCGGAAATGGAAATATTGAACGGCTGCCACTGGAAAAGCTAAATACAACTTATGCTTTAACAGATTGGGAAGTAGTCGGAAACGTAATGGATTTATAGAAAGAGGTTTGAGTTATGAAGCGGAAAATATTATATATCGGTGCTGTTGCAATTATTTCTTTGACATCATTTATAATAGGAAGAAACTCGGTTGAAAGAAGTGGAACGAAGCAAAAGGAAAGGAGTCATGATTATGATAACAGTAGGAAAATCTTTAGCAGATTATACGTTTGAGGAATTGGAAGCCTTGGATAAGAATATACTAACGAATGAAGAGTGTGAGCAGATTCGGGAGAATCCTCTCGTAACATTGGAGATTTTAGGAAGAAGTACATACAGACGCGGTAGAATATGGATAGATGTTCATATCGAAAATGAAGAAAGACAATGTAACATAGATGTATACGTTTAGAAAGCACTTGTAATTATACAGGTGCTTTTATTATAGAAAATTTTACATATTAAAGGAGAATGAAGAAATGAGTAAAAGAGAAAGAATGTTGCCAAAAGAATTAGAAGAAATGATGAACGAAGCAAGATTATTAAATAATATCATTGAAGCCGGTGAAAAAATGATAGTATCTGACAAAATGGAAGAAGCAAGATCAAAACATGACGGAAGAGAAAAGGCGATTATTAGTATCAATCCTTTACTTATCCATGTACCAGAATGGCAAAGAGAATTGAGAGTGTCGATTGCGAAGAAAATAGGGGCGGAATTTAATGCGTATAAATGGGATTTACCAAAAGTCGTTCTTCGGGATGGGAAATTCTATGTAATAGACGGAATGCACAGAATTATTGGTGCGTATTTTGGAAACATGAAACTTGTACAAGTTGAGGTATTGATAGGGATTACAGAAGCAGAAGCTGTTAGCTTATTTTTATCACAACAGAATGACCGTAAAAGAATGACATTCGTAGATACATATAGTGCAGCTCTTGTATTAAGAAAAAATGAATATGTAGTATTGAAGTCTATTTGTGATCGAAATCATGTTGCAATCAAAGGAGATAGGGAGCCTGTTGAAAATCCTATCGGCGTTTTAACTTCTCTTTCTGATGGTGTAAAAATGGCTAAACTTTGCCCGGATTTATTAGATAGAATATTAAAGCTTGTTGTCAACCTTCAGTGGAACGGTGGAAAAACATATAGAAATGGTAAGGCGTTCAGTGCAAAAGTATTGAGAGTATTCAAGAAACTGTATGCTTATTATGCAGGAAGAGAGACAGACATGGAAAGAGTTCTGTTAAATAATTGCAAGGGAAGTAAGTATTTTAATGATAATCTATCAGAAAAGTGGCAAGATTCGTTGTTTGATTTTCTTTCAGATGTAATTGAGAAAAATATTGATATTCCTGTAATTGAAGCAAAAACAACAACACGGAAAAGAACAACAAGAAAAGCAGTAGCAAAGACTGCATAAGAAAGCTCTACATATTACGTTCTGCGGGTGTCACAGCTCGCGGAATGATTTCATGGAAATAAAAAATACAACAAATAAACACAACAACAAAAGGAGAATAATACAATGGAGATTTTGAACGAATTTACAATTGGCGGAAAGAAATATTGTACAGTCAGAACAAAAGGTGGGGTATCTGTGATGGAAAAATGGGAATATAACAACGCAAAGAACAAGTATATGAAGAATTGGAGGAAATAAAAATGGGTGTAGTAGAAACAGTAATGACGGAAAAAGAATGGAAGAAGCAGAATAAAGACTGGTTAGAAGGGTATGTTGTGGCAGAAACAAACCAAAGATTCAATCGTTGGAAACGCAGATTGAACTTTCAAAAGTTTTCTGGATTGATCTTGTTGCTAATTGCGCTGTTTGCTATTGAAACGGATGCAAAATTGTATATTACTGCATTAGGTGTTGCACTGATCGCATACTGGAAACCATTTTGTAAATAAGAGTTATTAAAAGAAAGTAGAGGAAAATATTATGAATATCGAAGTAAATAAGACAAATGTAAAAGTAGAAGGAAATAATCTTGTAATCGAATTGACGGAAGAATTAAGAAAGTCTTTAGGAATGAGACAGAGTAAACCACTTTATGAATGTAAGGTTGGAAATATTATCATTGATAACATTGGAAATGAATGGTATGTGGTGGAACAGGATATTGAGAACAATAGAACCAAAGTATGGAGAAAAGAACTTCTTGACGGAACTTATAGATTTGACATTGGGTCAAATGACTTTAGAACTTCTGAAATCAAGAATGTACTGAATTATGAAAACGGGAAAATTCTGTCTGATATCTACAAAGGCTTTGGAAAAGAAAATGTATTGATTGATACAGTTGATTTACTATCTATGGATGGGTTGGACACCTACGAAACATGTGATTGTAAGGTACATTTAGGAACTTTTGATGATTACAGAAAAGCCAGAAAAAATGGTATGTTTAGAGAAGAGAATAAAAAACTATTTTGGTTAGATACGCCAAGCAGTACAAATGAAGGAACTTCATCTTCCTTTGTTCAGGTTGTCCGCAGTGGTGGGAACGTGGATTGCAACGATTGCGGCTGGAACGGTCATGGGGTTCATCCGTTTTGTTCTTTGGACTCTTCAATCTGTGTATCTGTTGAATAACGTAGAACTTTGGAACAACCAGGAACAGCAAAAGCTGTTTCGTATGTTACGGAAACAAATAATGATTTTATCGGGAGGAAATAGTTATGTTTACTAAAACAGAACAGAATAAATTATTAAAAATAAGAAGAATATTGGAAGAAGTTTATGACAATGGAAAATTAAGAAAATATAATCTCGTACCATATTCGGCAGAAGAATTAGTACATTGTTACAACTCTATTATTAGAGATATTACACATAGCGCAGTATCAATTTGTGGTGATGTCAAGAATATCTTTGAAAAACATGGATTTAAGATTGAAGAAAAGGGAATAGGGTGGGAAATTTCTTTAAAATAATTACATGAAAAGATAATTTTAAATAGAGGAAATAGGTATGAGGAAAGTAATTTTTAAAATTAACGATCAAGAGTATTTTAGAAAAGAATTTGAAAAAGATGGATATACAAGGAAACAGGCAGATGTTCTTCTGAAAGGTGTAGGAAATTTCAAAGCAATTTACACATTGTACGGAGAAGGTAAGAATGTGAATAGATACGAATTGACAGACTACGACGGAAATAAAATCAATATCAACGATTTAAACGGGTATGAAAAAGGCGTTGTTTTGAATGATTGCTATGCGTATTTCACAGGGAGCAAATATCATTGCAATGCAGATAAACCTTGTGGTGTGGTAGGGATTATAGAAGAAGAGGCGTAGATATGAAAATTCATTTATTTTGGCTTGATAATAATTGGAGGAAAACAGGAGGAACGGCAAATAACTATAATCTTATTATTGATATGGAAAATAAAGTTTATAAGCAGTTTGTCAATCCTTTTTATGGATATTATAAAGCGGAGGATATAGAAGTTAAAAGAAAGTCAGATATTGTAGATTACATAAAATACTTAAAAGACAATGATTTTAAAGAAGTAGAAAAAATTTAAAGAGTAAATGAAAGCACGATCTTATACAAGAATAGGAGATAGAAGAAAATGTTGAGATTTACAATGAACGCAAAAGATTTAAAGGGAATGATGGAAAAGGGACTGACAGCTATTGACAAGAAATCATCACTTGATAGCTTGAAAAAATTATATTTACAAGTGGAATCTGATGGAACAGTAAAAGCTCTTGGAACCGATATGGAACATTTTGCGGAAGTAAGAACAAATAATGCGTGGAATACAAGTCCTGGCGTTCTTGGAATTGACATTGATGATATTAAAATCATTTCTAAAATGAGCGGAGATGTCACACTGGAAGATATTAGCACGGAAATGCAGCAGAAAATCAATGTGAAGTGCGGAAAGAAAATTGTTACTATTCCACGATATGCGAATACAGATATTTTTCTTCCAGCAATGGATAAAACAGAAACACATATTATTACAACAACGGAGAGTTGGTTATTGGAAACAATCGCTAATCTTTCTTTATTTGTGGCAGGAGATGACGCTAATAAAATGATGAACGTATTCAACTTCAACACAAAGCGGAAGCGTGTAGAGGCTATGGACAATCGCAGAATTGGGACGAGATCACTTGAGAATCAGAAAATTATCACAGAAACGGAAAATCCATTTGACACTGTAAAACTCCATGTGAAATGCTTGCCGGTATTTAAGAAAATTATGGATAAAAAATCAGATACGGAAGTTAAGGTATATCAGAGTCAGAAGTTTATCAGAATCGAAGGAAAAGATTTTACATACATTATTAGAAGAGTTGAAGGCAAATATTTTAATATTGAACAGATGTTGACAGATAGCAGAGATTTTGTATTCAATGCTGATAGAGAAGAAATGTTAAAAATTATGAAGTATAACGCAGATATGGTAAAAGAAGAAAAGAAACCTACTATCTTTCATAGTGAGAACGGAAAACTTTACACATATTTGCAGACTTCCAGATATCAAACTTTTGACGAGATTGAAACGAAAAATCTTGTAATGGACGAGGACTTATTTATTGGATTCAATTCACATTATCTTGTGGATGCATTATCAGTTATTGATTCAGAGAATCCGGTATTCAGAGGAAGTAAAAGAAATGCTCCAATGTACATTGATGGAAACGAGTACAATTTCTTGATTCTTCCGATCAATATTGCTGGAGAAAATTATATTATAAATTTTAGAACACAACTTGATAGAGCAGCTTAACGGCTGCTTTATCGTTTATTTAATAAAAGAACGCTTTTAGAGGGAAATAACATGGACACACAGAAAATTGCAAAAATTTTATTTTATATGTCATTAGACATGGATTATGCGGACTCTTTAGAATACAAAGATGAAGAAGTAAAGTGTATCACAGAAGAACTGGAAATTTTAAAACAAAATGAATGTTTCAGTACGCTGCAAATGTTGGAAATGATCGCATTGAAAAATGAAGATATGGAACATTGGAAAGAGGGAAAATAGTATGTCATTAAGAGAATATCTAAAAGAACTGAAAATTGATCAGATTGAAGATGATACAGAATTTTGTGATAAGGAATACAATGCGATAATGGACTATTGCACAGAACGGAAATTCTTAATCACAGATGCTGATTTAGCATGTATCGTTAATCGTGGTCTGAACGATAGCTTTGAATACAGGCGTGCAGAATATATCGAGAATTTGTGGTTAGAATTCGGAGACGTTCCAATGAATCCTGAAACAGAATGTATTGAGGAAGAGTGGAACGGATTTGCCGCAGAAACACACCGAGAGGAAATTTGGGAGTGGTTTGAAGAAACTTATGGAATTAGTGTTGCAAAAGATTTGATGGGATTATAGGAGAAAATGATTATGGCAAAATATATTGTAGATTATTATCAGAAATGTAGTAAATCGTATGAAGTAGAGGCATTAAGGCACAAGCAAAAGAGATTGTATTAGAAAAGATTGAAAATGGTCTTGAATATGAACCTAGATGTTTTAATTGTGAAGAGGAAGTATTTGAAATAGAGGAAATAAATGAAGCATATCTAATTGATGGAGTGGCTTCTTGTTGTGGTTATGATTTTGGAATTGATACGGATAAAGCAAAATTTTGTCCGATATGTGGGAAAAGATTGATTAAAAAAGAATAAAATCGGAATTTCAATAGGAGAATAATTATGAACAGAAAGCAAATTAAACTTTATGATATTTACAATTTACCACATGGAACACAAGTAACCATTGCTATAAATAAAAATGCATTCATGCCGGCGGTGTCATTCGGAGATAAATTTGGATTACGAAGCGGAGAATTTAAGACGGCAAAAGATATCGAAGATAATGGATGGGAAACATTCTTAGGTTGGAGTTGAAACTCGTATTTCTTATGTTATTGAAAGGAATTAATATTTTATGAAGATAGGAACACTGGATTTAGATCCCAGGTATGAATACATAATTGTTTATCGAGACAAAAGAGATAGTACAATAAACACATGGACATTAGATGAATCAGCATTACAGATAAATTACAGACAAATGAAAGCGGGTGGTAATGTTGAGTTTCTTGGTATTTATAAGAAGTTAAACGATAGTCAACTGTTGGATGTTATGACTCAATAAGAGTATGACTTACAGAAGTTGTAATGTATGGAGGAAAAATGGGATTGAATATTATAGAAAATTCAGATGTAATACGATTTATTGAAAGTATAGAAGATGAAAGAATGAAAGAACTTTTGAATCACATGCACAATGAATATTGTCGATATGTAAGGATTGGTACGCCGGAACAGTGCAAAAAATATAAAGATTTGTGTGATTTAAAGCCGAGTGATTATATTAGATTACTTGATAATTGCACGAAAGCTTTTAAAGAAGAGCTGGAATGTAAAGAAAAGTTTTATAAAAATAAAATTGCTGAATTAGAAAAAAGAAAAGAAGGAAATGAAAGTCGCATTTCAAGAGAGGATGGAAAAATAAATGAAAAATATTTTTATTATTGATATAGACACAAAAGAAAGGGTTGGAATGATTGATTTTCTTCCACGTAGAGAAGAACGAATAATCATTAATTATCATGGTAGAAATTTAGAATACAAGGTTGGTTGTGTTGTATACCATCCTTCCGAGAATGGTATACTTGTGTTTGTAAATTTAGTAGATAATTATTACGAGAAGATAATTAAAAATATCAAGTGGTAATGAATTTCACATTTTAACAGATAAAAAAATAAAATGATTTAAAAGCATTCAGAGAATATATCTTTGGTTGCTATTTTAATGCGAAAAACGGAGGAATAGCAATATGAATAAAACAAATACAATTTTAAATAATAATGACGTATCTATGACAATTACCATTGTTACGCCAGACATTGCGAAGCAATGGTTGAAACAAAATACAAACAATAGGAAGATTAAAGAAGCCGTTGTGGATGCCTATGCCAAAGACATGTTAAATGGGAAATGGACAATAAATAACGATTCAATTACTTTTGATAAGAACGGAATATTAACAAATGGGCAACATAGATTAATGGCAGTCATTAAAAGTTCAACATGTCAATGTATGTCGGTGATGTATGGTGTTGAACATAATGTAAACATGGATAGACCTGCGACAAGATCAGTTAGTGATAATCTTACTATTTTTTCAGATTTACCTAGTGTTTTAACAAGTAGAAAATGCACGTCAATGGTTAATTTTCTAAGAAAATGTGTCAATGATGATGAATATAAAAATAAAAATGTTAATGGTGCTTATGATTTTATCAAATGTAATGAAAAAAGTTTATATAATTTCTTATCTAGTATAGGTGGTGGGAATTCTTCATGTGGAAGAATTACTAAATTTAATAACTCTGCTGTTTTGTCTGCATTTTATTTAGCCTATGTAAATGGTGTTGATATTGAGATGTTAAAACGGATGCGGCATGTTATGTACACAGGTGAATATGTATTTGATGGGTATGAAAAAGACAGATTTTTACCAATAGTAAAATTAGATCGTATGTTAATTAGTTCTGATCTATCAAGTGTGAATAAAAGGTTCGAAGTGCTTCTCAGAACTATTTATGCCATAAATGCAGTTTCAGAAAATAAAAATTTAAGAAGTAGGAATAAAATTACACCAAAATTTTATTATGACTTCGAGTATAGAGGAAAAAGAATGTCTAAATGTTTTAAAAACAGATGCATAAAATAAGCAATATTAAGGAGATAACAACATGTATGATGAATTAAAGGGTATATCGTATATATTTTACATAAACAATACAACCGTGAAATTATGTACTTGCAGCATTAACGATAAGGAAGAGCTAGATGATAATGGATATCCGAGATATTTAGGGAAATATGGAAATTGTCTGATTGCCTTACGAAATCAGAAGATAACAGACAAGCTATATCTAATGAAGGAAGAAACATTTAACAGAGTAAAAAAGAAATCTTGGCAGCTCGATAGATATCTTATGAAAGACTTCTTTGATCGTTATGCTGATAGAATAGTAGCACGCTAATAATCTTAAATGAAAGGGTTAGAAATTATGATGTGGACATTATTTGTATTGGATTTTGATGGAACCTATAACCATGAATACAAAGAAAGTTACGGTGTAAGACCGAAAGTATACCAAATTCCATTAGATAGACAAAGAGAAATAGAGAGTCTTGCCAGAGAAGCATCTAAAAAGTTTAATTCATGTACAGATGCATGCGAACCTATTGGAGATATTTTTAAAGGATTGCTCGAAGATAATGGCATTAAATTTCATTATGTTGGAGATTTAAAAATACGTTTCAAAGAGAGACAAGAAGATTATCTTGCAGATTATATTCCTAGGGAGATTGTGTAAGTATGGCTCAAAGATGGACGGACAGAGAGATTAGGTATTTGGAATCAAAATATTTGAATCAGGCTGTGTCAATTACAGCCAAAAGACTTAATAGAACAGAACGTGCAGTTGTTAAAAAGGCTTTGGATATAGGCTTGAGCAAGGTGCATGATGTTTTAAGCGTGAATAAACTTGCCGAGTGTTTCAATGTTACTCATAAGGTGGTTATGAAGTGGATAAATCAATATGATCTTCCATGTCGGAAATTTAAATGTTCGTGCTGCACAAAATATATGATTGATCTTGAAAATTTTTGGAAATGGGCTGAACAGCATAAGGATATTATCAACTGGTCTAGGTATGATTGTATGACATTGGCTTTGGAACCGGCGTGGGTAAGGTGCGAAAAATTCTCATACGACAGACCAAACAAAGGAAAATACTGGACAGATATGGAAATAAACTATGCAAAATCCATGTTGCGTAGAGGAATGTCTTATAGAGAAGTTGCAAAAGAGTTAGGAAGAACACAGAGTGGTGTTGCGCATAAGTGTGCTTACATATATAATGGATAATAAAGGAGGGATATATGTGGGAGCGTTAATTGGAGGAATTTTCTTATTGATGTTATGTGCTTTTTTGGAAAATCTTAGTGATAGTTTAAAATAAAAAAATAATTGGAGGTAAATATTATGGGTGGAATTATTTTTGGAATGATTGTTATTATTGGTGGAGCATTATTTTCATTTGCTGAAAATCAAAAGACAAAGAATATGACAGAAGATGAACGCTGGGAATATGAGTGGAGAAAGATCAATAAAAGAAGATAATTATGTGTAGTTAGAAGTCATCAGATTATCCTGGTGACTTTTATAGTATCCATAAGAAGAGACAATCTGATTTTTTTCGGATTGTTTTTTTATTGCAGAAAAGGAGAAGGTAATGGATAGAAGAAATAATATGGAGTATTTTTTTAAGAAGCAAAGCAGAAAGACGAAAGAGAGAATAAGAGATATGGAGAATTCAACTTGGAATAATTATAAGTTATCATGCGATGATGATAATAGTATTCCAGGAATAAAATCAGAAGGAGTTCTTCATGGGTGGAAATTTTAAAGTAGGCGGTGTTGTATATGCAAGAACTTAGTAGAGAAGATATTCCTGTAGGAGAATATGAGAAATTATGTCATAAGAGTGTATACGAATATTTGACAAGGAACAATGAACCAGATGAACAGAGATATTATAGGACAGATGATGGGGAATTATGGGAAATCAGTCATTTTGAAAATGAAAAATCAGAAGAATTTGGCAAAAGAATGGATGCATTAGAGTATTTGGGTAACAAATTGGATCTGGCAGAAGCATTAGGTGTATTATAGAGAAGGGAATAAGTATGTGTTACAAAGTTGAAAAGCAAAGAAAAATTGAACAAAAATTAGCTGATGAATTAAAAAACGTTCCAGATTTTATCGCAGACTTTTTTGATAGATACAAGTCATCAGCAACAAAAAAGATTAACTGGATCTATATTAGAGACATGCTTAATTGGATGTTATCAAATGGATGTATCAAGAAGGACAGTATTTCAGGCATAACAGTAAAAGATATGAACGACATCACGAGTAATAATGTGATTAAATATCTTAATGAGTTGAAGAATGGTATATTAGGCAGATCAAATTCGCTGGATTCAATCAATACTAAGAAAAATGTATTTAGTGCATTTTGGAATTATTTAAGACAGAACAAATGTGTAGATGAGAATATTATTGCTCATATACCCAGTAATTTGTACAAATCAGAGAAAAAATTTAAAGAAGTAGAAATTCCAACAGATGAAGAAGTGGAAGAATTCTTAAAAAGGGTTAATGATGGAAACAAGAATGAATTTAATGTTATCAGAAATATTGCGATTGTACAATTAATAAAAGGAAGCGGTATTCGATCAGAAGAACTAATTAATATGGATATTAATGATTTACATTTATATGAAGAAGATCGCCCATATATGATGGTTTTGGGTAAAGGAAATATAGAGATATATGACAAAGTATATATGTCAAAACGTGCAAAAATATATCTTGAAGAATATTTGACCATGCGAGATATTTTTATTAGAGAACGAGAAATAACTAATAAGGCACTATTTCTTTCGAACGAAAACAAAAGAATGAGCAAAGGGGCAATAACAAGTTTTTTTAAACGATATTCTGATGGGAGAATATATCCACATATGCTTAGACATTGGGTTGGAACAGATCTATATAATAGAACTAACAACATTGTGCTTGTGCAAAGACAGTTAAGACATAAAAATCTTGAAACCGCAGCTAGATATTATGTACACATGGATGAGTCTACAATTGCAAATGCTGTACTTGATTTGTAATATGTGTTAAAATAATATGCAATGGAGGAATAAAATTGAGAGGAAAATATATTGGAAGAGACGGAAGTATGGGGTTTCGTACAGGACAAATATATGAGATAAGCACAGAACTTACGAAAATCTACAGAGATAAGAAAAAGGTTGATGTGATTATGGTACGTAGTGGGATATTGTTTTGTCCATATGATTCTGTGGAAAGCATCTTGGAAAATTGGATTTTGGAGAAAATGTGATGGAAAATTTTATGAACGAGCCAGTGGAGTATAACTGGACAGAGAATGATATTATAAAAGAATTCCAAAAATATAATGATAAGAAGAAAGTTGCAAAGGCATATGGAATTACAGTGCAGCAGGTGACGAAAATTTTGAAAAGGGAATAGAACAATATGAATAATAATGTGTTTGAAATTATGCATAAGGACAGAAGAGTTGCAAGAATAGATTCTTCTGGCAGATGTAAAATATATTATAAAAGTTTTCTGCCGTATAACCTATATCTTGAAGAAGAGGAAAATATTGATTCTCTTGTAAACAATATTACGAATTTTAACTATTGGTGCGCTACAAGAGTACTCACATTGGATAGAAAATATGCAAAAGAAATATTGAATAGTATTGGGATGAGCCAAGCTGTAACAGATAAGGATCGTGCAAAAGTAGCATTATCATACAGGTGTACATCTTTGACAGATGTTTTCTGGGTAAGAAATAAAGGTGAAAAGATAACATTTTCCGAAGTCAATTTGTATGATAATCATCTTGAAAATATTTTTATAGACATTGCTCTGCGAGGAAAACAATATACAGTCAATAATGAAGATCTGGCAAAAGATTTGTCTACAAATGGTGTTTTCCCGAAAGCCTGGCAACGAACAGAAAAGGGATTTTGCTTGTTAAAAGATGGCGGAGTAGAAGTCGTTGAGAAAGAATTGTTATCAAGTAAAATTTGCCAGTGTTTTGATGTAAAACAAGTCGTATACAGCAAAAGTTTGTTTGATGGAGAGCCAGTGACGATGAGTGATAATATTACATCAAAGGATTTTTCTATTGTGTCAATGGAGGCATTTGAAATTTATTCACAGAACCATGACAGGGATATTCAAAAACATATTTTGTCCTTAGATAAACATGATTATTATATGATGAATATTGTTGACTATCTTGTAGGAAATACCGATCGTCATTGGGGAAACTGGGGAGTTCTGGTAAATAATGCAAACAACAAGCCAGTTTCACTTCATCCGCTGATGGATTTTAATAAGACGTTTAACTCATATGATGGAATAGAAGGTTCTAATTGTCAGACTTGCTTTGGAAAAAAGGTCAGCCAGAAAGAAGCTGCATTGTATGCTGTTGGAAAAATTGGATTAAATCAAATCAAAGAAGTGAATTATGAGTGGTTTGAATATTTTCCGGAATATATCGATATGTTCAAGAAACGATTGGAAATATTAAATGGTTTGAATGATTGATTTCAAGCGAGGGGAATTATGAAGGAACAAAAAATATGCCCGTTTTGTGGTTCAGAAAAGGGATACTATATAACAGAAAGAGTAATTAGAGATTTGTTTTTTAATTACAATAATGAGCCATGTGGAGCCACTGAGGATGTTACAGAATTTTGTAGTAAAAGGCGAAGGTGCATAAACTGTGATAAAATACTTCCGAAAAAGATGTTTGAGTAATATATAATCTAGGATATACAAGGAGAAATATATGTTTAAAATAGAAGTTGATTGTGTGAATGTGTGTACTTGTACCATTTCTGATGAAGACGAACAAAGAATAAAAGACTATATAAAGAATAATCCAGAAAAATTTAAATTTATGTCAGATAAGGAGGCTATTGTAGAAGCTGTTTCTGAATTGGAAATTGATTTATATAATGATTATGTAGAGTCTGACAGTTATACAAATGATATTCGATGGTCTGAATTTGAAGAACGTAGTGCGAAGGAAATATTGAATGGATATAACCATTGCAAATCTAAATTGGATTATGGTAATTTAAAAATAGAAGAACAAAGAAAATATTTTGAAGAACATCAACAGAAATTTAAGGAAATAATTAGAAAATATAATTCAGGACAAATAGATACTGGTGATCTTATATAAGAAATGTTGATAACAATTATGGTTAAATGGTGATAGTATTTTCGAATATTACGAAAATGCGCAATAGATATGGACGGTATAGATAGTCAAGTTGGAGCAATCTGTTGCGACACCGCAGAAGATATTGATTTTGATAAGAAAGAAATATTAAATCAATGTGAATATGCTGAAGAAATATAGGTTTCATGCCGGTTTAGATGACAGAAAGTGAGGATAATATGACTACACAAGAAAGATTTAATATTGTAAAACAGATTTTGGAAGAAAACGATTTGCCTGTTTGCACTTTGAATATTAAACAGTTTGACAAAGTATCAGAGTTACAGTTAATTGCAGGTGCAAAGGATATTGTAAAAAAAATAAAGAGATATGAAGAGCATATTGATTCTAATAACATGAAATACCCTGAATATATTATGAGGTGTGTGAGGAAGAATTTAGACTTAGACGAAATAGATGTGAGCAGAGATATGGAAATCTATTTGATGAGCAGAAAAGAAATTTTTAACGCAGTATGCACATGGAACGGATTAATTGGATATGGAAATAAAATAGCAGATTGGGTAGAAGATATTTATCAAATTAGCTTAAACGATTGATTGAATGGAATAATATATGTTTGAAATAGAAGTTGATTATGTACAGGTTTGCACTTGTAAGATATCTGATGTAGATGAACAGCGAAGCTGAAGAAATCTAAGTTTTAACAGGAAAATGGAGGAATGAATATGCATACATTCAACGGGAAGAAAACAAGAATACACTACAATAGTGATATGTCTGGAAATATTATTATTCAACATAAAGATTATGAGTTGGAGTTGAGTGTTTTAGGCGAAGATATTCTTGATTTCGTTGCTGAATATGTAAGAAGTCAGAAGATTAGTAAACTGGAACAGATGGATAGTAAAGAGATTTTGGGACTGGAGTGATAATATGACAGTTCAGGAATTGATAAATGAATTGAATCAAATAGAAGACAAATCTCAAAGAGTAATTTTTGAGTGTATAGGAAACCGTAATGTATATGATGTAAATGAAATAGTAGGAGCAAATATTCCTAAAGATGATTCTTGTAAAGAATACGAAAGAGGAATACTTATTAGCAATGTGTAGAGATTGCGAGATTAGAGTGATACAATGTATAAATGGGAATGTCCTATTTGTGGTAAGCAACCTGAACATTTTGGAATTAAAGAGTTTGCAATGTCTCCGAGAACAACATTATTTGGCGAGTTCAATTTTAGAGACGCAGACGGTAATATCAGAACTGTAAATCGCAAGGTAAATAAACCAGTGTGTTCTGAAGAATGTAATCGAAAGAATGAGGAACAATATTTTGTAGAAGAATATAAAGGGGCTAGAATTTATTGCATAGATGGTAGATATATGACATATCTTGAATGTGATTATTGGTACGATAGTATTCAAGGAATAAGAAACAGAATTGATAATCCACATTTGATACCGGTTGCACCTAATCTTTTAAGTGCTTTAAGGGGTAAAATGAGAGAATAAAATTTAACTTTCATTTTTGCGGCACAAAGTCTAGTGTTTTTGAGAACGCAATTTAACGTAATTATATTGACTATGACGTAAATACATGTGATAATATGGTGGGAGGTGATTTTATGTTCAAAATAAATCCATATAGACCTGGAGCTGGATTGATGCCAATGTATATTGCTGGAAGAGATGAAGACATAGAGAGTGTAGAAGAAATGTTTAATGCATTATCTATGAATATACCAACGCCATCTATTGTTTTTAGCGGTTTGCGTGGTGTTGGAAAAACGGTTCTTATAAATAAGCTTCAAAGTATCGCTGAGGATAATGATATATTTTGCAAACATATTGAGGTTGAAGAGAGAAATGATTTTATAGCACAGATAGCGACATGTGCTCAATCTTTTTTAAGAAAAGTAAGTGCACGAGAGAAATTTAAACATCTTATTCAAAAACCATTAGATGCAATAAAGTCTTTAGTTGTGTCGTTTGACGCAAACGATAATACATTTTCTTTATCATTACAAGAAAGAGAGTTGTATAAATCAAATAGTTTGACACAAAGTTTGACAGAGGTGTTTGTAAATATCGGTGAAATCGCATACAAAACAGAAATGCCTATATGTTTTTTTATTGATGAGATTCAATACATGAAGCAGAGAGAATTAGGATCATTAATCGCTGCTTTGCATCGTACAAATCAGCTTGGGTATCCAGTAATGATTGTTGGTGCAGGACTTCCTAAAATATATAAAATGCTTTCCGAAGAAAAATCATATTCAGAAAGATTATTTGTATATAAAGAAATAGGATCTTTAAGTTATGAACAATCTTGCAAAGCAATCGAGGAACCGGTTAGAAAGTTTTCTGTCGAATATTCTAAAGATGCGATTGACAAGATTGTTGGTATAACAAAAGGATATCCGTTTTTTATACAGCAGTTATGTCAAATCGTGTATAATAACACAAATGAGAAACTGATTCAAAAATCACATATTGAAAGTTGTATGAATACATTTTTTAAAGTGTTGGATATCGGATTTTTCAAAGTTAGGTACGAAAGATGCTCTGATGGAGAAAAGAGATTTATATTTGCAATGGTAAAATGTGAAGAACTTCCGTGTACAATATCCAATGTTGCAAAAAATTTGGGTAAAAAGGTAAAAACGATATCTCCTATAAGAGCACAACTTATCAACAAGGGAGTTATATTCCCGGTAAGACATTCAGAACTGAATTTTACTGTTCCTGAATTTGATAATTTTATTCGTAGACTGGATGAATATAAACAATGGAGTGAGGATTGTCATGAATAATCAAAGAAAAGCAGTTTTGGAACCGCACAAAGAAAAGACAAACTTATGGTGCTGGAATGTGTTGGAGTACAGTGAAAGCCAAGATACATGGTATAGTATAGGTTCCGGAATAGAAGTAAATTGGGATATAGCAGCTAGAAAGGCTAAAGAAACAATTCAGATGTAAGAATATATGTAAAGACGATACTTATTTGGTATCGTCTTTTTCAATGGTAAGCGACTTATAATACTGAAGCATCCTGTTTAATGTATCATCATCAGACTGGAATAAATCAGATGGTGTACATTCTAATGCTATGCATATATTTTCCAATGTTTCAAAATTTATTTTACTTGTATCACCATCGTACAATTTACATGCAGCAGGGTATCCGACTCCGATTGCTTTTGCAAACTGGTTTTTATTTTTGAATTTTTTATCTACTAAATCTTTGATCTCTAAACGCATGTATTCACCGCCTATTCATTATATATTCTTTACAGTATATAGTTTAGCATACATTCTAAAGAAAATAAATACATTTTATAGAATATACTCTTGACAATATACTTCAAACGGTATATACTTAAAACATCAAAGAAAGAGAAACACATATATTTTAGAAAGGAGGATGCGTACATGAAAGTAAAACAATTTGACATTGTAATGGTCGATTTTGGTGATAATCCTATTGGTCATGAACAAGGTGGCAAAAGACCGGCTGTTGTAATTCAAAATAATATAGGAAACAACTTCGCAGGAACAACATTAGTTATGCCATGCAGCACAAAATTAAAAAATCCAAACCAACCTACGCATACTCTGATTAAAAGAGGTAGGGGAACAGGTTTGGTTAAAGATTCTATTGTTTTAGGCGAATGCTTAAGACAGATATCTGAACTTAGAATTATAAATTACCTCGGAAAACTGACATGCATGGAAGATAAACAAGAGATAAAAAGAGTATATGATGCAAATATAATGTGGGAGGATGATGTGGTATGAGATATGTATTGATGGACATTGAAGAAGCTGTCAAATACTGTAAAGGTAAAAAGGTTTTGGTGGCAGAACAGGATCTTGAAAAGAATGAAGTGGTTGGATTTGAAAGAAAAACATTTCAAGAGTGCAGAGATATTATAGAACGGTCAGAAACAATAGCAAGAATATGTGATGACTTTCTTAATCAGTTAAAGGTGTTTTCTGAAAAACAATTAGATTTGATGAATATAAAACCTATTGGAACTATGAGTACAATATTAGTTCATGATCCGATTCCAGATTCAGAAGAGCAGAAAAAAGAACAAAAAACGAACAAACGTTCTGGTAACTATTGACAAGAATAAATGTTCATGATAATATAATTTTTGTAAACACAACAAAAGAAGAGCCGGACTTCCATCAACGGTGCGCCAACACCTCCGGTTCCGACTCTTCTAAAAACACATACGCATTTCCCAAAATGGAAGTGCTAAGAACAGCTTGCGCTATCCCTACTAGTATAATACATATTTTTTTCAAAGTAGTCAAGCGTATCAGCTAAAATTCCAAATATTGGAAAACTGAATATTGAAATTTACTTTTTTTTTATTCGTGTGGACAAGTTTCTAAACGTTTATTTCGGATGCATTTTTTTAGAAAATCATGTCAAATGTAGAGAATAACGTAATGAAAAGTAAAAAAGGAAAGGGTGATTAAAATGAATTGTGTCGTGACTAACGACAAATTGTACATTAGGTTAAACTCTGAAGGGGCTCCTGTTACTTGTTCTAAAAGTAATGCTCAGGTTTTTGAAAAAGATAAAGCTGAGAACATACATAAAAATCTTCCCAAAGTATTGAAGAATTTTCATTTTAGAGTAAAACCTATTTCAAAGTCTGATCAGGAAGTTATTCAGAACAAAACGGATTCAGATAGTGTACAAACAGAACAGAAGAAGTACATAAAAAAAGACTCATACATACCTTGTGATGAGGTTGTACAGTGGATTGAAAAATCAAAACAGTGTAGCGAATTTGTGGAAGAGGCTACGAGAAGAAGAACAGTATTACATAAAAAATTGGCAAATATTGATCGTGAATTGTCAAACTGTATGCATCAGATAGAACTAGAAAAATGGAAATCTGGTTGCGATGGATACAAACTTTACAAGAGAGAAAAAGAAATTTTAGAAAAGAGACGACAGATTAAAGATGAGTTGATAATCATTCAATCTGTTCTGGACAACACGAAATGTTCTGTTGTAATTAAGAATATTGAAAAGACATTCAATCGGTTAGGAACTAGGCGGTTTGAAGTAAGAATTGTGGAAGACGATGATTTCTTTGATGAATTACAATCTGAAGGAGGCACATTAAAATGAGTAGACTGGACGAAAAAGAAATAGACGAGATATGTAGATTTTATGTAGGAAACAACATGAAGGAAATCAGAAGAATTTGTGACAAGATTTTTTCTAGTACAAATATACCAAAAGGATATTTGGATGACTACTATGGAAAAGCGGTAGAAATTCTCGTGGAGAGCATAAAAACATACGATAAATTAAAAAAGTGTAAATTCAATACATATTATTATGGGAACCTTATAAGACGAAGAGAAACGTGGAAAAGAGATAATTTCAGGTTTAAGCGGTGTAATCTTGAAACAGACAAAAAAGGGAAAATTAAAAGGGATAGTAAAGGAAATCCTGTAATTATTACAGATATTTCTATACATATGAAAGTTGACCCAGATGAAGATTATACATTGGAAGAAAGCATCTCTTCAGGGTTTAATTTGGAGGATGAAGTAGAGAATAATATTTGTCCTACTACAGATAGGATTGAAATGTACAAGAGTAATTTATCTTACAAACAACAAAAAGCGGTTGATCTTATTTGTTCTGGATATTCTCAGGAGGAGATTCTTAAAGAATTGCATATGACAGAGAGAGAATATAGAGATAAGATACTCGGATCTATGCAGCGTTATGAAAATGTAAAAATATTACTACGTAAGTAAAAAATTGGAGGAATATAATCATGGCAAAGAAAATCAGAAAAAAGACTTTATCTCTGGAATCATACCTGGAGGAAATAGTAGAAGAGGATATCAGTGATAACCAGGATGTACAAAGGTTATTTTGTTGGGAAAATGGGATGATAAATGAGTTGATCAAAACGGTATTGACCGATGATTATATTCCTCCGATTATTTTGGGCGAAGAAGATTTAGATGAAGATGTCGTGCAGCAATATATCGTAGATGGAATGCAAAGAAGTTCTGCATTGATTAAATTTAAGCATGAAAACTATAAAATTACAGCTACTTTAGAAGATCCGATTATCCAATATCAGAGAAAAAAGAAAGATGAAAACAATAAAATCTGTAAAGATGAATATGGAAAAGTTATTTGGGAATCTGTTGAATATGATTTGAGAAGAAAAACATATGAAATGTTGCCGCCAGAATTGAAAAAAATGTTTGATGATTATCAGATTGATATTACAATACATCAACACTGCACGATGTCACAGATTAGTAAGTTGGTGAGAAGATATAACAATCATTTGGGAATGAATACATCTCAGAAAGCATTTACTTATATTGATTTACATGCAAGAAAAATAAGGACAATATCTGAGAAAAATAAATTCTTTAAAAATTGTATGTCTTGTTCCGGTAAACAGCAATCGAAAGGTATTAGAGAAAGACTTGTATGTGAATCTGTCATGACAACGTTTTTCTTTGATAACTGGAAAAGTGCAATAAAAAATATGAGCAAATACCTAAATGAGAATGCAACAGAAGAACATTTTGATACTGTAAATGAATATTTTAGCAGGATTGAATCTGTGTGCAAAGATAATTTCACAGAAGTGTTTGTGCCAAAAAATGTTATTGTTTGGATTCCTGTGTTTAAAGAGTTTGCTAAATTTGGATTAGATGATATTAAGTTTAAGGATTTTGTAGAAGAATTTGAAAAGTCTTTATATAAAAAAGATGTAAATGGAGTAACATTTGACAAATTAAACGAGGATCGTCATACAAAAGGCAAGGCTATTTTAAAAGAGAAAATTAACATCTTAACTGCTCTCATGAAAGAGTATTTACATATTAAAGAAGATGAAGGAAACTTTGTTGAAGTAGAAGAGAATAATGTAATTGAAAATGTTTGTACAGAACAGAATACACTAGAATTCATCAGACATAACGTAAAAGAAGATGTTATCGAAGATGATATTGAATTGTACAAATCACTGCTAGAAGACTGGTCAGTGGAAGTGGATAATTCGTCAAAACTTCTTGAACCTGGAAATAATAATTCATTACTTGCCGTAATTGCATACAGTATTGAAAATGAACTTGATGAAGAAATTCCGGCATGGATGATGAGTTTCTTTAAGAGAAACGATACATATATTAAAGATCAGAAAGAGAATTATACATATATGGTGAATGATCTTAGTGAATTTTTGAGACATAAATATGAACTTGCTGGATAGATGGAGGTGAATAATATATGGATAAAACATTTTGGAACATAATGTCAGTAGGTGGATTAATTACATCGTGTTTAGCCGGCGCTAGATTATATGAAATTGGAGAAGAAGCATTTTTCTATGGATTTGTATTGGGTATCGGAGCATTGATGTTCGCTGCAAAATATATGGGAGATGAATAGGAAAGAAAATGACAGTGGAAGAAATGCGACAGAAGATTGAAGAGCCGACAGGAGCAGAGATCGAGATTGTATAAATGTAATAATTAAAAAAGGAGAAATAAATTATGTGTGAATTTAAAAGTGGAATTATTTTTAAGAATAGGGTGGAACTTGCGCCATTAGGGAATGAAAGTCATTCAAGTTTACTTGAAAACTTGGATGTAGAAGATAATGAATTTAATGCTTCTAAGAAATTTGTGAGAGCAGAATTAATTCCGCCAGAGAGATATGTTATCACTTCTGATATTTCAAAGTGGACTTATAAAGTCGATCAGGATATTGTGCCAGAATGGTATAGTAACGATCCAGAGAGATATGAAGAGGAATTTAAAGAATCTGTTAAGAATTTTATGGATAAAAATTTTACAGATGAATTTGGATATTATTGGACAAACATTCGAATGGATGGAAAGATATATCATTTTATGTATGGAGTTCTTACGAAGATGAGTTTTGGTAGCAATAATAATTACGCAGAATCTTCTGTAAGAAAATATCTTAAAGAGCACAAACTTGCAAAAGACATTAAAGATAAATATGGGAATAGTATTGTTCCGTTTGAAAATAACTTGCTTAGTATGGATGGATTTAATGATTATGGCGTTGTAAAAGACGATGTATTATCTATTCCGACATTTTATTTATTCAGAAAATGTGGTGAAAAACTTCCATTAATCAATTATGCATACTGGCAGTCAACTCCAAACCAGACACCGTCAAGAAAAGATTCTTCCTATGTTCAGGTTGTCTACAGTGGTGGGAACATGGGTTACGACGATTGCTGCTGGCTTGATCATGGGGTTCGTCCGTTTTTTATCACCGAATCTTAAATCTGTTTATCTTGTCGATAACATTTTGTGGAGACGAAGACAGAACAATGCGCAAGCGTTGTTCGTAAGTCTCCGAAGAACTAAATGCAAGATTGGGGGTCATGTGGAAGTTATTACAAAAGCTATTGATTTGATGCAGTATACATATTCTGTAACTTCAAATAAAAAGAGATATCCTGCGAAATATAGAATGCTTATAGAACGAATCCAGAATGAGTGTATGAATATATATGATTTCTTAATGAGCGCAAATAGAGTACAACTGAATATTGATAGACAAGAAAGATTGGAATTGCAAACAAAATCGATTTCGTCATGTGACAAATTGTCCTGCTATGTTGAATTATCAATGAATATTAACCTTATAGGATCAGATACAGTTGAATATTGGCAGAAAAAGATATGCGATGTTAAGTACATGACAATAGCATGGAGAAGCAAAGATAAAACAAGATAAAATTTTTTTTGGTTGTTTGCTATATGACTTCCTATGTTCAGATTGTCAACAGTAATGGGAACATGAATTACAACGATTGCAACTGGAATAATCATGGAGTTCGTCCGTTCTGGATCGGAAGACGAAATAGAGTAAGAGAAACACTGAAATTAGAGTCCCGATATCAAAAGAGCAAACAACCTTTCCTGTCTAATCAAAGACAGGATAAATACAAAGGTAGAATATATCATGATAAAAGGTAAAACAGATTTTGAAAAGGTATCGGATTTTGAAAATTTATATAAAGCGTATTTGGATTCAAAAGGTGGAAGAGGATTCACAAAAAGCAGAATTAAATTTGAAATATCTGCCCTTGATGGGGTGTACCAGATTAAAAGACTTTTAGAAACAAAGAGATATGAAGTAGATAGATATAACAGATTCAAAGTATATGAACCAAAAGAGAGAATTATAGAAGCAGGAAGTTTTAAAGACAAGATTGTGCAGCACAGTTTGTGTGACAATGTACTTCTTCCTATTTTAAGTAAGGAGTTTATATACACGAATTATGCTGGACAAGTAGGTAAAGGGACATTGTTTGGCTTAGACTGTTTGAAATATCAGATGTATTTAGCATATCAAAAATATGGATATGATTGCTGGATTATCAAAGGAGATATCAAAAAATTTTTTTATAATATTGAGCATGATGTTTTGAAAGATATTGTTTCTTACTTTATATCAGATTCAGATACATATTGGCTGTGCGAGAAATTCATTGATAGCACAAGTGAAAAAGGTCTACCGCTTGGAAATCAAGTTAGTCAGGTATTTGCTTTGTTATATCTCTCTGGTTTTGATCATTTTATAACCGGAGAATTAGGAATTAAATATTACGGGAGATACATGGATGATTTTTACTTAATTGTAGAATCAAAAGATTATGCAAAATTCTGTTTACATGCTGCTGAAGAGTTTACTAAAACATTAGATATTGATCTGAATGAAAAAACTCAGATTATTCCTTTTAAAAATGGAATTAAATTTTGTGGTTTTCACACCTATGTTACAAAAGATGGAAAAGTGATAAGAAAACTTGCAAATGAAAAGAAGAGAAAAGCAAAAAAGAAATATCGAAAAATGGCAAAGATGTTAAGAGAGAATAAGTTATCAAAAGAAAAATTCCTAGAATCTTATGAATCTTGGAAGAATCATATTTCACATGGAAATTGTGTGAAATTCACGTATGAGATGGACAAAATGGTGAATGAAATACTGTTTGGTTGAAATGTCGATTTCATCTGAAAATAAACACAATATATAGTGGTTCTGGTTAGGTACAAATACTACATATTGTATGTATAATTCCTGAGATGGAAGTCATATACGGACAGTCATTGCAAGAAATGAATTGCAATGCGACAACTGTCACTTCGTCAATTATCTCTTAGGATAATGGCGATAATGCTCATGGACGAATTCCCACTTCTGGAGCCGGAACCGCCAATAAGCATCGACATGAACCATATTATATTCAGCATAAAATCATCTCCTGGTTTCATGCAGACGAAAATATATCGCATGAATTTATCTGGATGATTTCTTGTATGTGGTGGTTGTCATAAAACAGTATATAACAAAATTTGAATGAAAGCAAATAGAAAAGGAGAATAAAACTATGACAGTATATGATTTAGTAGCAATTGTGAATTTACTAGAAGACAAAAAACAAAAAGATTATGGGTTTGCTTTATACAAGGAAGAATATGAATTACTTAGAACAGCAAGCTTAGAAAATACACTTGTAGTTGTTAATGCAAGAGGAAAAGATAGGAGAGTATTAGGAAAAGTAAAAGTGATTTTACCTGCGAGTGTATATGGTAAATATCCTACAGCTCAGGTAGTTGGCGTTGTTAATATGGAGGCATATTCAAAACGTAAAGAGGAAGAAGAACGTATTGATAGAATCAAAGAAATAAATCGTTTAATTAATAAGAACAATAGAGAGTTAGTGAATTTAATGACAGAACTAAGAAAATTAGAAGGGTAAAAGGAGAAATAAATAATATGAAATATCCATTCCAGTGCTCTAAATGTGGACACAAAGAAATTATTACAATGTCAATGAAAGAATACGTAGGAGAAGGGCATATGTGTCCTGAATGCGGAGAAGAAATGCAACGAGAAATTGACTCGATGGTCTGTAGAAGTATTGATAAAACAGGAGACTTTTACAGAAGCTTCAATTAACGATTTATAAAAGTTGTGGATTAGTGTAACTGGTAGCACGATGCAGCGTGGCACATAAGTAAAGGTTCGATTCCTTTATCTACAATTCATATGCAGAACAATTTCCTATACATGTTTCATGACTCCAATAAAATAAGATACATAAAGTTCTGCATATGATTTTTCATTGGTGTTTATAATCAAATATCACCTAAAGTAAATCAAATATTTAGAAACTGTAAACGTTGATTCAACAAACTATTTCATTTGTCGCTATTTGAAAATGTTTGTGAGCTGCATGTGATATAAGATTGTAAATACCGATGTGATTAATATTAAAAGAGGTAAGTCAAATGAGCAGTTGGACATATGTACATGGAACAATTGTTGTTTCTCCTCTAGGTAGGACACAACATGAAAAGAGATATATTCTTGAAACCGCACTCGATCATCTTCCTGTCGTAACAGGGTCAGAAAGAGATATGGAAGTATATGTGATTCAAAAAAGAGGACATAATTGTTCAAGTTTTTCTGACGAATTTCTTGAGAGAACAAATAATTTGAGAGATAGATATGGAGACAGAAATCGGAAACGAGGGTTCTTACGAACGCAAGACGAATATATTCTCGTTGTTGATGGATCACTACGTGATAGAGAGTTTAAAGATACATTTCAAGAATTTATGAAATGGATTTGTAGATTGTCAAAACGAGTTATTGTATACGATGTAAATGTAAAAATTTGGGGATTTGATAAGCAATATTTTATCAATAATCCAGATCAGTTTTCTGATATGTATGAGTACAAAGATAATTGGTGTAATTACTTAATGTGGGAATATGATAGAAATGAAGAAGGAAGTTTATTAAGTGGAAAGCCAGGGAAGAAAAGATGAGAAAACCTAAAGTAGAAAATAAATACAACTTAACAATGAAGAAAATCCAAAAACTCAAAATTGGTGATGAGTACAAAATTAAGAAACCTTTATTTTGGAGAAATAATATTATTAATGCATGGTGTATTAATGGAACTGTTGGAACGTATCAGGATATAAAGTACTGTACATATAATGAATTTTGGATAGGGATATATGATAAACCATATTGCAATAGTAGAATTCGTGCTTATTGTAATTGTTGGGGAGGAATGGGTACTTATAAATTTGACAAGTTTTTTAGACCTGAAGATATTGAGTGTGAAAATGATTTAAAAGTACAGGAAGAGTTGTTAAAAACAATAAATAATTTGATTGATGAAGGGATTTTGGTGATGGAAGATGGACGGAACAGTTAAACAATTTTTAAAAAATAATCCGTCAGTGATAGTTTCAATACGATATTATCCATTTAATGACGAATTTGAAGTAAGATTGAGCAATTATCATACAAATAAACATGCATATATGATATTTCGTGATATAAATGAAATTTCATTAGATAAAATGGTTTGGATTGTTAGTAATAGATTTAGAGAAGAATTGTTGGAGTGATTATAAATATGAACGAGAAGAAAGTTAGAGAAGCGATAGGAAGGCTCCAAGTTGGGATTAATGCGAAAAGAGAAATGATAAAGCATAATAAAGCATTTTTCCAGAAACAAGATAACAGTTATTTGGAAAGTGATATTGAGGTTTATTGTGCAGCAATCGAAGCATTGGAAAAGCAGTTACCAAAGAAAACTATAGATAAGAGTTGTGTGAAAGATAATGATACTATTTACGGATATGTTGGTATATGCCCTAGTTGTAACGGTATTGTTGACGATAGTATGATTGTTTGTGATTGTACACAAGTACTTGACTGGTCGGAATAATATTCAAGTTCCCTGCGAGTAATCGTGGGAGAGCGGAAAGGTGGAAGAAATTGAAGAACCCAAAGAAATGCCCGTTTTGTGATTCCGACAGTGGATATTACATGCTGGAAAGAGTGCATAGAGCTTTATTGTTTAATTTTGACGGTGATCCGATCGGAGGAACGGAAGATGTGACAGACTACGCGGGGCGTAGAAAACGATGTATGAACTGTCACAAGATACTCCCCAAAAAATTGTTTGAGGAAGTGATGGAAAAGTAAATTATTATTCCAAGTTTCAGAAGAGCATTTGGAAAAATATTTTGAACCCTTGGAGGTGGAGTGATGAAAACAATAATTTACACAGTAGATGACGAAGAACCAGATTGCAATAGATGTGATCATTGTTGCGGCGAAGATTATTATTGTATCAAACAATGTGGAGCAGAACATGGGTGGAACGGATACGAAAGGTTAGAGAGAATTGAAAGTGATGAGGAGTAACCATGTGGAAAATATTTATTGAGTATGACGATAAGAGTAAAATTACATTAACAGGAAAACACAAAGATATTCCGCTAAGGCTTGCATTAAAATATAACCTACTGTATGCAAATTCCCAAAGCTGCATAGGTGCAAAATATCAACGATATCCAAAAAAGAATTATCCTGAAATGAGCTTAATGGATAAAATCGAGGAGCTGGAAATGATAGAGAGCGAGTTGGAGGTGGAATAGATGGATCTAAAAATGGAATATTTAGGAATGGACACTATGACTTACAATTATCTTCTTCGTGCAGGCGCAAGATCAATATTAGATGTATGTGATATTTTAAATGGCAAGAGAGCAATGCAGAGAAAAATTCCAGAATACGTTTTGAGAAAAGCGAAGGAATATGTTGAGACACAAGAAAGTATTTTGGGAGTCCGGTTGTTGGGAGAAGAGTAATGAAGTATAACAGACAAAAGTTTTGCGATTGTAGCGACAAAGAAAAGTTGCGAATTGTAAAGGAAGAATTAGCACTTGAAACACATGACAGAACTACGAAAGATGATTTATTGATGCTGCTTGATTGGACGTATAACAGATTAATAAAAGGTGATTTGGAGGTGGAGTGATGAAGATATATGATAAATCAGAATTAACGGGATTCTTCGAAGTAAAACCTACAGCTCAACCGCTCGCCGAAACAAAAGAGAATGTATATATTGGAGATATTTTAAGGATTGATTGTAAATTATATAGTGTTTGTATGGTGGCAGCGAGAAGTAGATATGCTGTTGTGAATAAACTTAATATCATAGAATTTCCTGATAATCCGAAAGAACAGGTAGGAACAAATGAAATTGTATGTCCTTATTGTCTTGAACAAACAGAAGGATTCGAAATGGATGATAGTGATGATGATTACGAATGTCCTTGCTGTGGTAGTCGTTTTTCATATCAAAGGGAAGTGATAGTTGCATATAATTCTCAACCGATTTCAAAGAATGAAAATATTTTGGAGATGGAATAAATGAAATACAAAATAGGTCAAATCCTAACATCAAATTGTGATATAGAAGTAGAGAAGATGTTTGGAGAAAAAGTAATTATTCCAAAAGGGAATAAAATAATTATTGGAGCTGACGAATTTGCACATCATTTAAAAGATGGAATGATTCAACCTTTACAGAAAGATACTATTGTCGAAGAATATGATACAGAGGGAATAGCAGAATACTTAATGAAAAAACTGTCTGAAGTATTTCCATTAGAAGAAATGCTTGAAGATTATGGTATTGAAAAAGAAGAATTTGAAGAAGAAATTGGTTTTTTCTTAGATGATATAGGATTTTAGGAGAGTGGAATAATGGAGAACGTACTAGAGAAGATTTTGGAAGAAATAAAGCAATATACAGAAGATGTATACGAATGCGATCTTGACGATATCGTTGAGTATCAAAGAAGAAACAGAGAGGATAACTGTACATATATTGTACAAGGAATTGAAGAAGCAACAGAGTTTATCCGTTCACACATGGACGAAATAAGAACATTAAAGAAGAAGCCAGTATGGGAAATGGATGTTATGCATCACGAATCTTATGATTTGGGAAGAAATGTTGGGTGGAATGAATGTTTAGAAACTATGCAGCGAAATACAAATAATAGTTGGATTCCGGTAGAGGAGAGGTTGCCGGAAGAAAAAGGATGGTATCAATGTACATGTTCTGACAAGGAGATCTGGAATGATGATATAGTTAGAGATCTATATTATTACCCAGGAATAAAAGAATTTGTAGATAATATCAGATATGAAAATAATGGGTTAAAAAATATTGAAAAATATGTTTGGACGAAATATGTAACAGCGTGGCAGCAACCCAAACCATATAAAGCAAAGGAAAAATAGTAATGTTAGAAGATACGAAACAACAGTTGCAAATTGTTCTTGATTTGCTGAGAAAATCATTGATAGATAATGGAGTTTCTATGGGAATATCAGGAAATAAAATTATGTTTTTTGATACAAAGAAATATTTATTAACAGGAAAGTTTGATGGATTTTCTGTAAATATTGATAACTTAGTTAAATAATGAAAGCAGAATTTCAAACGTAGAAAGAGAGAACTAATATATGAAGAAAGACAATGTAAAAACAGTCACAATTAGATGTGACGATAATGCAGAAGCAGTTGTATTTTCTAAGTATACAATGAAAAATTCAACTGATTTTGAAATCTCTTTTGAGGATTCATATTGCGGTGGAGATTTTAAAGGAGTTATTGGAAGATTTAAAAGAGCATGGATGGCGTTCTGGAATAAGCCGGTGATTTATAATGGAATTTATTGTGGCGGCGAAGGAAGGGATAGAGTAAGAAATTTTCTGAAGGAATGCTTGGAATTGGTAGAAGGAGAATAGGGGATATGAAAACGATCTATATTGCAGATGATGGCAAGCAATTTGAGGATGAATATGAATGTAGAACCTGTGCTAATTACAATCCATTAAGGATGTTGTATGAAAAAGAAAAGAATGGTGTTCAGTTAGGCGTTCCGATTGAAGTAGTACCACTTGTATATGAAGGAACTGATAAATCAAAAATCCAAGAATTATTAGATAAAGATGATAATGATGGTTGAGAAGGCTTGATGCTTAATAAGGATACTAAGTGGAAGTACAAGCGTAATAATGGATTCTTGAAAGTAAAATCATGGAAACATGCAGATTTACTTTGTACTGGCGTTATTGAGAGAGAAGGCAAAAATAAAGGAACTTTTGGGTCAATTGAATGTGATTATAAGGGATTCAAATTATGAGTACATGGCTTTACTGATGAAATGAGAGATTATTATTGGAATAATCCAAATGGGATTATTGGTAAGATTGCACAGATTAAATATAAGGGCGAAACAAAGAATAAGCAAGATGGCATATCTGGACAGTTTCCAGGTTTCCAGTGTATTAGACATGATAAGACAGAGCCTAGCTATTACTAGACTTTAGCCTTAAATCATCGGTTTTATTGTGGTTTTTGAAAGTAGGTGAATGTATGAACGAAATGTTGAAACTTTGTATAGGACAAGGTTATGTGCCAGCAGATTGTAAATTAGATGGCATGTTGGTTTGGTTATTAATCAATGAAGGTAAAAATCCTTGTGACGGATGTAACGCAAATTGTGTGCATAGAAGATGTTCTCACTGTGTCAAAAACGAATATGACAACTATAGAAAAGAAAAATTAGAACATAGAGAACGAATTGAAAAGAGGAAATCATTAGGCACTAATTCAGAAGCAATTATATATGTTGATACTGATTACGACAGTGCATTAATAATGGCTATTGAGCCAAATAGTGAAAAGGGGTATTCGCTTAGATGTAAAGGAGCAGACGAAGCATCTCATTACATAGAAATTATGTGTAGTAAACACAAAGCAAGGCAAGTGATAATACCGTTAAATGGTTGGGGAGTAGCAATATATGATTGTTTAAAAATAAGAAATTTGAAAGATATAGATATTGTTCCACTTAGATGCATAGGCGAAAAACTCAATAATTGGAGGTAAAACAAATGACAACGGTTGAGAAGATAGATTACATGATTCAGTCTTTGAAGTTGGCAAAAAGACTTCTGCGAAGCAGTGTTAAGGAAATGGTTAGAAAATGTTTTAAATATAAAAGATTAGTTTTATAGGAGATGATCAAGAATGGTTGATTTAGGTATTACAGAAAATGATTTTCATACAGAATGGTATTATTTAACAGGCAGGGAAAATCAGTTATTAAAAGAGTTGTCAGAATGCGTTGGCGATAAAGAAATTATCGTAGTAGCAAGAGAATTGAAAAAAGTGGTATCTGAACTTCAAACAAAATACGGAGAATCGGATGAAAAGAAATATAAATATGGAGTTTGTTTATCAGCGGAAGATTATTCTGATGGTTATGTAAGGTTGACAAGAAGAGAAGCTGAAATTGTTTTTTATGCGACAAGCGAATGTAATTGGGAAGATGCACATTCGAACCCTTATAGTGGTTCATTTTACATTGATTTGGATAATCCTGTTGAGATTGACGAAAAGGGGATGTAAATTATGGATAACAGCAATTTAGCAAAAAGAATGAAACAATATGAAAGTGTTTCAAAATCAACATTGATAAGACGTATGCCAGTGATCATCAGGCTTGACGGTAGAAGTTTTCATACATTTACAAAAGGGTTTAAAAGACCATTCGATGATGTATTAGTAAAAACAATGCAAGAGACAATGAAATACCTTTGTGAAAATATTCAAGGATGTGTATTAGGTTATACGCAGTCTGATGAAATTACACTTGTGTTAGTAGATTATAAGAACTTAGATTCTCAACCTTGGTTTGATGATGAAGTGCAGAAGATATGTAGTATTGCAGCAAGTATGGCAACTATGGCTTTTAATAAAAATTTTGAACTTTTTTCTTTAACGATGCGATTAAAAGACTCTGTAGAAAGTAATAAACTTGGTGCAGTATATAAACAAGCAATGAATAAAGGTGCAATGTTTGATGCAAGATGTTTCAATATTCCAAAAGAAGAAGTAACTAATAATATTTACTGGAGACAACTTGATGCAACGAGAAATTCTATTCAAATGGTAGGACAAGCTAATTTTTCACATAAAGAATTACAGAATAAATCGTGCAATCAAATTCAAGACATGTTATTTACACAAAAAGGAATTAACTGGAATGATATTTCTACATATTTAAAAAGAGGAAGTTGCTGCATTAGAGAAAATTATATTTTTGAAAATTCAAACCCAAATGGTGAGACGTGTGTAGAACGAAGTCGTTGGATAATCGACAAAGAAATCCCTATTTTTAAGGGTGAGAATAGAGAATATATTAATAGATTGGTATATGTAGGAGAATAAAACTGTGATTTCAAAAGAAGAAATAATGAAGAAAAAAGACAGGTATAAACTACTTTTACATGCAAAAGATCAGTATTCAAAGGATTTTAATCGTGACTATGAGTTTAAGCATTTATCAAAAAATACATTACATAAATTACTAAAGCAATACAAGCATTCGTGTATGGCTGAATGGAGCTATTGTTGCTATGGATTGTATCAAAATTGTTGGCAGGAACCATATTTTGAAGGAAATTGGGATATGTCTCAGGAAAGAGTTGACGACGTGATCAGATATGTTATTGATAAAACTGCTAAGATCTGCAGAAAAGATAGCAGAATCTTGTATTGCAAAGATAATAATGAGATAAACATTGTAATTGTGGCAAGAGATGTATGCAAAAATGATTACTTGATTACATTTACAAATGAGGAAATGGAATGATGAATGTAATTGTTTTAAGTAAAAGAGAGCCGAATATAATTGATGTAGAATACTGGTGCGAAATTACGGAATATCTGGATGAATACATTAGGAAAAATTATGGTAAGTTTAATCATTATTTTAGATGTTACATATATGACTGCAGAAGCTGGTGCAATAATACAATAGCGATTCGTATGCCAGGATCAACAATTGGATGCATTCAGTTTGACGACGAAAATGTAATTACAGAATGTTGTATTTATGATGATGTAATATCTAAGAGTAGATGTTTTTCTGAAGACATCAATGAACGACTAAAACGGTTTGTTGGAAGAACATTGAAATTTCAAGAAGAATAGAGGTGAAAAAGTGAATTATTATATTAGTGATTTACATTTATTTCATAAGAATGTGACGAATGAAGGTTCTAATTTTGACAATAGACCATTTGATACATTGGAAGAAATGCATAAAGTGATTAAGGAAAATTGGAATTCGAAAATTACTAATGCGGATCATGTCTATATTTTAGGAGATTTGGCATGGAAGGAAAACGAAGATGCGATTAAACTTGTTAGTACATTGCGTGGTAATAAACATCTAATTCTTGGCAATCACGATAAAGCAACAGATCAAAGATATAAACAGTTATTTGTAGAAATAGCAAATTATAAAGAAGCGAAAGATATGATTGACGGAAAAGAGCATCATGTCGTAATGTCTCACTTTCCATTGGCTTTTTGGAATCATCAGCATCATTACAGAAGAGATGGAAAAGAGCATAAAGTGTGGTCTGTTCACTTATATGGGCACGTACATAATTCTATGGAAGAAGATTATTATCAAGAGTATATCAAAAAACTAAACAGTGAATATGAAATTAAGTGCGTAGCAAAAAATGTAGGGTGTATGTTGTGGAATTATACACCAGTAACATTGAAAGAAATTTTAGGCAGTAAAGGAGAATAAATTTATGAGAGCAATGCTAAGTCAACCAATGGCAGGAAAAACAGATGAAGAAATTGTAAATACAAGAGAAAAGGCAATTGAATATCTAAGAGATAGAGGATATGAAGTTGTGAATACTTTGTTTACAGACGAATGGTATTCAAAACAAGTGAATGAATGTAATATTACAAATAGAGGACTCTTCTTTTTAGCAAAATCTTTAGAGCAGATGTCGTTATGTAATATTGTTTATTTTTGCAAAGGGTGGGAAGATTACAGAGAATGTCGTATTGAACACGCTGCAGCAATCTCTTATGGATTGGATATTATTTACGAGGAGTAATTTTAATGGGTAGTTTTGAAATACATGGAATTCAAAATGTAAGCTTTGTAGATCTTAAAACTGGAAAGAAGATAAATATAGAAAATGCAGAAGTATCGACATTGAGCGAAAGCAAGGATGTTAATGAGCGGAAACCTACTGGTAAGCTGGATATTTCTAAAACACCACATTTTACATGTGAACTTACATATCTAAATAGGAAGGAACTCTTTTGGGCATTATATGGAATCACAAATAACTACAGAAGATTACATGGTGGACATGCATTGAGAGAAACAACCAGAAGAAGATACATAATGAAACATAAAAAATGAATAAAAAAGACACACATCTCCGCGACCAAACTTTGATGTGTGTCTGTAAACACAAATACACTGAATAATTTGGAATCCAATGCATTTATTATATTACATATCTTTACATGTTTAGTCAAGCATGGATTTCCAAATTAAGAAAATTGAATATAGATAGGAGTGATTATTATCGGAGAGTACAAGCCAATTAATTTTACATATTATGATCCGAGAACCAGCATTTTTAAATCTGGGAAAAGTGACAGAGAAAGTATTTCTGTTTATAAGTGTAATAATTGCGAAAATTGCGATGCTTATAAGCGTAAATGTTGTGTGATGCTAAATTGGAGGCATAGTTGTCCTTACGGCACAATTGAAAAGAAAGAAGGTTTTACAAAAGCAGCACGTAAATGCGGATATTTAGTAAGTGAATATAAGGGAAAATACGGAGATGTTGAATATGCGTTAAAATCATTAAATTTTGTATGTGAAATTGGAGATTATGTTTTTCTTGGATTGCCGCATCTTAATGGATATAATAATCCAATTCGAAATAGTGATTTCTTTGTAGATGATGACATGATTAAAAAAGATGAATTTACACCTGAATTCGTTGTAGAGCTTATTAAATATAAACCATATGCGCTCATGGGTGGAGTAATTTCTTCTTATCAGAAAGAATATGTTCCAAAGTTTTGTGATCAACTAAAAAGACTTATGCCTGACATATATAGAAAAGTATGTGAAATCTATCCGGAAATTGAACAGATAGTGGAGAATATTGATTATATAGACAAGATGGCAAAATTAATGACACTTCTTCCTGGGAAAGTTAAATTATCCACAGATATTCTTGAGTGGGATGGTGAATTATTACATGGGAAAGGAAAACAAATTTCTTTTTGGAAACTAAATGATGAGGAAGTGATTATTTTTCCAAATAAAAACACGATAGTAACAATTTGTGATAATTCAACGGTGACTGAAGAGACAGAATTTATTGAATAGAAGGTGTAAAAAGTGAAACATAAAGTTGGAGATAAAGTAAAGATCCGTAGAGATTTGCAGGTTGGAAAAATATATAATGGTGTTGCAGTTGTTGAAGAAATGGTCGAGCTTGCAGGGAAAACTGCAACAATAGAATGTGTTAATGAAGACTGCTATGGAGATATTAATTACTATTTAGAAGAGGATAAAGACGGTTGGTATTGGACGGAATTAATGTTTGATTATGCCGTAACAAATGCAGACAGAATCAGAAATATGAGTGATGAAAAACTGGCTGATTTTTTAAGAAAGGTAACACTTGGTGCTGCATCTTGTGAGACATGGATAGAGTGGTTGACAAGTAAAAAATGGAAATAATAAGATAGAAATTCGTAATTTATATGAAATTTTAATGGTGTAAAAGTTTATGGAAATAAGAAAACATAAAGTAGATAATGTATGGATTTTTGGTGAATATGATTTCTATGTTGATAACAAATTAGTTGCACAACTCAGAAATCAATTGGTTGGAACAGATTATGTTTATCTGTATTTTCTTCCAGATCTATATAATTGTACCGATAGAACAAGGATTAATTTGAGGTATATGACTTATAACGAAGTCATTAAAAAGGCAACTAATATTGTAGTAAAAAAATTATATTTGATTACTACAAATGTATTATCGGAAATAAAAAAGGTTGAAATAATCGAGGAATAATTGTTACGAATAAATTATCAAATAAGGAAGAATGGAGCTAGACTGGTGTATATATGATGGAGAATAAAACAAATGAAAACTGGATTTCAAACAGACTGGAGGAACAAAAGTGAAACCAAAACTAGGTAGAAAAGTATACTGCATTTATGAAACAGGAATTATGGTCGATCGTGTTGGCTATGTTGGAAAAGATAGTTTTATAGTTGAAAGTTATGGATTATCGACAGTACCGAGTAGTTGGGAATGGAACTATGATATGTATGGAAAACGATGGTTTACAAACTTATCAGAAGCTAAAAAGGTGTTGATCGATATCTATAAAGAAAGATATGAAAACAAATTAAAAATAGTGAAGATTGCAGATGATTGGTATGCGCTTGAGTTTTGTTAATATGGGAGAAGGTGGTATAGAAAATGAATAAAGATTGGAATTCAATTAAGAGGGTTGGGCTTCCAGAATTAGAAGAGGTTACAACAACTAATTTTAGTTCTGTATATAAAAGCAAAGAAGTTCTAATTCAAACCAAACGAGGTGAGCGGTTTGTAGCATATTGCAGAAAAGAAGTGTATGCGAACAAGAAATGGAAAGATGAAGTTTATTGGTTTTCACATGGAACAGGTGGAAGAAAAATGAAGGTGATGAGTACAGTTGTTGCTTGGATGGAATTACCTGAGAAATATGAAGGAGAATAAGAAATGATTAAAGAATTTTGCTTGGCATGGGAGAAAAATAAAGGAAAACTTGAGGAATATTTTAGAAATACAAAACAGGAAAAATACAATGTGTACAGAAATTTAGTTGAGCTGCTATTTGATATTGTTATTAATCCTGAATTTGGAGGTTGGAATACTAACAAATTTGATACAAAAAATATTTTGACAATTGATGACGGAGATTATCAAGGAACAGAAATTTTTATTTTGCATAAGGATGTGTACCAGCCAGATATCGAAGATTATGTATATACAAATACATATTATGGTTCATGCAGCGGTTGTGATACTTTGTTATCAATTAACGAATACGAAGATGGATTACCAAGTGAGTCTCAGGTTAATGATTACATGGATCTATGTTTACATCTTTTACAGAGATGTCATTATATGATTGACGAGGAGAAATAAAGATTATATGAACACTGAATTTAATGAAGAAAAAGAGATTGAATTGATTAACAGTATTATACGAGAAGCTATTGTACATGGTTCTGATGAAGGAGGAGCATATGAAATTAATGAAGATGGTCTTAGAGAATCAGTTTCAGAATGGCTTGAGTATCATGATTTGTCTGAAAAATATACATTAAGAGAATTTAGCGACGGATGGAATGTTATGAAACTTTGTAGAAATTTTGAAACATTGACGGATATTAAAAATATGACAGATTTAAGGAAATGGGAACTATGGGTAAAATCTTTTGGAATTAAATGTAGAATAGAAAATAATGATGCTCTTTCTTATAAATACTTATATGTGAACGGCATAAATTATTTGGTAAAAATTGTTTTTGATGGTGCAACAGAAATGTTCAAATATATCGACCAAGAAAATTATTAAATAGAAATTAAATCAGAAAGGATAAAAAGAATAGGTAGATATGACGTTTGAAAAATTACAGCAAATTATAGAAGAAAATAATATTCCAGATGACGCTCAGTTACAATGTTATAGTGAACGGGAATGTCACGAAATAGAGATGGATGGACTTTATTATGATTCTGAAGAAAATAGATTGATTTTTACACGACAGGGAACCGTGTATGATAGATGTTTTCAAGAAGAGTTTTGTATCTTAAACGGGCGTAATAAAAGATGTAAAAATTGCAAACATTTATTATATTCAGATTGCGATTTACCAGGAAGAAGGATTCTTGGTGATTATATTAATGACAGAGAAATAGAAATTAACGACACATCGGATTGTAAGGATTTTGATTGTTAGTAATGAAATGTCTGTTTCATGTAAAGGAGTAGAAAATGAAAATAGAGAAAAATAAACTTGTAAAAGTGAATTATAGTAGCGAAGAATTTATCGGGAACCTTTTTATAAAAAATGTAGAAGGATTAATTTTAGATACAATAAGAGTTTATGGATATATGCACAATGAAAGAAATAAAATGGAAGAATGTCCATATAGCATAGACAAAAATGATATCAATATTATAACTACTATTACTCCAGGAGGACATTATGATAGATACATTTTAAAAGCAATGCGAGTAATTAATGCAGATGTAGTTAGAATTGATGCAGATGATTATTTAGACATTGGAGCAGATATGAACGGTAATTATGAGTTCGTTTTGAATAGAGAAAATATTGAAGTTTGATTTATGAAAATTATTAAACAAGGTGATTATATAACAGCTAATAGAATTATTAAATTTTCATGCCAAAATTGTGGTTGTGTATTTGAAGCGGGCAAGAATGAATATGCAGAATATTATGAATGCAAAAATAAAGTGCGTAAAGTACGCGCCATAATATTTTGTCCATGTTGTGGAAGAATGGTACATGGTTCATATAACAAAAAGTAATATATAATATATCAACATTATGTTGATGAAGATATGAATTTAAAAGGAGCGTACACATGAATAGTTTTGAAAATATTTTTGGAGATTACTTTGATGCATACAAAACTACATCCAGATATATGGATGATTCTAAGATGGAAATTATGTTTCGTCGTCAGGAATTTGAAAAGAATTTAGATGATATGTGGGCTAACTATAGCAAGGGTATAGTTGTGCAATTGGTTAATTATAATAAGCAGCTTGAGAGTATTAAGAGTTGTGGTTTAAAAGTATTAAGGAATTCATCTGGACAACATAAGATCATTGTTCCGAAATAAAATACAATTTTTATTTTAGGTGGTGAGAAAAATTAAAGTATATAAAGATAAACAATATCTTGTTTTTGAATATGATGGAAAAATTGTTAAATATGATTTAGCAAATAAAGTAGGTATTGGTTTAAAGGGTAAACCAGTAAAAGGTTTGCAGCGACAACTTAAAGATATAAAGATTAAAGATATTATTGAATCATGTGAAGACAAAAACTACTCAGAGTTTTTAAAATACATATATAAAAAATATAGTAAATATATATGCAATTCTGGAACATTTCTTTCTATGATTAATGAAAACAAGCATTTAGAACAATTATTTTCTTCCGGTTTAAAAGCAAGTCAAATACCATATAAGTTTGATTATTCATTAAATGATATTCCAAAGTCACTTATTAAAATTGCAAAAGAACGAGAAATAGAATTATCAGAATCATTAGTTAAGTATTGGAAACATAATATTGATGCTCATTATATTGCGTTCCAAACAGAGTTTATTTCATTGACTGATAAAAATCTAATTGAACTTTTTACATATGAAAAAAATTTTGGAGATTATAGAATTCCAAACTATCAATCCGTATTTAATTATTTGATTGATGTATATAATTACAACCCCAAATCTCTTCTTATGTACATTGATTCACTAATAACATATGAAGCAATAGATAGTATTGGATATATAGCAAGAGAACTTTATGATTATGTGAAAATGATGAGTACGATCAGTAGTAAATTTGATAAATATCCAAGAAATTTTTTGACAACGCATAAAATTGCCTGTAGAAACTACAATCGTTTAAAGCAGGAGTTTTCAGAAGAACTGTTTAAGAAAAGAATCAGAACAGATTATGAGTGCGTATATAAAGGATATCAATTTGTATATCCAAAATCTATACAAGAAATTAAAGACGAAGCTGTTCAACAACATAATTGCGTTGCTTCTTATATTGATGATGTTATCAATGGGAAATGTCATATTCTATTTTTGAGAAAAAGAGATAGTTTAGATAAGAGTTTGGTAACTATTGAAGTAAATACATATACAGAAACTATTGTACAAGCCAAAGGAAAGTTTAATAGAGATACAACAGAAGAAGAGAATAAAGTAATAGAAGCATGGAATAAAAAGTTTTCAATTAAAAGAGAGGAGATGGCGGCATGATTAAAGGAGATAAGATAAAACTGGTAAAAAAGATGGGAATGTTTGATAACATTGGAGAAATCTGTGAAGTTATTAATGTAGATGAAAATGGAGTTATTAGTTTTAGGTTCGGTATAAATGGAATACATTTAGGATGTATGTCTTATAACGAATTTGAAAAATATTTTGAATTAGTTCAGGAGACAAAACGTGAATGGAGTTCTTGGAAAACTGAAAGATTGTTTTATGAGAATTTAAATGGAGATCATATTTCAACAACTATTTATTACAGACATAATGGTAAAAAAATTAGAGTTAAAGGTCTTTGTGAAGATGGCACATTTGTTAGTGCAGAATCATCTTGTCATAGTGAAGATAAATTCAATTTAGACAGAGGACTAAAATTAGCAGAATATAGATTAGTAGTTAAATTATTACAAAAAGAAGTAGAAGATTTTGCAAAGACAATGTAAAGAATTGTTTTGGTTTTGAGCTATTAAAATGGTAGAAATTTTAGCAGAAACAGAATATCAGGATTTATATAGGATTACAGATGGTGTGTTGCTTGTTGTAAATAAATTTAAACCGATTGATTATGGGGAAGACAAGTATGTTTCGCTGTATGATCCAAAGGTTAAATCGTATAACAAAGGATGTCAGAAACGATTAAAAATTCTAAAAGAAGATTATTATAAACAGTACGATGATATAACAGTACCTAAAGGAACTGTATTGTATTATGAAAGACCTGTTGAATTGGCGGATAAATCTGAATGGAATTATCAAGTTAAGACAACAGGCGAATCATTAAGTGGTGATTTTGATGAAGTTACAGAATTACTAAATGAAATTCTGAAAAAGATAAATAGCAACAGAGAATAATTTTTTGACGGTCATGAACGTCGATTGAAATATATTTTTCATTTGAATGAGATCAGTTGCAAATGGTCTTATTACATAGATATTTAAGAAAGGATAAATGAGCAATCCTAGGTAGAATGTGTGTACACACCTCTTATATAGAGGTAAATGGTAGAAAATAAAGATAAAAAATATAATTCAGATAAACATTGGGAACTTGTAAATTTTTGTGAATTTGATAAGTATGCAACAAAAAGCTACTGTGCAATTCACGATGTAGATGAAAGTAAAAATCTTGGTGATATCACAAAGGTCGATGAAACTGAATTAGATGATTTTAATATGATTTGTGGAGGATCACCGTGCCAGGATTTCAGCGTGGCAGGAAAACAAAAGGGGTCTGTATGGACTTGTAAAGATTGTGGACATGAATATAATCCATTAACAGTTCATTGGAGTAAAAGAGATTGTTGTCCGAATTGTAAAAGCGAAAATATTGAAAAAACAAGATCATCTCTTCTTGTAGAATATTTACGAGTAGTTAGAGCAAATAAACCTAATTTTGGAATTTATGAGAATGTAAAAAATATTGTTGGGAAACAGTTTAAAGATACAACTTTTAAATTATTTACTGATGAATTAGAGGAATATGGATATAACGTATATTGGAAGGTTTTGAATGCTAAAAATTATGGAATTCCACAGAACAGAGAACGTGTATATCTATTATTTATTAAAAAGGATTTGGATAATGGTAAGTTTGAATTTCCGGAACCTTTTGATAATGGTCTGAGATTGAAAGATTTATTAGAAGATAAAGTTGATGAGAAGTTTTATATTTCTGATGAGAAAGTTAATAGATTTATTACAAATTTAAATGACAAAAATTCTTTATTATATGATCCATGCCAAGTAAAAAGAGAAGGAAAGAGCAGAGAATATTCTGAATATGCACCAACATTAACTTCGAGAGATTATAAAGATCCAAGATTAGTAAATGAAAATGTTGTAAGACAAGTTGGAAATATTTCCGATTGTAATGGAGCATGGGACAATCCGCAAGTAGGGAGAGTTTATGATGTAAGTGGTTGCAGTCCAACATTGAATACATGCAGTGGTGGTGGTCATGAACCGAAGGTTATTACAGGAATTGATAAGTCATATAACAATCCAAAATTCATTGAAACAGCTAATTGTATTACTTCACGAGAAGATCGTGGTGTTTCAAATAGGGAATCCGAAGGTACAGCAGTTTTAGAAACTCCAAATATTAGTTATTGTTTGGATTCTAACTATTACAAAGGAACAACAATAGAACAATATATGAATAAACATCGTAGACAATTGATAGTCGAAAATAATAAAGTTGCAATCAGACAAGCCACTAAGCAAGGTTATATCGAATGTGAAGTAGGTGGAGTTGCAGATTTGTCTTATCCAGACAGTAAAACTAGAAGAGGCCGAGTACAGGATAATGGGAATACATGTCCGACAATTACTGCAACAGAAACAGGCATTTGTAGAATTGAGCCTAAAGAAAGATTTTTTAAACAAGCACTTGAAACTTTAAATGAAAATGATTGTAACTCTGGAGATACAATTAATGCATTTAATAAACATGTAGATAAAAGTGGGTATTCTCCTACATTAACAACAAGACCAGAAGGATTTAAAACAGCAATTCTACCAGTTACAGATGATATTAGAATTCGTAAGCTAACTCCAAAAGAGTGTTTCAGGCTCATGGGATTTTCTGATGAAAATTTCGATGCAGCACAGAAAGCAGGAGTTTCAAATAGTCAATTATATAAACAGGCAGGTAATTCAATTGTGGTAGATGTTCTTTATTACATATATGTAGAGTTATATAAAGCTATGCCTTATTTGTTTGATGATCTGAAATTAAGTAGTTTCTTTTCAGGAATTGGCGCTTTTGAGATTGCGCTTGATAAATTATATAAAGGTATCAATTCCGGAAATTTTATCAATCCACAGACAGAGTAAAATCTGTTTGTGGGAAAGAATATTTCTGTCTGAAGTATCAGAGAACTGAATATGCAAAAAAGATTAGAAAAGAATACGAAACAGGTAAAATAAAAGAACGTAGATGCAATATGAGAGAATATACATTTAGGACAGATGGATGTAGCAATACAATAACAACAGTTCAAAAAGATAATTATATTGCAGAGATAAATAATTGAAACTCACGTTTCAAATGGAGAAATAAAATGAAAACAAGATTGATTGATGCAGATAAGTTGGTTGATTCGTTAAGAGCAAGTATGAATCATGGACGCGAAACATTTCCAGTAGATCTTATTGTTGAAGCGATTGATGAGCAACCAACTATTAAATATATAGAACAAATATCCAGAGATGATATAGAGGATATATGTTTTAAATTAACATGTTATTACATAGCAACAACAGAACTATATGATAGATCATTGACTGATGAAAGAAGAGTAGAAGACAATACTGAGGCGTTTACATATTCAGATCCTAGAATCAGACGACTGTCTAATAAAAACGCTATTCTTACATATAAAATGATACAAACAATTGCAGAGTATAAATTTGGAATATCACGACTTGTCTTTAATAGAAGCTATAAAGAACAATTGAAAAGATGTGGCAATTTATCCGCACAGTGGTGGATAGATAAATATAATTTTCTCTGTGAAAATGGTGAAATGGATTTTATTGAGGAGTGTTTATGAGCGATAAAAGCATGTCTGAATACTTTAGTAAAATGCGAAGAGAAAGATATGAAGAGCAAAATTGCGAAAATAAAAATACTAAAAAAGAACAACTTATACAAGCGTTAGTAAAAGAATTAGGTTCATCAAAGGACAGAGAAAAGAGAATCAGAAGAATTGTAAATAAATATTTGTGAAGATGAGGTTATTATGAGGTGAAAATTATGAGTCAGTGGACACATGTAAATGCAATTTTTAGATTAGATAGTATTGGTAAAATACCAGATGAAGAAATTATTAATATTTTTGGAAAACAAGTTGATTACAGGGATATGAGCAATATTGAATATGATGAGAATTATGAAGTAAAAGATAAAGATAAATATCTTCCAATGGGATCAGAAGGAACATTGGAAATGAGTATTTGGCATAATCCGGACAAATCATGTATGGCTTCAACAACTGTGTCAGTATTTGGTGATTTGAGAAATTATGGAAGCTTTGATGAAATTGAGAAATGGTTTAATAAGTGCTGTAATAGATTTTTTGTAAGACAAGCAGTTTGCCAAGTTGAAGTCGAAGGAATTGGAATAAAGATATTTCAAAATAAGTAATGGAGATGTAGTAAAACAATGAACGAGGATTTTAAAAAAATGTTTGATAAAAAATGGGCTGTTGTTGGATTTGATTATTATAGAGCAATTGATATTATGTCAGAAATTGAAAAAGTATGTAGTAAAACTGTTTCTAAAAGAATCAAGAGTAGTAATGTACCAACATTAACAACAGAATTTAGAGATGGTACTAAGTTATTCTGGTTAATAGCATCAGAACAAGCCATAGGATTTAGATTTGGTAAAATGTGGTGTGATAAAAGGATTAATAAAGAATTTTTTAATACAGTAATCATGTCATGTTATACAGGAAAATATGAAGATATTATTTGGATGTAAGAAGATGATTGAAAGAATAGTTTCGTTCAAAATGAGGTGATGGTATGACAGATTATCAGAGGCAGTTAGTAACTGACAATCATAATTTGATCTATAGATTTTTACAGAAAGAAAAATTAAATATGGAAGATTGGTATGATTTGGCTGCAATTGGAATGTGTAAAGCAGCGAAAACATTTAATGAAGGAGCGTCCAAATTTTCTACATATGCATTCAAATGTATGTTTAATGAAGTGTACAGCGAAAAAAGAAAAGAATTAAATAAGAGAACAATTCCAGAAGACAAGATCCTTTATTACAACACTGAGTATGAGGATGGATCTGGAAATAAAGTAGAATTTATTGAAAAAATACAATCGGATTACAACGTTGAGAGCGACTGTATTCGTAAAGTTACTTTAAAAAATGCATTTAATAATATGAAAGAAAAACATAAACCTATCATCTCATTATTTTTACAAGGATATAAACAAGTAGAAATAATGAAAATTGCTGGATGTTCTCAGCCACAAGTTTCGAGAGTTATGAAAAGATTTGTAGATGAATATGTGAGATGTTAAGATAGGGAGAATCAATTTATGCCAATAGTAAGAAGTGTAGATGGTGTACATATTGAATATACAATACCATCTAATATTAAGAATTTGATTACAGATGATTTTTTGAATGAATTTTTATATCAACTTATTCGAATTACTGGAATATCACCGTATGACTTCGCAGATGAAGGAATAGAATATCTGTCAGGAACCTGTGGTTGGGATGCTGCATTTGGAAAGGCTTGTATTAACACGAAAAATAAGAAATTATTTGACTATAGAAATTCATTGGAATGGTATGATTCAGACATTTTTGATTCAGAAATAATCTGTGTTCTAATTGATAGAGAATTCATCTTAGGATATAAGACCGATATTATCAAGAAAGAGCTTGATGTTGAGTATGAAGATGTGGATGTGTGTGATAAATGTGGAAAGCTAATGAGAAGAGATCTACTTATTAAAAACGGAGAAGAATATATATGTCCACATTGTAAAGATGTAGATAATGGTGATACATATGGGAATGGCACATCTGATTATTATAGAGAAATATGCATAGAAGTAGATGAATATTATAGGAGAACCAAAGATGAGTAATAATCGATTATGTGATGAGCACTTTTTAAATCGAGGATACAAAAAATACGACAAAACACAATTCCAGAGATCAGATATATATTTGTATAATTTTCAAAAAAGATTTGATGATGAAAAAGGCAAGAAATATTTTATTGATGTACACAAAATATCGAACGAATGGATGTCGGAACACGATAAAAGTAAAGAGTGGTACAAGCCGTTTCAATATACATATTCTTGTCAGTTATATAAGAAAGATACTCATGCACCTGTAAATATGGAATTCTTTTCAGATTGGACGATTGAACAGGTAGAGAAGTTTGTTGAAAAACTATTTCAGGATGGGGAATTGGATTATTACGAAAGATGGGATGAAGAGTGAATAAATATTGTGCAAGCAAGGATGGGTATATAGTTTTTGAAGATGGAGGGATAAATCCAATGTGTTATGGCGCTTCCGAAAGGTGGTTCCAGGATTACGATAAGGCAATGGAGTATGCAATAGGTATTGTATTAAAAAGAGTCAACGAATTCAAAGATCGTATAGATTATAACTCCGTTGTAGTTTATGAGGGAAGCGAAGAACATTTGAAGTCAAATTCTGTTTCTGAAAGAAGAAGGACAATCTTTCAATGGAATAATTATGGAATGAATGTGGGTAATAAATAAAGCGAGGTGTGAATAATGAGAAAATTATCTGAAGAAAATTTCGATACAATTAGACAATATAGCAAAAATTTGAGTGAATTATATTTGATGGTAGAAAATGGATGTCAATCAGATATTACTGTTGCTGATATGACAGAATGTATGGAGTGTATTTGTTCATTGATAAAAACAAATACAATGGCTAATACGTCTTCTGATATGCATAAAAAAGATATTGAAATATTACGTGAGATTATTTGTGATCAAGCAATTAAGCTTCAGAAACAGAAGAAAGAAATGGAGTGATTGAAACATGAAGATTTGTACCGGAGCATGTAAAAATTGTAGCGAAAAACCAGATCCAGAGTGTGGAGAGATTTGCAGAGAGATGGCTGAATTGCAGCTTGATTTATTAAATGAGATTCTGCTTACAGAACTCACAGAAAAGCAGGCGGATTTAGTAAATAAATGGTGTCATTTATAAAATCGGAAAGGACGACTGATTATATGAAAATTGTATCGAATAAGAAAATTATGACAGATGTAATGAATATTAAATCAGGACATGTATTTTGCTTCAGAGAAACTTACTATATGAAACTTGCAGATATCGGAGAAAATTGTGCAGTAAATTTATTAGATGGACTTGTTTACAGTAATTCATTTTTTAAGTCGTATGTTTATGAAGTTTATGCAGAACTACATGTAAAAGATAATCCTAAAGATAATAATGTAATCGTGCAAAAATAATTTGAAAGAGAACTTTCATTAGGGAGAATAAAAGGTATATCCCTCACAATCTTAGAGGTCTGGTGTTTATAAATTTGAAATGAGTTGCAAAACTGCACTCGCCATGACTAACAGAGTTAGTGAATCAACAAGTTTTGTCAATTTCTTCATGGTATCAAACCTCCTTTCTAAATGGAGGCAAAAACACCTTATTACCCGGAGGGCGTCCGTGACCTCTTTGATTGTGTTCTCCAACAACTATCTTTTGGATAGTTATTCCACCCAAAAGCATTATATCACACAATTATAAAAAATAAAAGTGAATGATAAATGTTCTGATCAAATGAAAAAGCAGAAAGGTATATGGATAGAATTTTATGAGTGAATATATGAAACAAGGATTTGAGAAAAGATTCAAAAATTGTGACATTGTTTACTGGTGTCATAGTGATGGCAATGGGAGATATTCTGTAAAAAATGGAATGGTTGATGAACAATTTTTAGATGCAGTAGTAATTGATTATTTAGCACCAAGAGAAAGAAGATTAGTAAATGGAATTCCGATTGACGAATTTACAAGTCAAATTAAATACAAGAAATTACCAAAAGGGTGGACATATAATACAGAGCTGTTTAAGATTACATATTCTGATTTAACAGAAGAAGAAGTAAATTATCGGATTGATGTTAAGAAACCAGAAACAATCAAGCAAGCATATGATCTTGGATATTTGGTAAAGGATTGTACAATTTTCCATGGTGTTATTGAAGCAGATATTACAAAAGAAGGATATAGAATTGTAAAGAAATATCCTATGTGGCAGCATCATATTGATCATGTTTCAATTCGTCCTGATAAAGTCTATTTTACATATGAAGAAGCAAAATCTGAAGTGGATGATAATGTGAAAGAGTTTGAAAGACAGCTTTCATTAACAGATTACGAGTGGTCAGTAGAACATATTTGTAAGAATCTGGATATTTTTAAAGCAATTCATGACTTATCAGAAAGAGATATTGATGCGTATAGAGAATTTATTCTAGGTATGGATAATGTAGAGAATATTGAGACTAGAATTTACCAAGGACAGATCCAGTGGAAGTACGAAGATAAGAATAGATGGAATTATATTGAATTGTAAGGGAGAATAAATGAATGTGTGGAATATATAGATATGATAAATGTTTGAGATGTGGACGTGGAAATATTTTATATATTTCTGAGCAAGAACATGATTATGAGTGGAAGTGTAAAAATTGTAATCATGTAAATAGAAAATTAAATAAATGGGTGCAACCTCCTAATGTAAAGAGAAGAGTTCCGTTAGGCTGGATTCCATTAGAGGAGTTGAAAAATTATGAAAAAAGTTGAAGAAAGATATTATTGTGATTCCTGTGGAAAAGAATGCAAGCATACTCCCCAGTATGTGTTTCCATGGTTAACACAGTCTGGGGCTAAAGATGTGCAAATGGATTTGTGTAATGAATGTAGAGACAAAGTTGCATGTATGACATTTAGCGGAATTGCAAATTATTTTAAAATTCTACATTAAATAAAATCTTGGTTTTTATATTACAGTAAGGGAAGGGGGAAAAGATGAGTTGATTATATTAAGTAATATCTCGAAAAATGATTTCGAAAAGGTTATTGGATTCTTTTTATTATGGCTTTTGGTTGGATTTCTTACTTTGCTATTTTTAATTTTTAGTTATTTAAGAAAAACGGAATATAATAAAAAGTATTTAAAAAAATTCTTTGATTACACAGATTGGACACTTGTATGTTTTGCAACTGGCTATCTAGCTCCAATAATAGTTTTTGTAATTTATATCTCTAACAAATTGAGTAGTAAAAAGGATAATATTTTTGGATGGTTATATGACATTCTTTATAAAATAGCGAATGTTGGAGTGAATCAAGAAGAGAATAAGAAAAAAGAGGATTAATTATGCTTGTGAAATCAGAGAAAACGTGTAAGACAGTACGGGACGCAGTCGATTTCATTATGGATGAATGTAAAAACAAAGATATGCGCATTGACCGTCTTGTAAAAGAGAATAAAAGTCTAACGGACGAATATAGCAAAGATGAAGAAATTCAGAAGATGAATCAACAGTTAGATAATATGAGAGAAGATCTTCGGCGTGGATTTCCAATTACAGAGATTGAAAATGAGAGAATTAAGACATGGAAGAATGAACACGAAGAAAAAGTTCATGGAATTACAAAATCTTCTAAAAAGATGAGATATGGTGGAACAATTGGTGGAAGCTATACATATAAATTTACGCCAACATCAATTGGAGTATTTGGAACAGTTGAGTGTAGCTGCGGAGAGCGATTTGATTTTTCGGAATTATGATTAAAACACTTATATAGCTTTATTATTTTTTGACTAATTTTTGTTATAGATATTATAAAACATATATATAAAGGAGAATAAAAAATGGAAATGGGATGTAATTTATTATTTGATATAAATCTTTCAAAATCTACTTTTGATCTACAGTGCCTTGGTGAAATTATCGAAGAATTCAAAATTATTATACCGGGAAAGGTAATTGTAGTAAATTTTGCAAATGGAACAACTCAAAAAGTTGTTTGCAATGATAAGGACAATTTTGATTTGCGCCGAGGTTTATTCGTTGCTTTATCAAAAAACATGTATAAATACAAATATACTTTAGAAGGAATTGAGCATATGGCAACAGAACTTTCTTATCAAAAGAAATATGTAAAGATGATCGATAAGGCAATAAAAGAACATGATAGAAAGCTTGTTGAAGCAGAGAACAAGAAATATGAAGAGGCAATGCAAAAGAAACTTGCTCATGAGCGAAAAGTGAAAAGAGATAAGAAAAAACGTGAAAGAGCAATTAATATTCAGAAAGAAGCGTATGTACGTGCCATGAAAGAGATTGGTGATTTACATAAAGAAAGAGGAGAAAAAGGAGAATAGAAAATGTGGGTAGTTTTTTTACTAGCAGCAATGGGATTTGCGGTTGCTACCTTGCTAGTAATTTACATCGGAAATAAAGTTGTGAATGCAATGAAAAGAGACGATATAAAACTGGACAAGGATATCAATAAAGAAAAAACAAACGAGAAGGAGAAAGAAAAACATGAGTAAAAAAGGATTGGTAGTAGGAATTGTTGTAGCTGCAGCGGTTGTAGGAGGAGTATTTACAATTAAATCTGTAGAGAGAATTGGAACCGGTAAATTAGGGGTGCAGTATTCAGTAAATGGAATTAAAGAAGAGACATTGTCTGAGGGGTGGCATTTTATTAATCCATTCTTAAAGATTAAGGAATTTTCCATTGGTAATGAACAGCTCGTACTTGAAAAGGGCAAAGAAGACAATTCAATTAAGGTTGCTACTTCAGATGACGCAAGTATTTCAGTAAGTTTTCAGATGTCATATCGGTATAAACCAGAAGAAGTAGTTTCTACATATAAGAAGTTCCGCGGTATGGACGGAGAAGATATCGTTGACCAGAGAGTGAAATCTGTACTTAAATCGAAAATCTCAGAAGTGACATCTGGATATTCCATGATGGATGTGTATTCGGGAAGTAGAACAGAAATCAACAATAAAATTACTGAATATTTAAATAATGTATTTGGAAAAGAATATGGAATTGAAGTGTTAGATGCATCTATTATTGATGTTCACCCAGATGACAAGTTAAAAGAGTCTATTGATGCAAGGGTAAAAGCACTCCAGGAAAAGCAGCAAGCAGAAGCTGAACAGGAAAAGGTAAAAGTTCAGAAAGAAACTGAGAAGATTCAAGCAGAAGCAGATGCACAGATTGAGATTACAAAAGCAAAAGCTGAAGCAGAAGCAAACAGATTGAAATCGGAGTCTATTACAGATGAGTTGATCAGAATGAAAGAAGCTGAGGCACATATGGAACACGGATTTGTGACAGTGAATGGAGCAAATACTGTTGTAACAGATAAATAAACGTAAATAAATTTAGCTGCATATGGTGTCACAGCTATATGCAGCATTTAGAAAAATAATAAGATGAAACTTTCGTTTCGTAGGAGGTAAATAATATGTCAGTACCATCAGGGTTAGATTTTAGTAATGTAAGACATGTAAAAGTTTGGCATGAACAGTTTGAAGCTATTAAAAATAAAGGTGAATTCTTAATTGTAGAAGATAAGACTAATGGTAAATGTGTATCGTTTACAAGAGATCATCCTGAAGAATATGCTCCAAATGAATCTTATTTAAAATTAAAGAAGATATTAGAAGACACAAGAGAAATTGTAAGAAATTTAGAAAGAAAAAAGGAGAACAAGATTATGAGTAGTGAAAAATTTATTGCTTTCTGCAAAGAAAACGTAGTGAATTATTTCAATGAAAATGCTGATAAAACAGACAACGTACTTATTACACAGGAAGATGTCTATCTTGTGTGGTATTGCAAAACGCTACAGAATCATAAAGCATTATTAAGTACAAATATTTCTGATGGAATGTATTACGAGCTTACATATAATGGTGATAAAAATGAATTATATTTGGATGCTTACAAGAAATGGAAGAATGTAAAAATTGATTTAAACGAAGAGGAGTAGGTATTTATGGAGAATAATATTACAGTAAATATGGAAAATCTTTCAGAGGAAGAAAGAAAACAATTGATGAACTTGATAAAGAAATCCAATGGATCTAAAAGAAATCTTTGGAAGCCGAATTATGGGAGAAAATATTTTTATATAAATGACTGCGGTGGAATTATGAATAGCGAATGGTACGATGATAGAATTGATAGTGAATTCTATAAAATTGGTAACTGCTTTAAAACTAAAGAAGAAGCAGAACTTGAATTAGAAAGAATAAAAGTAAAAACAGAATTGCGTCGATTTTCAGAAGAAAATAATGAGTATGAAATTGATTGGAAAGATAAGGATCAAGAAAAATGGTGTATGTGCTATTCCTATTATTATGGAAACATATATTTTATAGATGCAGGTTCTTACAAGAGAAATGATATTTATTTTACATCAAAAGAAATAGGGGAACAAGCAATTAAACATATTGGAGAAGAACGTTTAAAGAAATATTATTTTGGAGTTGAGGATTGATTATGTGGATTAGTAATATGGAATATTGTACATTAGTTCAAACAGTAGAAGATACAAATAAATTGGTTAGAGAAATTTATAATGATCTGTGGTATTATACTCATCTTTGTGAAGAATTAAAAGAGCAGTTTGATGAAACAAACAGACATTTTAAGTATGGAAATGTAAAGGATATTGTTGTTGTGAATCCAAAAGGAGATCATTTTGTAGATACTGACAAAGGAAGGAAATGTGTTCATGATTGTTTTTATATCTATAAGAATGGTAGAGAATATAAAGTAAAAGGTGTTCTTTTGGGTGGAAAAGATAATGATCCAGGAGCTGTTTTTGAAGCAGAGCAGGATAAAGATGACGAAGATATTATTAAGTTGAAAGAAACCTATATGGATAAGTATAGAGAGAAGCATGTCAATAAATATGTAATTAATTTAAAAAGCTGCAGTTGTGTAAAGATTTAAAACGGAGAATGATATGAAAAAGAACTTTAAAATTACAGGATTCTCAGCATTTATATTTATCAACATTCTGTTCTCCATTCAATGTTTGCTTGTATGTGGAGCAATGAAATTATTAACGTTGATTTTGCCTATTGATTTCAATCTGGAATTAACAGTTGTGACATTTACAGTATGTAAGGCATTTCAGATTATTGGATGTTCTGTTAGATCTAGGGAGTAAAAAACGAAAGAGGTGTCAAAAGAATTGTGGATTAGCAGAAAAAGATTTAAAGAGTTGGAAGAGAAGTACAAGAGATTAGAACAAATACAAGATACTCAAAATAATTATTTAAATCGTATAGAACGCATAGAAAGAATTATGAAAAATGCAAGGGACGGAAAAGTAAATTACGTAAGAAAAAATAGATCTTGTGTCAGCATCAATGATTATCTTATGGATGAGTTATATTACATTTATTTAGATAATTTAGAGTATGAAATTTCAGTACCGTTTTTACAAAAAATATATGATGTTAAAAGAACGAAAAATAAAAATGTTGTTATTGTCATGAGTAGAGAAAATACTACAGATGATGATCCTGTATATTGTAATTTTGTCATTGATTTGCAATCAGGAGATAAGGTAGAGATTACATTGGATGAAGTAAATAAATTGAAAATTTAGTTTCGTTTGGAGGACGAAGAATAATGGGAGTAGAATTTTATACATGTGACAATTGCGGAACAACATTTCCAGATTGTGGGGAATACGTATCATGTGAAACTTGTCGGACAAAATGGCGTTGTGATGAATGCGCTGAAGAAGATGGTTATGTGAGAGAACATTGTAAATTGCATCCAGATTTAGATGATTATGACCTTATGTATGAATATAGAAAAAAACATTGTAAATACGACAGTTGTACAGACTGTGAGCATTATGTGCCTGATAGCTGCAAGTATTGTAGAAAAGAAGATTATCCTGACAATGTGTTACTGGATTATTGCATGGAATTACTCGGTGTTACAAGAGATCAGTTAGTTGAGAAATATAATAATAGGTAAAGAGTATGAATCTGAAACAAATTAAAGAAACGATAAAGAAACAAGAATATGATTTCTTAAAAGAGAATGAGCACTTAGGTAACAATATTATCTTACTTACGCTTGGCGGCAGTCACGCATATGGAATGGATAAAGAGGACAGTGATTTAGACGTAAGAGGAGTTACACTAAATAGCAAAGAGGAAATTCTTCTTGGAAAAGACTTTGAACAGGTTGTAGAGATTGATACAGATACGACAGTTTATTCATTCAATAAAATTTTACAATTACTAAAATCAAACAATCCTAACACTATTGAAATTTTAGGATGTAAACCTGAGCATTATTTATATTTGTCTGATGTTGGAAGAGAATTGTTAAATAATAGAAAAATGTTCTTATCCAAGATTTGTATTAATTCTTTTGCAGGATACGCTTCAAGTCAATTAAGGCGTATGGAGAACAAAGCTGCTAGATTAGTTGGACAAGCACAAAATGAAGAGTACATTTTAAAATCAATTAATAATGCAAGTTATGATTTTAAAAATCGTTATTTCCCAATGAATGATGGATCACTCAATCTTTATACAGATAAAGCAGTACAGGAAGGCTATGACACTGAAATTTTTATGGATATTGACTTGCGACATTATCCTCTAAGAGATTGGGCTGGTATGTGGAATGAGATGAAAGCTATTGTAAGTAGTTATAACAAAATCGGTAGGCGAAACGAAAAAGCAATGAACAAGGACAAACTTGGAAAGCATATGGCTCATTTGATCAGATTATACATGATGTGTATTGACATTCTTGAAAAAGAAGAAATTATCACTTATCGAGATAAAGAACATGATCTACTTATGAGTATACGAAACGGAGAATACTTAGATATCAATAGGCAGCCAACTTCTGAATTTTATGATTTGCTAAATGAATATGAAAAACGATTCGATTACGCTAAAGAAAATACTTCGTTGCCAAATGTACCGGACTACAAGAGAATCGAAGAGTTTAAAATGTATGTAAATGAACGAATTGTGAAAGGAGATATATAATGGATATTTCTGAAAAACTGAAAGAACGTTTCTGTAAAGATTGTAATATTCCATTGAAACTATTTAAGGAACCATATTTTACAGACAGACTTCAATTATATGATAACTATTACAATACATTGGATAAATGGAATATTTTTGTAAGAGAATTAGATAAATATAAGTGTGAGCAAGATTATCTTGAAGAATATAATCGAGTAAAGAATGCTGCAATAAAGGACATTAAAGATTCTGATGGTTACAAGAGATTTAATGTAGAAGACATGAATAAGTACACAGTAAAATACAAAGATCTTCCGGGAAAAGATATTTATAAACCATCAAACATCGGAAAACTGTTTATCAGTATTGATATGAGAAAGGCAAATTTTTCAGCATTAAAATTTTATGATAAAAGTATTTTTAGTAACTCTGATACATGGGAAGAATTTATTGAAAGATATACGGAGAATAAACATATCGTAAACAGCAAATATATTAGACAAGTCATTCTTGGAAACTGTAATCCTAAAAGGCAGGTGACTTATGAAAAATATTTGATGGGTCTTGTATTAGAAGTTCTTATTGATGAATTAGGATATTCCACTAGTGATATTGCGTTTTACTCTAATGATGAAATTGTTATTGATATGGGAAAATATAAAGGCTGTATAAATAAACAAAAAATATTAGAAATGGCAGTTAACGTACGTTTTAATATTCCATTCAGGATTGAATTGTTTTACTTACACAAAATTACTGGTACAGATGGATATTACAAGGAAATTGTAAAAAATATTATTGAAATAGAATATGAATTTAAATGCTTAAACAATTATACATTACCATTTGTGCTGAGAAAGTTTAATGGAGAAGAAATCACTGAAAACGATAAAGTATTTTATCATGAAGGGCTACTATCAAAGTTTATGGAAGTACCAAATATGGAGGTAAAATTGAATGAAAATAAATATTCCGTCTGATGCAAATGAGTTGATTCATACACTTCAAAATCACGGAAATTCCGCTTATGTGGTAGGTGGTTGTGTAAGAGATAGCATCATTGGAAGACAAATTCACGATTGGGATATTTGTACATCTGCAACACCAGACGAAATGCTGGAGATTTTTAAGGATAAAAAAGTAATTGAAACTGGCTTAAAACACGGAACTATAACTGTTGTGGTAAAAGGAGAATCATATGAATTAACAACATTTCGTATTGATGGAAAATATTCTGATAGTCGTAGACCTGATTCAGTAATTTTCACAAGTAGTTTAATTGAAGATTTAAAGAGACGTGATTTCACAATCAATGCAATGGCATATAATGATGACGAAGGATTAATTGATCCATTTGGGGGATTAGAAGATATTGAATATAAAAAAATTCAATGTGTAGGTTCTGAAAAAGATAGATTTGGAGAAGATGCTTTAAGGATCTTGAGAGCAATTCGTTTTGCTTCTCAACTTGAATTTGTGATGACCCCGGAAACAAGTTATGAAATCAATAAACAATACAAAAATTTGAAGAATATTTCGATTGAGAGAATAAATAGTGAGTTTTGCAAAATCGCCGCATCAAGAGATTTCTGTGTAGAAATGGTTTTATATAAAGATGTGTTTGCATTGTTTATACCGGAATTAAAAGATATGTTTGAATTCCAACAGAATAACCCATATCACGATTATGATGTTTACAGTCATACAGTACATTCAATTGAACATTGTAAATCCGATAATTTGGTTGTTAGATTGGCGGTTTTCTTTCATGATATTGGAAAACCTCATTCATTTCAAGATGGCGAAGACGGTATTAGACACTTTAAAGGACATGGAAAAGTTAGTGCAGACATTACAGACAATATTATGAAACGTCTCAAATTTGACAATGAGACAAGAAATAATGTGGTTGAATTGGTGTATTACCATGATGCAACCTTTGAGGTTGGTAAAAAATATGTGAGAAGATGGATCAATAAGATTGGAGTAGAACAGTTTAGAAGACTATTGGAAGTTAGGAAAGCAGATATTTTAGGGCAGAAAGAATCTTATGAGCAGTATAGGATTAACAAAGTTAATAATATTAAACAAATTCTTGAAGAAGTTCTACGAGAAGAAACATGTTTTACACTTAAAGATTTAGCTGTCAATGGCAACGATTTAATGAGTATTGGTTATAAAGAAAACAAAGAATTAGGCAATACACTAAATGAATTATTACGATTAGTAATTGATGAAGAATGTCCTAATAAAAAAGAAAAATTATTAGAAGTAGCAATTGAAAGGAGAATGTAATTGATTAAATTATTCACACACCGGGATTTAGATGGAATTGGTTGTGCGGTTCTGGCACAATTGACATTTGGTAAAAATGTAGATATTACATATTGTAACTATGATGAAGTAGATTCTCTTGTGAAAGAATACATTACCAAAATGGACAAAGATCATGATACGTGTTTTATTACAGACATTAGTATTAAGGATGATTTGGCTTCTGAGATTGATAGAGAATATAAAAATAATTTCAAATTATTTGATCATCACAAAACAGCATTAGAACTCAATAAATATGATTGGTGTACTGTTGAAACAGAGAATAATGATACAGGTCTTATGACAAGCGGTACAGAATTATTTAGTAAATATCTGATTGACCATAAATATTTAGATGTGGATGTAAGTGATTTTGTAAGAATTGTAACAGATTACGACACATGGAGATGGTCAACACTTGGTAAGGACGGACTCGTTTCAAAAGATGTAAATGACTTGTTGTATTTATATGGAAGAGAAAAATTTGAAACGTGGTGTATTAGATGTATTGAATCTGGCAGATTTCCTCATTTTGACCAAGAGTCAAGTTTGATGTTGTCATTTAATAGGAATGAAATTGAAAAATATATCAAAGAAAAAGATAAGACAATTATTGTTAAGTGCAATGGAGAATATATGTATGGTGTTGTTTTTGCAGATAAATATATCAGTGAATTAGGTAATGAATTATGTAAATTGAATAGAGAACTTGATTATATTGCAATTGTAAATATGAGTACACGTTCAGTTTCTTATAGAACTATCAAAGATGATATTGACATGGGTATGATTGCAAAGAAATATGGAGGCGGTGGTCATCCAAAAGCAGCAGGATCAAAATTTGATGTTTATAAACTTGCAAGATTTCTTGATGAGTTGTTGTGATATGGAGAATAAGAAATATGGAGCTGACAAGAGAAGAAGCGGTTTCAGAACACAGAAAAATGTGGAACTGGATTGCAGATAAGATTGAAGAAGAAAAGAGAGATCAAGATATCTTTGATTTAAAAGAAGAATATTGTAATAGAGAAGGATATAACGACATAAGAAGCGATTGTTTTTGTTGTGGATATACAAAATACATTTGTGATTATTGTCCTATCGAGTGGGGAAGTGAGGTTGAATATTTTATGTGTCTTGATAAATATGAAGACAACGATTACAAAGGATTGTATTCATTATGTTGTAACGAATCAGATTGGAGGGAACAGGCAAAATTAGCAAGACAGATTGCAAATCTACCAGAAAGAGAGAATGTGTAATATGGATAGATTATATAGAACAGAATTAGGGGTTAGTTTAGACATATACGATAAATGCCCTACGTGTAGTATTTGCTGGAATTGTGATATCCCAGTAAGAGAATGTGGATACATGTACGATGCACTAGAAAAACTTGCAGAATATGAAGATACAAAATTGACACTTGAGCAGATACGGAACCTGAATGAGCGTGACACAGCGAAGAAACCAGATATCGAGGGAGACGGGTATGCTCCAGATGGAACATTTATATATGACACCTGGATCTGTCCAAACTGTAATGAACATTACGAGATTGATTACGATGACTATGATTTTTGTCCGAAGTGTGGACAAAGAATTGATAGGAGTGAATTGAAATAAAATGGCGAATAAGAAATGCAACAATTTAAAAATTCAAAAATTTGTATTTCACGAACCCGCATGGTTGCTACGTTTGTTGGAGGTGAAAATCGAATGAAACTGGAATTTCAAACGGAGAATAAAGATACAAAGGTGATATCTCATCCAAGAAGCAGAAAAGAACTTTGGAGGGATATACATAAAGTACTAGAAGACATGGGATTCAAAACCTATTACCAGAGATTGTATATGGAGAATGATAAATTAAAAATAGATTTTGGATCACACACTGAATTCTTCTATGTGACTGATTTAACAGTTTCAGATCTGAGAGAGTTATCAATTGAAATTATCAATTGAGTAAGATAATTCACGTATAAAATTGCAAATCAATAGTTTCTATAAATTCAAATTATAGAATTAAATAATTTAAAAATTTGTCGTGAAAGTGCGACAGTTTCTTAAATGCACCCATTTTTGGGGTTTTACATAGAAATTTACATATTAGTAACTCTATGCTCCGGCTGCTGTGCGGTCGTTCACATATATAAATATACATACAAAAGGAGATTTTATTTTATGGCAAGAAAAGAAAAAGCAGTTTTAGAAAAAAAAGGATGGTCAAATTCATTTGTACTGGTTGGAGAGGCAAAAATTAATGCTGATTATACATACAAATTGGATGAACATTCTGAGAAATCAGATTGGGTTTACAATTCATTAAATCTTGGTGTTGATTGCGGAGATGTATGCGGAACAGTTTATGCCGAATTGATGGGCGGATATGGTGCAGAACGAGACAATGTTGTTTATGTCCATGGTAAAGACGCAGATGGCAAGGATGATTTTGAAAACAGATTTACTATTGATTGGGATGACAGGTTTGATGAAAAAATCTTGGAGTCTGTCGGAGATTTATGTTTTATGACTGTCGGTCTTGAAAAGGATAAAAATGAAAAGGTGTTTTACAAAAAATTCTTAACACCATATGACATGATCGCTTATATCAATGAAAATCTAGAGGATGGAATGGTTGTTAATGTAAAAGGACAGCTTAAATATTCTTCATACGAAGGCAGTGTACAGGTAAAAAAAGAAATTTCAAGTCTTGTGCTTTCCAAAGTAGATGACAGAAGTAAGTATCATGCAAACTTTACACAGACAATGTTGCTTACAAGAGATAGTGTTGGCAAGCCAGACAAATCAACAGGAATTTTGCCAATCTATGCAAAGATTCTCGATTATGTAAAAGAGTATAAAGGAAAAGAAGTTAGATGCAATATTCCATATGATAAAGCATTTGAATATGAACTCGATTTAACTAAACCGGAGATGTCACAGAAAGTAATCGAAAAACTTTTTAAAGTGAAAAAGGGAGTTACAGAAATTACATTTGAAGGAGATTTGATTGAAGGCGGAGCAGTAGTCACAGCAACAGAAGATGATATTCCAGACGACATCAAAACTCTTATTGAGATTGGTGTATTCACTTTAGAAGAAGCTCTTCAGAAATGTACTGTTAATTCAGGAAGAGAAAGGAGAATGGTTATTAGAAGACCACAGATTAAAAATGTTGAGGGAAAAGATGGGACAAAAACTCCAGTCCTCCAGAAGTTTGAACAGAAGTACGACGAAGATGATTTGATTCTTGATTTTATGTATGAAGAAGAATCAGAAGATGAAAATAGTGATGTTTACGTCGAAGACGAATCTGAGGATGTTGCAGAAAATCCAAATGATATGTCATGGCTTGATGCACTTGGATAAAAGCATTAAAAAGTCTACGCAGCACAAGACTGCGTAGACAGCAAATAAAACACAAATACATTGAATAATTTGGAGGATAGAATATATGGCAAGAAAATTTGGAAAGAAAAAAGAAGTGAAAATTGATCCATTAGCTTACAACATTGGACTGGCAGGATTATCTGGTATCGGTAAAACTACTCTTATTAAAAATGTATGTGAGGAACTTGTTGGAGAAGACGGATATTTAATGTTGGATATCGGGAAAGAAAGTGGACATGATTGTATTGATGGAATTGTGAGTGAAGAATGTGCGGACTGGGAGAAGTTAGATGAAGTTCTTGATGACATTATTGACAATAGAACAACAGATTACAAAGATTTGAAAGTGATTGTTTTCGATACATTAGATGAATTATTTACAATTGGAGAGGAAGAAACGATTGCACAGTGGAATCGATCAAATCCGGACAAACGAACCAAAACAATTAACAGTGTAAATGGCGGATTTGGGAAAGGTCTTGATGCCTGTATTGAAATGGTATTAGACAGAATTTGGTCTTTAAAAGATGTTGGAATTTCATTCATTGTAATTGTACATACAAAAACAAAAGACGTGGAAGATCCAATTACAGGACAAACATATCAGGTTATTACAGCAAATATGCCACAAAGATATTTTAATGCAATCAAAACAAAATTAGATATTTTTGGTGTTGCATATATTGACAGAGATATTGTAACAGAAAAACTTGGTAGAAAAGATATTAAAGGAAAAGAAATTACAAGGAACGTTGTTTCAAAAGAGGCACGTAAAATTGCATTCAGATCAGATAATTATAATCTTGATAGTAAATGCAGATTTCCAGAAATTGTAAGCGAAATCGATCTTGATCCACATCAGTTTATCCAGGCAATTACAGATGCTATCAAAGCAGAACAAGCTAAATCAGGTAAATCATTTGAAGAATCTGAAAAAGAACAGGCTGCAAAGGAGGCAGAAGAAATGAAAGAACTGGCTAAAAAAGAGGCAGAAAAGAAAGAAGAGAAAAAAATTGAGTTTGTGATTGATCAGATTAAAGATTTTATCAAAGACAATAAGGGGAATATGGAAGCAATTAAACCATTGCTTGAATTTTCAAAAGAAAATGGATATGCGAACCCAACTTTAATTGACGATTTATCAATTGCGGAACAGGCATTGAAAATTATTGCTTAATAGGATGGTGATGTAATGAGAGTAAAGCCTGAATCAGTGAAGATGACAGATGTTGAAAAGCAAGAATGGGATGAACTATACAGATATGTAAAAAAAGAAATTCTATTTTATGACGACAATCAGAGTTTGTCCAGTTTTATTTGTACTAAACTAAAAGGTATTAGAACCGGTAAATTTATCGAAAATAAAAAAATCAAAAGTCAGGCTGAGTATCCATACAAAATCATTTTATATACATTCCAGATATGCAGACCAAAAATATTGGCTGCATTATCTGGAAAAACATTTGAGTCAGAAACACAGAAAATTAATTATATTTGTGCAATTGTAAGAAACAACATAAACGACGTTTATGAGATGGTTAAGAGAAAAGAACGTAACGAAGAAAAAGTTAAAACTATGGATACAAATATTCTGACACATAAAGCAGCTCATTACCAAACAAAAACTAAGGAATTAAAAAACGATAAATTAAAAAACTTATGGTGAGGAGCATATTAACTAATGGGGACAAAATCAAATGTAAAAAAACTAACACCATTTGAAAAAGAGTTAATCGAAACTATTAAACAGGTGAATCAATACAAGGAAGCTGATGAGGCAAATATTGTTGCGATTTTATATAAGAATTCAGATTTGATTTATGAAACAAATTTACATTTAGAGGAATTTGGTAATAACGTTTGGAGAGTATACTGGACAATTGCTGATGACATTATAAAGGTAGAAAAGAAGAAAACGTTGGATGAAATTACGGTTGGTTTGTATCTTGAAAAACATCCAAAATTAAGAGAAAAATATGATGAGTATGGCGGATATGAAACTATTGAAGCAGCAGGTGGATATGTAAAATCAGAAAATCTTTATGGATATATTGACGAGCTTCGTAAATGGAATAGTGTAATCAAATTAGCAAAAATGCGATGTGCGGTAAACGACAGATTAAGTGATTACTGCGATATGACTGCGGAAGAAATTTACAATGAGTGGGAAGCTCAGATCAACGATATTTTCTCTAATATTGATTACGATGTAAAAAGCTACGACATTTGTGACGGGATATATGAACTGATTGAGAAATTGGACGAGGGGTATGCAGTCGGTCTTCCATATAACAATATGGAGATCATTACAAAAGAAACCGGTGGACAATATCTTGGTAGTATTACTTTGGTTGGAGGGTTGAGTAATGTTGGTAAATCAACATTTGCTCGAAATGCAGTTATTCCAACTGCAATAAAAGAGAAAGAAAGAATCGTAATCATTGTCAACGAGGATGGTTTAGAAAAATGGCAAAGAGAGCTTCTAGTATTCGCAGCAAATAATATTATCAAAGATGATTTACAAAAGCATGTCGTAAGAGATGGTCATTTTGAGAAGGAAACAAAGGAAATCTTGTATAAAGCAGCAGATTGGCTAAAAGAACAAACGGACAATCATATCATAACAATTCTTCCGTTTCAGCAATACAAAACAGAAAATGCTATAAAAACCATAAAGAAATACTCAAGTATGGGAGTTAAGTATTTTTTGTTGGATACATTTAAATTAGATGCAGGAAATGTAAGTGATAAAGCATGGCTTGAAATGCAGCAAAATATGGTAAAAATCAATGACGTTATTAAACCAGAGGCAAAAAATCTACATATTCTTATTACATTTCAGTTAGCAAAGGGAAGTGTAAAACAAAGATATTACACGCAAGATAATATTGGAATGTCTAAGAATATTATTGATGTTGCTTCAACATGTATTATGATTCGTGATTTATACGATGATGAATATACAGGAGAAAAAAGGGAGTTAAAAGTATATAAGTTAGAGGGTAAAAATGGAAAGACGAAAATTCCAGTAAAGTTAGATAAAGATAAACATTATCAGATTCTATTTATCATCAAAAACCGTGAAGGTTCTGCAAATAGGTATCAGGTGGTGATTGAACATGATATGTCAAGAAATATTATTAAAGAAGTTGGGATTACAAATGTTCCAGTAGACTTTTAAGAAAGGCGGTAAACAGTGTTGTGACGATTGGCGAACTAAAAACTTATATATATAAAGAAAATAAGATTGAATATGTACTTCAAGAAATTGGATGTCATCACATTGTTTACCATCAAAACAAAGAATATTACTCATGTGGGAATGTAGATGGCGATAATAAATCATGTGTAATTGTACGGAATAATGAATATTTAAATGTTGTGAATTATACAAGAGAAAATTTTTTTGATGACAGATCAGACATTATTACACTCGTTCAGTATAACTTGTCGGCAAAACATAAAGATTCTACTACGTGGGAAGCTGTGAAAATCCTACATAAGATTTTAGGACTAAGATTATCATTTAAAAAAGAAGAGAAGAAGAAAGAAAAAATTGATCCACTTCAAATATTCAAAAGAGTTAAAACGAGACGAAAAAAAATAAATGTTTTAGATTTTGAAGTGCATGACGAAAAAGAACTAGACGCTTTTGTTCCTTATGTACACATTGATTGGTACAAGGAAGGTGTCATGCCATGGACAGTAAAAAAATTTAAACTTGGATATAGTTATAAGTATAAAAGAAATGTTATTCCACTAAGATACTGGCTTACAGGAGAATTAATGGGATACAACATGAGAACAACGGTTGAAAACTATGATCTATTTGATATCAAAAAATATTACATTACACCAGGATATCCAAAACAGATTAATTTGTATGGTCTATATGAGAATAGAGAGTCGATTGAAAAATCAGATTATGTTGTGGTTGTAGAAAGTGAAAAATCTGTATTAAAGAGAGACAGCCTTTGTGATTCTACATGTGTTGCTGTTTCTGGACATGAAATATCAGATGAACAGGCAAGGATACTAATAGGTCTAAATAAAGAAGTTATTATCTGCTTTGATAAAGATATTGATATTAACCATGTAAGACATTGCTGTGAGAAATTTTATCATATTAGGAAAGTTAGCTATATGTATGACAAATGGGGAATCATAGGTGACAAAGACTCACCAGTAGATGCACGAAACCAGATATATGAATTCATGATGAAATATAGAGTAACGTATGACGAACGTGAACATAAAGAATATTTAAAAGCATTACGAAAGTAGGTGTTTATTATAGGACGCAAAACTAAAGAAGAATTAAATGAAATTATGTCTTATTACAAGACTGATCGATTATGGAGTTGGTCTAAATTTAATACATATCACACATCTCCATATGAATACTTTCTTAAATATATAAAACATGTACCCGAAGATAGGGATGACTGTATCTATGTAGTTACCGGAGGAATGGCACATGAGATTATGGAAGATTTGTATTTAGGACATATTAAATATGAAGAGATGGATGAAAAATTCGAAGATTCTTGGCTGACAGCAGAAGTGGCTGATTTAAAATTTGACAGAAACGACGAAAAGAAAAATGAGAGTGTTAAACAAAAATATTATGAATGTCTAAAACATTTCTTTAACCACCATAAGATGTTTGAACAGCATATGGAAATAGAAAGATTTGTAACAGCTAAAATTGGAGAAAATGTATTTCAAGGATATATTGATGCTGTTTATAAGGATAAAGATGGCAATTTTCATATATTAGATTGGAAAACAAGTTCTATTTATAAAGGTAAAAAAGCAGAAAATGAATGCGGGCAGTTGATTGTGTATGCAATTGCATTGAACCAAATGGGAATTCCGATGGATAAAATTCGTATCTCATGGGATTTTCTAAAATATGTTTCAATTGATTGTCAGCAAGCAAATGGGAAATGGACAACGAGAGAAATTGAAAGAAATCAGATTGGCATGAAATTGCAAACAAGCGTGAAGATGTGGCTAAAAAAATGTGGATACGAGGAAAATCAGTTGGAGTATCTTGATCTTCTTATGCAGACAAATGATATTAAATGTCTTCCAAAAGATGTACAAGAAAAGTATAGAATGAATGATTGTATTGTGACAGTTTCAATCACAGAGGAACTTTTGAATAAATGGACAACAGATATTATCGAAACAATTTCTGAAATTGAAGAGAAGGAGGATAAATATAAGAAACTGAAAGATAGCAATTTATTAAAAGCAGAAAAAGAGTTTTGGGATTCAGATGACCTAGTAGAAAAGCAAAGCTATTATTTTTCTACATTATGTGCTTACTCTCCGAATGTACATCTGCCATATAAAAAATATTTAGACAAGCTAAATGCCAAGAAAGAGCAGCAGGATAATATTTTTGCAGGTGTTGGTGAAGATGCCATATCTAATGTTCAAGGAGAATTATTGGATGAAGACGATATGTCTTGGTTAAATGATTTATAGAACTGGGGTGAGTAAGTGGAGAAGAATTATGTACCAACTAAAGAAGAGTTGTACAACGAGATTATTAGAGTATATAAGAAATGCGAAAAAATGAACAAGATAATTCTAAAGGAAGAATCTAATATAGAAATAAGTGATTATTGTTTACATAAGCATGGAGGACTACAAAAGATATGTAAGGAATTGAATATACCATTTACATTCCACCAAAGAGTTGATCATAAGGATGTTGTTCAAGATTTATTGAGGGTATTTAATGAGCATCAATATTTAAGTACAGAAAGTTATAAGAAATACGGTAAATATTCTGTTACCTGCGTTAAAGATCATTTTGATGGATCTTTTAATAAAGCATTAGAAACTCTTAATTTACCTATTAATATGTATAAGAATGTTACGAAAAAAGATATTAAAGATGACGTTTTAGAAATATTTAAAGACAAAAAAGTTAGTAGTACTGTTTACAGACGCGATGGCAAATATTCACAATCTACCATTGAACGATTATTTGGTTCATGGAAAGGACTAATGAAAGAAATGGATTTGCCATATACTTCACATGATTATGGATTTGATGAAATGTTAAGGCAATTAAATAATGTGTATGAAAAATATGGATGCATAAATAAAACACTGATAGATGAGGAATGTGACTTTACTTATCAGGCATTGAAATATTATATAAAAGATAAAGAAGAACTATGTAAATTACTTAATAAAGAAAATTTGTTTTCAGATTCTTTGAGTGTAAAAGCTAATCTTTTAAGACGTATATTATATTTATTATTCGGAGATGAAAATATTGAATCTGAAAAAACATGGAGTTGGTTAAAAAATGATAAAACTCAAAAAAATCTATATGTTGATTTCTATATAGATAAATTTAATTTAGCAATTGAATACGATGGAATACAACATTACAAGATGTATACAAGTTTTCATAGAACTGAACAAGATTTCATTGACTCTTGCGCTAGAGATAAATTAAAAGAAAAACTTTTAAAGCAACACAAAATTGATTTAATAAGAATCCCATATACATTAAAGTTATGTGAAAAAAATGTAAATAATCTTGTAATTAGCAACTTATTAAGTAAGAATGGAACGAAAATATGAAGAGATACGAAAATTATCATAAACATTGTCATGAAAGTAATATTACAACATTAGATTGTGTTGTAAAAAATACAGATTATATTTCTAGAAGTTTAGAATTAGGCTGTAAAAACTATTTTACGACTCAACATGGATGGACTGGAAAATATTTAGAGGCGTATGATTTATGTAAAAAAAATAATTTGAAAATGATATATGCTGCGGAATTATATATGGTAAAAGATAGAAAAGAAAAAGATAATTCAAATTATCATATTGTAATTGTAGCAAAAAATCAAGATGGATTTTATGAATTAAATGAAATTATGTCGGAAAGTAATAAAACAGGTTTTTATTACAAACCAAGGATTGATATAGAGTTAATTAAAAGATTAAATCCAAACAACTTCATTGTAACTTCAGCTTGTGTGGGCGGAATATTGAGACCAGGCAATGATATGAAAGTTATGTTTGAAACTATATATGGACATTTTAATAAAAATTTTTATTTAGAAGTGCAAAATCATCAATATGATATACAGACTAGTCATAATAAAAATATGCTGTTGTTGAAACAACATTATGGCTTAAAGTTAATACATGCAAATGATAGTCACTATATTTATCCGGAACAGTCAAAAGACAGACTAAATTTTTTAAAAGGTAAAGGAATGAACTATGGTGATGAAGATAGTTTTATTCTTGATTTTCCTGATTATGACACAATTGTAGAACGATATAAAAAACAAGGGATCTTATCAGATTGGCAAATTGAAGAAGCATTACAAAATACACTAATTTTTGATGAATGTGAAAATTTATATTTTGACAAGGAAATTAAAATGCCAACTATTTATCCAGGATATACACAAGAAGAAAAAGATAAGGAACTTGCAAAGCATATATGTAGTAAATGGGATAATGAAAAGGTAAATGTTGATAAATCAAGATGGGAAGAGTATAAAAAGGGAATTGCATATGAATATAAAATAATAAAAGATACTAAAATGTCTGACTATTTTTTGTTTAATGAAAAAATGGTAGATCTTGCGAAGAGAAAATATGGTGGAGTTTTATCAAGAACAGGTAGGGGATCAGCAGTTTCTTTCTATATTAATAAGTTACTTGGATTTACTGAAATTGATAGATTTGCAGCACCAGTACCATTATATCCAACTAGGTTCATGAGTACTGCTAGAATTTTAGAAACAAGATCTTTACCAGATATAGATCAGAATTGGGCACAGGTTGATGCACCAATTAAAGCCTCAAAAGAATTATTAGGTGATGATGGTGTTTACTATATGTATGCACTAGGTACTATGAAGGAATCATCAGCATTTAGAAATCTTTGTAGAGCATATGAATTTCCAATGCATGAGTATAACGAAGTCGCTAAAAATATTGATGCATATAGGGAGGATAAGAAATGGAAAAATATTATTGAAGAATCACAGAAGTATATTGGTACAATTGAAAGTATTTCACCAAGTCCGTGCAGTTTTGTTTTGTCAAATAAACCTTTATCTAGAGAATTAGGTTTAATTAGGATTGGTGGAGAATTATGTGCATGTATTGATGGATATACATCTGATGTATGGAAATATCTTAAAAACGATTACCTTACTGTAACAGTGTGGCGTATAATTTCAAATTTTTATAAAAGAATTAAACAACCAATTCCTAATATTCGTGAACTATTAAATAAAATAGATGGAAATACATGGAAATTATATGAAGATGGTATGACATCAACATTAAATCAAGCTGATACAGAGATTTCCACGTCAATGTTAAAAAAATATAAACCAAAAACAGATGCAGAAATGAGTGCTTTTGTAGCTGCAATTAGACCTGGGTTTGCAAGCTTGGTAAATACATTTCTAAATAGAAAAAAATATACTACTGGTGTAAAAGAAATCGATGAAATATTGGCACCGAGTTATCATTTTATGTTGTACCAAGAATCTATTATGGCATTTTTAGTATGGTGCGGCATGAAAGAGGATCATACATATGACATCATTAAAAAGATTAGTAAGAAAAAATTTACAGATGATGCAAAAGAAGAGTTAAGACAAGAATTGTTGCATGGATATAAAAAGAATCTAGGAACAGAAAAGGGATTTGATGAAGTTTGGCAAGTAGTAGATGATGCGGCTAGATACAGCTTTAATGCTTCACATGCAGTATCAGTAGCATACGATAGCCTATATGGTGCTGAAGCAAAATCACATCATCCATTAGAGTATTTTGAAACAGTGTTGAATGAATATAAATCAGATAATGAAAAAACTAGCCGTATTATTGCTGAATTAGATTATTTTGGTATTACATTAGAGGGTATTAAATTCGGAAAATCAAAGAATGAATATACGTCAGATAAAGAAACAAACACAATATATAAGTCTATTTCATCTATTAAATATTGTAACGAAAAAATAGCCACAGAATTATATGAACTTGGTAGTAAAAATAAATATAACAGCTTCGTAGAAGTGTTGGACGACATTAAGAAGAAAACATCAGTCAATTCTAAACAGCTTACAATCCTTACTGGTCTAAATTTCTTTAGTGAATTTGGTGGTAATAAATATCTACTAAATGTTATTGACATCTATGAAAAGTTTTCAAAATGTAAACAAATCAGTAAAAAGAAATTAGATTCATTGGGACTAACAGAGTTTTTGATGAAAAAATACTCTGGTAAAGAAACGGCTTCATTATATAAGGATATAGATAATGTAGGTTTAATAGAAGAACTTTGTAGTCACGTAGAGAATAAAAAAATGGGTATTATTGAATCTATGAAATTTGAGAAAGAATATCTTGAGTATATCGTATATACCAATGAAAATGTTTCTCCGCTTTATTATATGGTCACAGATTTTAAGACTTACAAAGATACAACAAAACCATATATTACAGCAAGACAGATTAGAACAGGGAAAGAGGTTAAAACCAGAATTAAACAAGGTAAAATTTTCAAAGAAAATCCATTTGGTCAATGGTCTGTTCTAAAAATAAATGAATTCTCGCAAGAATTTAAGAAACGACCGAATGCTGAAGGTAAGTGGGAGGCGACAGATGAACTAGAAGATATCCTTACAGAATATGAGGTGATTAGGTGATGAAAAATTATGGATAAAAAAGAAGTTAAATTTAAATGTTCTGTTGTTAGAAAAACATATGACGGTGGAGATTACAAAATCTACGCTGTTGATGTTGACAAAAATAAATATCCGGATATAAAGTTCACAAAATATGGAAATGTAACATTAACAGGAGAAATGCATGAACTTGGCGTAGGGTCAAATTATGAAGTTGCTGCGGTTGAGCAGTTATCTAAATATGGATACGGTTACAAGGTAACAAACATTAAAAGAGATAGACCAACAAACGCAGAAGAAACTTATGTTTTCTTAAGAGAAATTCTCACAGAAAATCAAGCCGATGTTTTATGCAAGGTTTATCCAGATATTGTGGATAGGGTAATCAATAACAGATTGGATGATATTGATTTAAACAAAACACCTGGAATAAAAGAGTATACGTTTGATGTGATCAAAAATAAGATTGTCGAAAACTTTTGTTTGGCAGAAATTGTAACGGAGTTTCAAGGAATGCTGACGCTTTCTATGGTAAAAAAATTGCATGAAAAATATTCATCTGTTCAAATGATAAAACAAAAAATGAGAGAAGATCCATATAAATGCCTATGTGGATTGGCAAGAGTTGGTTTTAAAACTGCGGACTCAATTTTACTTGAATTGGAAAGAGAGTCTTTGGAAAGTATTAAAAACGGAAAGAAGCCAATAATAGAATTTAATTGTGATTTGAAAACAAGTAAACAAAGATGTTTATCATGTGTGTTGTACCTATTAGAAGAGAATGAAAATAACGGACATACTGTGATGGATATTGTTGATTTAAGAAATCAATGTATGAAATTAACCCCTGCATGTTCAGATTTGTTTGTGGATTGCATCAAACATGAAAGTATCATTTATGACAGGGATACGATGAACGTAGCTTTGAAGTCTACATATGATACAGAACAATGTATTGCAAATGCGATTATTGAAGGACTAAGGCAAAATACAAAATGGAATTTTAATATAGAAAAATATAGAACTGTAAATAATGGATGTGAATTGTCAACTGAGCAGATAAAAATACTGGATTATATTTGTAAATATAACATTTGTATACTGAATGGATCAGGAGGAACTGGTAAAACATTTTCGACACAATCTGTTATTCAAATGCTTAAAGACAATAATAAGTCATATGAGTTATTTTCACCAACAGGTAAAGCAGCAAAAGTTTTGTCTGAAAATACTGGTGAACAAGCAAGTACAATTCATAGAGGTCTTGGATATATGCCACCCGACAAATGGGGATATAACGAAGCAGAAAAGATGATGTGTGATGTATTAATTGTGGATGAGTTTTCTATGGTTGATTTGCGATTATTTAAACATATTATAGATGCGATTGATTTCAAGCGCACAAAACTTCTAATGATAGGAGACAACGCACAGCTTCCGTCTGTTTCATGCGGGAATTTACTTCATGACTTTATGCAGTCCAAAATGATTCCGACTGTTACTCTTACGAAAGTATTTAGATACGGCGAAGGTGGTTTAATGAAAGTAGCTACAGACGTAAGACAATGTAAACAATATCTTAATAATATTAATCAACAATGTACATATTTTGGAGACAACAAAGATTATGCTTTTATAAATGTTGGTTCAAGCACAATTGTCAAAAATCTAATTGCTCTATATCAAAAATTGCTTTCGAGTGGGAAATATAATGTAGATGATATTCAAGTTCTTACTTCCTATAAGAAAGGCGATTATGGACAGATTGTAATTAATAACCAATTACAAAAAATAGCGAATAAAAATTATGGCAGTCAAGATTTTATGAAGGTTGGAGATATTACTTATTATAAAGACGACATCATCATACAAAATACTAATAATTATCATGCTCGAATTTTCTATGAAGATGACTTTATTCCAGATGATATGCCGAAGGAAACGTTTATTGCGAATGGCGAGACAGGGAAAATTAAAAAAATTGATCAAAATAAAGTTATTATCGAATTTGATGATGTGTTAGTAGAATACGATAGAAGCGCAATGCAAATGTGTGGATTAGGCTATTGTATTACCATTCACAAATCTCAAGGAAGCAGTATTAAAGTCGTATTACTGATCACTCCTGCAGCACATACATATATGTTAAATTCAAATCTAATTTATGTAGGTTTAACAAGAATGAAAGAAAGATGTTTTCATTTTGGAGATACAACAACTGTGAATAGAGCTATTAAGAAAAAGGCTAATTTATCAAGAAATACGTTTATGCAGAAGTTATTAAAAAGCAAAGCAAAAGGAGAATGAAGATATGAATTCAGAAATTATTATTGCAATAGTTTTATCAATGCTGGTTGTAATATATGCAGTTATTGAAATTATAAATATTGCATCAAACATAAAGGTTAAAAATACTTATATTGAATATAGAGATCTATTAAAAGAACAGAATGACTTGTTAAATGAAGATATCCATTGCTTGAAGACGCTTCTTGGGATTGTGGTTGACAAAGTAGAATCAGAGAGAAAAGGAAATAAAAAATGAGAACAGATATTGTATCGTGCAAAGATTATGTAGAGATTAAAAAGAAAGAATTAGAAGAAGAGATTCAACATTTCAATAGAAAACCTGTACTTGCTGTAATTCAGATTGACAATGATCAGGCATCAAACTCCTATATCAAAGGGAAACAAAAAGATTGTGATGAGATTGGAATAGAAATGCGTCATGTAAATATTTATTCTAATGTAGCAGGGCAGAAGGAAGTTGAATGTATTATCAAAGATATTGCAAAATCTGATGCAGATGGAATTATTATTCAACTCCCAATTCCAGATAAATATGATTTAAATCAGTTACAGAATTTAATTCCACCAGAAAAAGATGTAGATGGATTTAGAAAAGGCAGTTGTTTCAAACCATGTACTCCAAAAGGAATTATCGATTGGATGGAATATAACAACTTCGAGTTTAAAGGCAAGGATTGCTGTGTATTAGGCAGAAGTAAAATTGTTGGGCTTCCATTGACCAATATGCTAATTGAAAAAGGGGCAACAGTTACATGCTGTAATAGTACGACTCCGAGTACATGGTACTACACTAGAAATGCAGATTATGCTTTTTCTGCAGTTGGAGTTCCAAACTATTTTGATTTTTCAGACTTCCAAGATTTTTGTGAACTTGTTGTAGATATTGGAATTAATCGAGATGAGAATGGAAAATTATGTGGTGATGTAAACAATGCTGGGTTTGAGAGTAGTTTAAATGATACATATGTTACGCCGGTACCCGGCGGGGTAGGATTACTCACAAGATTGGCATTAATGCAAAATGTTGTAGACGCATATAAAATTCAGAAAATGAAAGGATGATTGAATGTTTAAGTTTTTTAAATGTAATCACGAATATAAAGAAGTCGGAAAATATTACACAATCGTCATGGATTATGAGTGCAAACATATTATGGCTGTTTCCGTATCCGAATGTACAGTTTGCGGAGAACGAAAATCTGATGTTGTATATGAAGAAACTATTTCTTCAAATTCAGAATACGAAGTTGATGACGTGATTCAAACATTAGAAGATAGAGGGTTTTGTCCAAAATTAAACTTCATGTTGGATGATTATGAACGAAGAAAAAATGCAAAGGAGTGATTTGATGGATAAGATTAAAAGAATTCAAGAACTTGTAAAGCAGCTAAATGAATATAGAAACGCTTACTATAATGAAGCAAGGTCTGATGTTTCTGATGCAGCATATGACAAATTATTCGATGAGTTATCAGAACTTGAAAAAGAAACTGGAGTTGTATATGCAAATTCACCAACACAAACTGTTGGATATGTGGTGAAATCAGAACTTGAAAAAGTTAAACATTCTCATCCAATGTTATCGCTAGATAAAACAAAATCTGTTGATGATTTAGTAAAATTTGCCCGAGAAAAAGACTGTATTTTAAGTCTGAAAATGGATGGATTGACATGTCTTCTTACATATGAAAACGGAGAGTTGGTTCAGGCGGAAACTCGTGGAGATGGAGAAGTCGGGGAATTAATCACTCATAATGCAAAAGTCTTTGATAATATTCCTCTAACGATTGATTATAAAGGACATTTTGAGATCGAAGGAGAAGCCATTATTACATATGATGACTTTAATAAAATTAATGAGTTTTTGTCGGATGATAAGAAATATAAGAATCCAAGGAATTTAGCTTCTGGATCTGTGCGACAGTTAGATAGCAAGATTGCATCACAAAGACATATTAAATTTATTGCTTGGAAAGTCCCGACAGAAGTTGCATCAAATAGTTTTATCAATAGATTACAGTATGCTGCAGAATTAGGATTTGACACAGTCCCATTTTTGCCTATTCGTGGAAATTCTAATGCAGAATTTATTAATATTGTGATTGAACAATTGCAGAGACGGGCGAATGAAAAGGGCTTTCCGATTGATGGCTTAGTGGCAACGTACAACGATATTACATACGGAGAGTCACTTGGAATGACAGGTCATCATCCTAAACATTCTATTGCATTTAAATTTTACGATGAAGAAGTCGAAACGGTATTGAAGAATATTGAATGGTCAATGGGCAAGACCGGTTCATTAACACCTGTAGCAATTTTCGATCCTGTAGAAATTGACGGGACTATGGTGGAAAGAGCCAGCCTTCACAATGTAAGTATTCTTACTAAATTAGATTTACAAATTGGAGATACAATTATTGTATATAAAGCAAATCAAATTATCCCACAAGTAAAAGAAAACTTATCTGCAAAAGACAGAGAATCAGCTTATATCCGGATTCCATCACAGTGTCCTGTATGTGAATCATCAACACAGATTGTAAAAGAAAATGATTCAGAAGTTTTGATGTGCACTAATCCACATTGTAAAGGTAAATTGCTAGGAAGAGTTTCTCATTTTGTTTCCAAGAAAGGTATGGATATTTCGGGATTGTCCGAAGAAACAATCAAGAAATTTATTGAACTTGGATGGATTGCAGAAATTACAGACGTATATAATCTTGAGCAACATTATGACAGACTTTCTACAATGAGTGGTTTTGGAAGGAAATCAGTAGATAAATTAAGAAAGTCGATTGAAAATAGCAAGACAGTAAGATTGGACAAGTTTATTACTTCATTGAGTATTCCTGGAATCGGAACTTCACAATCAAGGGAGTTGGCAAAAGTATTTAACACATGGGATGATTTTAGAGATGCAAGTGTTGGGTGTTATAACTTTACACAGATAGATGGATTTGGAGATGTATTAAGTAAAAATATCCACTCATGGTTTAAAGACATGTGCGGTATTGCAGATAACCTTGCTTCTCTTATGACTTTTGAAGCAAAAGAAAAACAAAATGCAGATAATTCGTTAGATGGCAAATCATTTGTTGTGACAGGGAAAGTTTTCAGATTCAAAAATCGTGACGAAGTAAAAGCAGAAATTGAAAAACGTGGTGGAAAAGTTGCTGGATCAGTAACCAAATCTACATATGCTTTGATTAATAATGATATTGAATCAAATAGCAGTAAAAATAAAAAAGCAAAAGAACTTGGTGTAAAGATTATCACCGAAGATCAATTGATTGAAATGTTGGGTATGTAGTTATTTTGCATACCGAAACAACATCATAATAGGAAGGAATTTTGATTATGGAGTTATATATTAAATTAAATACTGTAAAAAATGCAATGCTATTTGCAACGGTTTGTGACAATTATGAAGAAGATATTGATTATATTTGTGGGAGATATCAGATTGATGCTAAATCAATTCTTGGGATTATGGGAATTGGACTCGAAAGAGAATGCACAGTTGTGCTCCATTCAGAAGATGAGTATGTAAAAAATAAATTTAAAGAAGATATGAAACTATGGATTGTGGAGGAATAATTTATGAATAAACCCGATTTATCAAAAATGCGCGTAGAAATCAAATGGGCTGAAGATATGTGGCAGCAGATTAAAGATGCAACAATGACTACGATTGGTAAAGACAAAGGTTCTTATCCTGATCATGATTGGAAATTGAAGCTTTTAATGGCAGAACACTCTCCGGTCAGACTTGGATTTGTAATTTTGAAAATCTATGATGCACCACAATTTGTACATGGACATTTAGTGCGTCATTCAAATGGGGTTGTTCCGTTTGTATCATCACTCAGAAGTGACAGGAATAACTATAATGAAGTTCCTGATAGAAACACATTACAGAGTGCTACATATTACTTTAATTTTCAAGCTTTAATCAATGTTGCGAGAAAAAGACTATGTAATTGTGCTAGTTACGAAACACAGAAAGCATTTAAGATGATTAAAGATGAAATTGTTAAATTTGAACCAGAAGCAGCAAGCAGAATGGTTAGAGAATGCGTGTATAGAAATGGTCTTTGTCCGGAAATGTTTACGTGCGGATATAATAAAACACAAGCATTTGAAGAGGAGTTAAAGGAATATATTAAAGGATTCGAGCCTCAAATCTGTGACAAAACGAATATCAGAAAAGGAACGAATGAATAATGCCAGATATGATTTATTATTGCAAACATGAGGAAAATGATTGTCCTGTAAAAGATACATGTGAAAGATATGTAGATGCGGAACAGCATGAATGTAAAGTTACCTTATATAAAGCGATGTGTGTTGATGATAATGGACGAGTATTGTTTATTAATAAAACACCATTAAATATAGAAGATACAGAGGTGAAATTAGAATAATGGCAATTATAATCTTCGGTAAAACAGCAAGTGGAAAGAGTAGGATTGTTGATGAACTTGTAAAACAAGGATACAAGAAAATTGTAACGACAACAACAAGACCGGCAAGAAAAGGTGAAATTGATGGAGTTGATTACAATTTTATTTCCGAAGAGGAGTTTGAACAACTTATTAATACACGATATTTTGCGGAATGGAAGAAATACGACACCGTAGAAGGTGTTTGGTATTATGGTTCTCCTTTAGATGAAATATCAAGAGTGGACAATAAATCGATCGTAATTCTGACTCCAGATGGATATAGAGACATTAAAGATGAATTGGATGATCATATTGCTATTTATATATATGCAAACAATAAAACAATTAGAAGCAGACTATCTAAACGTGGAGACAAGAAAGAAGAGGCTGATCGTAGAATTAAACAGGATAACAAAGATTTTAAAGATGCTGAATTTCTAGCGGATAGAATTTTTTACAATAATGAAGACAAGGATATCAGTGATCTAGTAGATGAAATTTGTAAATACTTAAAAACGAGAGAGGATGAATAAATAAATTGATCAGAACGAGTGGCATGTTGATGAGAGAGTTGGGAATGTATCCTGACGATTTCATCACAGTTAGATTAGGAGAAGAAGAATATGTAATTGATAGTATTGGACACACGAAAACACATGGAAACATCGATGACATCTCTCACTTATGTTTAAACGTGAGAGATGGAGGAAGTGGATTTATTAGGAGGTAAAGTAAGTATGGATTTTAATCAACTTGGAACAGTGATTTTTGCAATTGGGACAACAATGTGGATTCCAATCTGGTCATTGTTTGAAGGTGTTGCAAAATGTATTCGTGCATTCAAAGGTACAGATGTGACTATGGAAGGGTTTAGAAGCAATAAAAGTCATGAATGGTCTGATTCTGATGGTGAAGAAGATTTGGGAGAAGACGAACCAAAAGAAGTGAATAATACAATGGAGCAGAAAACAAAAAGAACCAGACCTACAACGAAGACAACAAAAGATAGTTCTCAGAAGTAAGAAAGGATGATGTATTTGATGAAAGTAATTAAAAGAGATTGTACTGTGGCAGAATTTGAAAAGAAAAAAATTTACGATGCTATTATGAAGTCGATGAAAAACGGGAGCGGAATTATTAAACCCAAAATCGCAGAATCGATTGCAGATGAAATTTATGAAGAGAATAAGGATAGACAGGATATTAGTATTTCTGAAATTGAGATGTCTGTGTATGATAAGCTAATTACTAAAAAACAGCGATTGACGGCTAAGGCTTATGAAGGATATCGATGTGTCAGAGAATTTCAGAGAGAAAATATGAATACAACAGATGAACAAATTTCAGAACTTTTAAGCGGATCAAGTGATTACTGGAATAACGAGAACTCGAATAAAAATCCTAAATTGCTCACAACTCAGAGAGATTACATGGCAGGAATTTTAAGCACTGATATTACAAGAAGATTTCTACTTCCTCCAGAAATTGTACAAGCTCATGATGAAGGAATGATTCATTTTCATGATGCGGATTATTACGCACAGAACGCAATTTCAAACTGTTGTTTAATCAATCTTGAAGATATGTTGCAAAACGGAACATGTATTAACAAAGTGACAATTGATAAGCCACATAGACTAATTACCGCAACAACAATTGCTACACAAATTATAACTGCCGTTACATCTTCACAATATGGCGGAGCAACAATCACATTAACACATTTGGCTCCATTTGTAAGAGATAGCTTCAATATCTATATGGAGAAATATAAAAATAGAGGACTGTCTTATCAGCAGTGTCTTGAATTTTCAAGAGAAGATATTAAAAAAGAAATTGCGGATTCAGTACAGACTTTTAATTATCAGGTGAATTCTATGACGACAACGAATGGACAATCTCCATTCCTGTCAGTATTTATGTATCTTGGAGAAACTGAAGAATACAAAGAAGAGCTTGCAATGCTTATTGAAGAATTCTTAAAACAAAGAATTCAAGGATTGAAAAATGAAGAGGGCGTATATGTTACACAGGCATTCCCAAAATTATTGTATGTATTAGAGCCATGCAATATTGATAAAGACGGAAGTTACTTCTATTTGACAAAATTGGCAGCAGAATGTACAGCTAAGAGAATGGTTCCTGATTATATTTCTGAAAAAGTTATGCTTGAAAATAAGATTGATAAAAATGGCAACGGAAATGTGTATGGCTGCATGGGTTGTCGCAGCTTTCTTACTCCATACATTAGCAAGACTGGAAAATCGCAGTATTATGGTCGATTTAACCAAGGTGTTGTTACATTAAACTTAGTAGATATCGCACTCTCATCTGGAGGAGATATCGATTCATTTTGGACAATTTTTGATGAAAGATCAGAATTATGTCATAAGGCATTGAAACTTAGACACGAGAGACTTGAAGGAACTTTGTCTGATGTCGCTCCTGTTTTATATCAGGACGGAGCGTTTGCAAGGCTAAAAAAAGGAGAAAAGATTGACGAACTTTTGCATGACGGGTATTCAACAATTTCACTTGGATATGCAGGTTTATATGAATGCGTAAAATATATGACAGGCAATTCTCATACAGATGAAGATATTGGAACATCATTTGGTTTAGAGGTTATGAAGAGACTTAATGATAAATGCAATGAATGGAAAGAAAAAGAAAATATTGATTACAGCTTATATGGAAGTCCAATTGAATCAACCACGTATAAATTTGCTAAATGTTTAAAGAAACGATTTGGCGTGATCGATGGAATTACGGATAGAGACTACATTACAAATTCATACCATGTGCCAGTATTTGAAGAAATTGATCCATTTAAAAAACTAGAACTTGAAAGCAAGTTCCAAAAACTGAGTCCCGGTGGTGCAATTAGCTATGTTGAATGTGCAGATTTAACCCAAAATACAGAAGTAGTGATTGAGATCATGAAATTTATTTATGAGCATATTATGTATGCAGAGTTAAATACAAAATCTGATTATTGTCAGGAATGTGGGTATAATGGAGAGATTAAAATTATTGATGAAGATGGTGAACTGATCTGGGAGTGCCCAAATTGCGGTAATAGAAACAAAGATAAAATGAATGTGACAAGAAGAACATGTGGATATATTGGTACGAACTTCTGGAATCAAGGAAGAACGGAAGAAATTAAAGAACGATATGTTCATGTAGACGATCATGAAGCGGAGGTATAAATAGTGAGATATGCATCAATAAGGAAGCTTGACATTTCCAACGGAGAGGGTATTGGTGCATCTCTCTTCGTTCAAGGATGTCATTTTCATTGCAAGAATTGTTTTAACAAGGATACGTGGGATTTTGATGGTGGAAAAGAGTGGACAAAAGATGTTAAGAAAAAATTTATGCAATTAACGGAATCGTCATACATAAAAAGAATTAGCATTCTCGGAGGAGAACCACTCGCAAATGAAAATCTTAAAGATGTTTTTGAATTGATTACAGACTTACGGTCAAAGTATCCAATAAAAAGAAAAATATGTACAATATATAGTTGTGGAAACAATTATGAACACAATATATTGACAAGAAATTCGGATGAAATTCGTCTTTCATATCCAGAAAAAACAATCTGGTTATATACAGGATACACATGGGAACAGATTATGTATCCGGTTGTTACAGACGATTTTAATCCAGAACGAGATAAACTTGTAAAAATGCGACAAGATATCGTAAGGCAATGTGATGTTCTCGTAGACGGAAGATATGAAGAAGACAAACGTGATGTTACTTATCACTGGGCTGGCAGCACAAATCAAAGAGTAATTGATATAAGAAGAACATTAGAACAAGGAAGTGTGGTTCTATGGGAGAGTTAGTAAAAGTAAAAGATATTTTATATTACGCAAGAATTATTCCTACGGTTGGCATATTTGATGTATGCCAACTAACAATAAGAACAGTAAAAGAAGATTATTTTGTTGGATGCGACAAAGTAGACAAACATGCTTATCTATTTAGTTATTCTGATTTGGAAGAGATTGTGTTTCACGATCGTAAACAAGCGTTAGATAAAGTTCTTGTTGCAGAGAATAATAAAAAGAAAATAAATAATGAAGTATTTTACGAGGAGTATTGAAATGGGTGTATTTATAGGATTTATGGTTGGATTTTTTATTGGAGTAGTCGCCAGTTTGTTTGCGATTTCTTTATGTGTTGCCTCAGATGAGAGAGAGAATTTTTATGATGAAGAGGACGGTGATAAATAATTGTCATACTTGATGAGATATAAAGGCACATATAGGTTAAAAGTGCCGTATGACTTGCGAAATAATCAGTATGGAAGAAAGCTGAATGGAACATTAGAAGACATTGATGTTTATATAGATTGTCAGCATGGTAATAAAGTTTTCCATTATGGAAGATCAATATTACAAGCGTATATTCCATCACTAATTCGTGGTCATAACGTTCTGAAGAAACTTACAGATTTATATGGACAAGATATTGTATCAGATATAGAAGAAAGTGATTCGGAAGTGTTATTTAGATTTAATGCAAGAGATATCAAAAAAATAATTCCATTATTAAAACCTAGAACAAATGGTTCTGGCATTAGCCCTTTTAGCAGTAAAAATCTACCTAAAACAAAGTATATTATTCCAGACGAAGATTTTGCTATGTATAAAAATATCATCAAAAACATACCTCAAAAAGAAGTTTTAGGTATAAGTCATATGACAAATGATTTTGTCAAAAGTATCTCTACAAAAAATAATACTTATGAAAATATAAAAAATGACATGATTGCCAAAGGTCTAAAAGGGAAAGAATATATTCACAGCATTGGAAAATGGAATGAGTATATTGGATTTTTACGAGATAAATTAAAGGAGTAATGGATTATGAAGCAGCTTAAATTACATAGGCAATGTACACATGATAAGTTAATCAATTTTGGATTTAGGAAGTGCGGCTTAAATTATAAGTTGTTTCGTCCTCTATATGAGAACAAGTCAAAGACAGTAATTGCTGCAGAATTTCTTGTCTCATCTTTAGACAACTATGTTGGATATGATGTCATAGATGTATGTGGTGACACATTGTATACGGCATTTTACGACAAAGAATATACAAACGAAGAGAAAAACGATGTCTATAGAACAGTATACACAAGACTATCTGACATTATGGATGAAATGGTAAAAGCAAAAATTATTAGAAAGAGAGTGATTTAATTTATGAGAAAAATAGCAGTTTTTAGAAAAGTAAGTGAAGAACAATTCGTAGGTGATTGTTCAAATGCATTTGGAGATGATAATATTTTAGACATACGAAAAAAATATAAAGAAATAAATCTGCCAAAACGTAGCACAAGATTTAGCGCAGGACATGACATCTGTACTCCATTTGATGTGAAACTTTGTCCAGGTGAAAAGTTAATGATACCAACTGGAATTAGATGTGAAATGAGTGAAGAATATGTTATGTTGATTTTTCCACGCAGTAGTCTTGGAATTAAAAAAGGAATGACTATTTCAAATACAGTTCCTGTTGTGGACGCAGATTATTTCTTTGCGGATAATGAGGGACATATTTTTATTAGTATTAAAAATAATGGAAATGATGTTTTGGAATTGAGATCAGGAGAAAAAATTGTACAGGCTGTATTTGTTCCATTCGGTGTTGCAGATGAAGAAGAAATCACAACTGAACGTACTGGCGGTATTGGCTCAACAGGAAAGTAGGTAGATATAATGATTGAATTTGTTTTAGGGAATGTCATTCTATTTCTTCTATCTATTGCGACTGTATATGCTCTGTTTAAATCAACAGGTGATACAATCGACAAATATGACATTCCGTATTTTGTACTCAGTGTAGCAATTATTTATAGTTTGTCAGCACAATTTTATAATGTGTTTGTTGGAACGATTTAGGGAACAACGGAGATATGGTAAAAAATATCCCTTGTAAAATTTTGTAGAATCATGATATACTGAATACAAAGGTATGATTCTATGTCAAAAGGCAAACACCATTTACTTCAAAAGGGCAAAACCGATTTTTGTCTCATAATTTTATAGCACAAATAGAATTAGACCTTGAAAAATGTATTTTTACATTTTCAGGGTCTTTTTTACTTTTACAAAGTGGCTTAAAACCTAGGAAAATTGAGTGTTATTTCTGAATGAAATTGCTCTTTCATTCGGTTATAAAGCCTTCATTTTTTATATTTGAAACCTGCAAAAGGAAAATCAACTTTGCCCTTTTTGGAAAAACGGATGTTGCCCCTTGACAACAAATCATACAAAAATAATCTCTAAAGCAAGCAAATATGTGAAATGAGCAGGCGGCAGTATTCGTCTGCTCATTTTGTGTATTCTGCTTGCTTTTTTTCAGAACAGGTGTTATAATCCATATCACTTAGAGACAGATCTGGTTTCTGAGTTCTAAAAATTCATGGAATCTGAAGTACAGATTCATCGTTTTATATGATTCAGAAGTGATGGTTTTCATCACATCAGTAAAATGTATTCCAGTTATAGCAAGAAGTATACAGGAGAGATAGACGAAACGTCTGTTTTATTTTTGTACCCGAAAGGAGGGAGCAGATGGAGGAGAATGATGGCATTCGCGCTCCGCCGACAGTTGTCTGACAGCAGTAGGAAAAGAAATGGAGGTGTGAATATAAGAAGAAAGAATCGGAGATATCTGGCAGCAGGTTTGACTGTATTTTCCCTGTTGTTTGGCGGTTTGCAGGTATGGGCTGCCGAGGAGCCGGATGCCGGATGGGAAACAAAGATACAGAAAGAAGAAAAAAGTAACATGGAAATACTGATCGCTTCGGAGCAGCCTTATACATATTTGAGTCAGATGAAAGAGCGTATACAGTTTGTGGGGGCACTTTCTCTGGGAGAGCTTTATCAGCTGCAGGAAATTTTACCTTATCTGATGATCAAAGAACACATTGGAAAAGAAAGGGCTGCGTGGGATACCAAAATGTATCTGGAAGTGGTTGAGGAATGGAAAAGACGGGAGGAAGCACTGATCAGTGAGGAAGAAAAGCAAAGCCTTACGGAAGCGCTTATAAAAATGCTTCCGGAAAACGGGCAATCTTATGTGATTGATGGAAAAGAAAGCCGGGTGGACAGTCTGCAGCGATATGGAGAGTTTTTGCAGACACAGGTGTCTTTTTCAGTGGAAGCATGCCTGGAAGAAATCCGAAACAGCAGAGCAGACGACAAAGAAGAGCCTGTTGAAAAAGAAGAAACATTGCCGGACAACGTGTCCAAAGAGCAGAAAGCAGAAGGCGCCTGCCGGATTGGAAATACATACTATGAGGATCTTTCGGCGGCTTTGCATGCAGTAAAGGATAATGAAACGATTTATATTGTACAGAGTCATGCGATGAAGGATAGTTTTGTATATGTGGAAAAGACCAGAACGAGAAAGTTTCAGAATGTCCGGATTTTGCCCGAGGGCGGTCCGAGAACGGTCAGGATGCCGGACCGGCACAGGCTGGCATTTACAAAATCAAGTGTTGCGATCGGAAGTAAAGGAAGCGATCCATTGACATTTGATTTAAGTGGGACTTCCGTTCCGGATTCGGATAATTTGTATTGTGGTGCCATTTGTGCAAATAAGGGAAGTTCTGTGACATTTGAAAATTGCGTTTTTCAAAATGGAGATCAGCTGTCAAGATGGATGATCCACGGAGAATATGGTTCTGTAACAGTGGATCAGTGTAAATTTCAAAATTGCGACAATGGAGTGGGAGTTGTTACAGAGGCAAGTTCTGCATTCACGCCGACAGAAATCAGTTTTCGCGTGCAAAATTCTGTGTTTGATGGGATTGCGGATATCGGAGCGGTTCACTTTTCTATACATAGGGCCAATATCCGTGCCGAGATTCAGAACAATGTATTTAAAAACTGCCGGATCGGGATTGGCGGAATCCGAAGTGATGAAGCTCCATATACCGGACCGATAAGTGCACGGATTCAGGGAAATACGTTTCAGAACTGTTATATCGGGGAAAGCTTCAGTCAGGGTACTTCGGTTGCAGCTTCTGCGTTTCAGGTAAATGTGTCCAATGAGAGGTATCATGGATGGCAAAGTACTTCACAGCATCCGAATGTGGGAGATCTCTACTCAGGATGGTTCAGTACCGGATTTTGCAATTCCAATGTAGAAGCAAGTGTGAATGGATGCAGCTATGAGAATGGCGTCCATGGAATTGCAACGATGAGTAAAGGGCGCACGGTGGTTAATAATACGACTCTGGCAAGAAACAATGCAAGAGAAGCTAATACGGAACAGTGCGGACAGAAAGGAAACGGTGGAGGTATCTTTCTCAATGGAGGAACGATTATATGGAATAGCGGAACGATTTGTGAGAATCAGGCAGATCGGGGAGGCGCCATTTATTTAAAGGATGGGGAGATTCTTTTGAAAGACGGCAGTTTTTATGGAAATCGTGCACAAAACCGGGGCGGAGGAATCTACAATCAGAATGGAACCGTGAAACAGGAAGGGGGAAATTTTTCCGCGAATACGGCAGAGATCGGTTCCGGTGTTTATCAGGATGGAATTTACCAGATGAGTGGTTCAGCATTGGTAGATGAAGGGAATGACGTATATCTGCCAGCTGAAAAATACATTGAGGTAATGCAAAAGCTTCAGTCTGTTCCTGCGGCAAGAGTTACACCGGACCGATATGAGAATGGCAGAATGGTGGTAAAGGTAAATTATGGAAACCGTACAGGAAGTATGGAGTGGGAGCGGTTTTTGCTGACACCACAAAGCAGATATTGCCTGCGCCCGGGAGATTATCAGGATCGGCGTGCAGGTACTTTAAAAGAAGCAGTTACGATCAGCAGTGAATATACGGTGCAGTATGATAAAAACACGAAAGCACAGGTGGAACAGATGCCGGAACCGTCTGTCAAATACTGGTATGAGAAAGCAGCGGTTTCGGAACAGATTCCAAAATGGCTGGACGTACCGTTTCTGGGATGGAATGAAAATCAGACGGCGAAAGAGGGACAGTATCAGCCGGGAGAAAATCTTCCTGCTGAGAAAAATCAGGATCTGACGCTGTATGCAATCTGGGAGGACCGGGTATCGATCCGTTATCTGGGAAATCACGCAGAAGAAGGACAGGAAAAGTCGGAAATTGTTTCTTATGAGGATTGTCTCCAAAACGGATACCGGATTCAGAAAAATAAAGGCTATACAGATTATAAGAGGAACAGACATACATTTGCAGGCTGGGATCAGCGTGCGGATGTGGGCGCAAAAGAAGCGGCATTTCAGGAAAATCGCGAAAACAGAATTTCTTATGAAGAACTTCGAAAGATTGCTGCCAGTCAGAGAACCGAAACCGGGGAGAGCAGGGAAATGGCAAAAGTGGCATTGTATGCGATCTGGGACCGGGCTCCGGAGATTTCAGCACCGGATAAAGAGTACTTTGAAGGAGAGACCGTAAAAAAGGAGGATCTGTTGAAAGATGTTCAGAGTACGGATCGGGAAGATGGGGAATTAACTACGCAGATTAAGATCGTTCAGATTGAATATGCGCCCGGCAGACTGACAGAAGACGGAAAAGCGGATAAAGAGGTGAAAACATGGAAAGACGGAATGTCATCCGAAGAACTTCTGGATACGTGGTTTTTGCAGCTGGATAAAAAAGACAGCCCGGTCACACATAAAGTCGTATATCAGGTTACGGACAGCATTGGAAATATTACAGAAGAGTCCTGCAGCGTTAAGATTAAATATAATGAATTTCCGGTGATTGAAGCACAGGATCGCTATTTTACTCTTCAAGAGGCACAGCAGGGTGCAATTACGGAAGAAGTGTTAAAGACTCAGGCAATATCAGAAGGAAAAGTAAAAGCCAATGATACGGAAGAAGGAGATCTTTCTGAAAAATTGAAACTGCTTGATTTTCATCCGGAGGAATTTCAAAAATTTACGGATTCAGGGTATATCGTGTTGAATTGGCATGTTCAGGACAGCATGGGTCCGGATGGCAAAGGAAAAGAAACGGTTCGGCCGTTTACTGTGTATGTTGTCAAGGATGGAGAAATTCCAAAAGCACCGCATAAACAGAATGTTCGTTTTATCAGTGAAAAATATTATCGGATCAATGAGAATGTGGATGCAGACGCTCTGACAGAGGACGAAAAAGAAGCATACAGTAAAAACGGAGGACTTCATGTAGACTCCAAATGGTATCAGGAACAGGAGTATCAGGATGTGATCGAAAAGACATGGAAAAAGAATGGTGGAAAAGTATATCGTTTTACGCATGAGGATGCCAGAAGAGCGGAAGAATTTGTGGATACCCACGGAATCGGAAACAGTCGGGATGAGAATGCACTGGCGATGTTTGCAAATGAGTTTCTGAAATAAATTGACAATATCGAGTATCGATAATATAATGAATGTATAAATTATCGATACTCGATATTTCTTTTTGGGAGGAGGAAATCTCATGAGAACAAAGAAAAGAGTGTTTCGTAGTTTTGGATATCTGGAATGTGATGCATTTGCAGAATATCTAAAGGAAATGGCAGCATCTGGATGGCATTTTTCATTTCCGGAATTTACTACATCTGTTATGGTCAGAAAATTTTACGTCTTTCAGTGGAAGAACCTCTGACAAAAGAACAGATTCAGGTTGTGGAAGAACGACTGAAATTGAAAGAATAAAGAAGGGTGTGGACTATGGCAAGAGAGCAGTTTCAGACACTGACAGAGCCGATGTATTATATTTTGATCGCGTTATCCGAAGAATGCTGTGGAGTGGACATTATGGAAAAGGTGCAAAAAATTTCCGGCGGAAGAGTGAAGGTTGGTCCGGGAACGCTGTATACAATGCTGTCTAAATTTGAGGAAAATCAGATTATTTTCAGGACAAAAGAAGAAGGAAGAAGAAAGTCTTATGTGATCACAGAACATGGAAGAAAATTGCTGCAGGAAGAGCACGAAAGATTATGTATCATGCTGGCAGATTGGAATGGATATTTTGACAAAAACTTGCTATACTACAATAATAGACAAGAGAAGAAGGAGAACGAAAGATGAATATATTTGATATTCTCGGACCGGTTATGGTAGGACCGTCCAGTTCCCATACTGCGGGAGCAGCAAGGATCGGCTATATTACAAGAAAGCTGCTGGGGAGCCGACCGAAAAAAGCAAGGATCGGATTGAGCGGTTCTTTTGCGGCAACAGGGAGAGGACACGGAACAGATCGTGCTCTGGTAGCAGGGCTTTTGGGGATGAAACCAGATGATATGCGGATTCCGGATAGTTTTTCTGTTGCGAAACAGGAAGGACTGGAGTTTGAAATATACAATACACAGATTAAAGAAGCGCATCCAAATACAGCGCTTTTGGATGTAGAAGGAGTTGACGGAAAGACGATCGTGGTGCAGGCATCATCTCTTGGCGGCGGGAGAATTATGCTCAATGAACTGGATGAAATCACCGTAAACTGTACAGGCGCCTGTCCGACATTGATCATAAGAAACGAAGATAGCCCGGGACAAGTGGCAGAGGTGACTTCTGTATTATATGGAAAGAAAGTCAATATTGCCACACTTCAGCTTCACAGGGACAAGCGGGGCGGTTATGCGGTTATGGTGATTGAAACGGATCAGCCTGTAGAACCGGACACGATCCGGGATCTGGAACGTTTAAACGGTATCAGCAAAGTGACTTACATTGAGACAGAGGGGGTATAGCGGATGGCATTTCATTCATTAGAGGAGATTCAAAAATCCTGCCGGGAGAAGAACGTTTTGTTTTGGAGAGCGGTCCTTTTAGAAGATATGGCAGATCGATCTGTGACAGAGACGGAGTCAATGCAGTCGATGCAGCAGATGTGGACAGCGATGAAATCAGCGAGTGAGCAGTATGACAGGACACAGGTCTCTGCCAGCGGACTGGTCGGAAAGATGGGGGCGCAGATGGAGGAATACCGTCAGAGTAAAGAGCCGCTGTGCGGTCCATTTGTCTCAAAGGTGATCGCAAGAGCATTGGAGATGGGAGAATCCAATGCCTGTATGAAGCGGATCGTGGCAGCACCGACAGCAGGTGCATGCGGGGTGCTGCCGGCTGTACTGGTTCCCCTTTATGAAGAAGAACGGGTATCGGAAGATGAGGTGATCCATGCATTGTATACCGCGGCCGGTATCGGCCAGGTGATCGCATCCCGTGCATTTATTGCCGGAGCGGCAGGTGGATGTCAGGCGGAGATTGGAGCGGCATCTGCAATGGCAGCAGGCGCACTCGTGTTTTTACAGGGTGGAGATGAAGAGCAGATCTCACATGGAGCGGCCATGGCGCTGAAAAATCTGTTGGGACTGGTGTGTGATCCGGTAGCCGGTCTTGTGGAAGTACCCTGTGTAAAGAGAAATGTGATCGGAGCTGTCAATGCTTTATCATCTGCGGATATGGCACTGGCGGGAATTACCAGCAGGATTCCGCCGGATCAGGTGATCGATGCGATGAAGGAGGTCGGAGAGAGTATGCACGTCTCTCTGCGTGAGACAGGAGAAGGCGGAGTTGCCAATACGCCGGAAGCGCGGAAAATCAAGGAAAAACTGGGAATGTAGTATGGTTTGCAGAAAAAATCGTTGACAACAAAAGGAAAATGCTTTATAGTTTTCTTAAATAAAAGGGAGTAACCAGCGCTTATGGCGTGCACGATGTCGTCAATACGATGGAAAAGTTCATCCGTATCGTGATTAAATGGTGAGACTTTTGTTGCATACATAACTTGCAATAAAAGTCTCTTTTTTATTGCATAAAAGAAATGGAGGAATGAATGTGAAAAACTATTATCAGTTTTCTGCAGAAGAAGTCAAACAGGATATTAATGGAAAACAAGAGCCGTTGACAGCTGCGGAAGTAAAAGCACATCAGGAGAAGTTCGGACCAAACGAACTGGTAGAAGGGAAGAAAAAGACCACACTTCAGATCTTTCTGGAGCAATACAAAGATTTCCTTGTGATCATTTTGATCGCTGCAGCGATCGTCTCCGGATTTTTAGGAGATGCGGAGAGTGCCATTGTTATCCTGATCGTAATCACGATCAATGCGATTCTTGGTACGGTACAGACCGTGAAGGCAGAGCAGTCGCTGGCCAGTCTGAAAAAGCTCTCCGGACCGGAGGCAAAAGTATTGCGTGACGGAAGTGTTGTTCCGATTCCATCTGCAGAAGTAACAGTCGGAGATATCGTTATGCTGGATGCGGGAGATTATATTCCTGCAGACGGACGTCTTTTGGAGAGCGCCAGTCTGAAAGTAGACGAGAGTGCTCTGACAGGAGAAAGTCTTGGTGTAGAAAAAATGACAGATGCCATTGAAGGCGAGGTTCCGCTTGGAGACCGTACGAATATGGTATATTCCGGAAGCTTTGTCACATACGGAAGAGGTTCCTTTGTAGTAACCGGTATTGGTATGGAGACTGAGGTCGGTAAGATCGCAAGTCTGTTAAAGACCACATCTGAAAAGAAAACGCCACTGCAGGTGAATCTGGATCAGTTCGGACAGAAACTTTCCATCATCATTCTGGTGTTCTGTGGTATTTTATTTGGAATCAATGTATTCCGCGGTGGTAATATCGGAGATGCGTTCCTGTTTGCAGTTGCACTTGCAGTTGCAGCGATTCCGGAGGCACTTAGTTCTATCGTAACAATCGTACTTTCTTTCGGTACACAGAAGATGGCAAAAGAACATGCGATTATCCGAAAACTGCAGGCAGTGGAAGGTCTGGGAAGTGTTTCTATTATCTGTTCTGATAAAACAGGTACCCTGACTCAGAATAAGATGACAGTCGAGCAGTATTATGTCAATGAAACAGTGATTCCTGCAGATAAGATCGATGTGAAAGATTCTGAGCAGGAAAAACTGATGTATTTCAGTATTTTGTGTAATGATTCTACGAACGTAGATGGTGTGGAGATCGGAGATCCGACAGAGACAGCCCTGATCAATCTGGGAAGCAAGCTTGGTCTGGATATTCAGAAGATCCGTGGAGAATATCCGCGTGAGAGCGAAAATCCATTTGACAGTGACAGAAAACTGATGTCTACAAAGCACACGATTGATGAGACACCGATCATGGTTGTCAAAGGTGCGGTTGATGTCATTATGGGACGTACAGCAAGCATCCAGTGTGGAGATGAAGTGCGTGCCATTACTCCGGAAGATATTGAAAAAATCGAAGCACAGAATCAGAGCTTTTCAAGAGAAGGGCTTCGTGTTCTCGGATTCGCCTACAAGGCAGTATCTGCGGAAGAAGAGTTGTCTCTGGAAGATGAAAACAATCTGACATTCCTTGGTCTGATCGCTATGATGGATCCGCCGAGAGAGGAATCTATGGCAGCGGTTGCGGAATGTAAGAGAGCGGGTATTCGTCCGATCATGATCACAGGTGACCATAAAGTGACAGCGGCAGCGATTGCAAAACGAATCGGAATTCTGGAAGATGAATCAGAAGCATGCGAAGGTGCAGTGATTGATTCCATGTCCGATGAGGAACTGAAAAACTTTGTAGAAGGTATTTCTGTTTACGCACGTGTTTCACCGGAGCATAAGATCCGTATCGTACGTGCATGGCAGGAAAAAGGAAACATCGTAGCCATGACAGGAGATGGTGTCAATGATGCACCGGCGCTCAAACAGGCAGATATCGGAGTTGCTATGGGTATCACAGGAAGTGAAGTATCAAAGGATGCTGCTTCTATGGTACTGACAGATGATAACTTTGCAACAATCGTCAAAGCAGTAGAGAACGGAAGAAATGTTTACCAGAACATTAAGAATTCCATTCAGTTCCTGCTCTCCGGTAACTTCGGAGCAATCCTGGCAGTATTATATGCATCTATCGCAGGACTTCCGGTTCCATTTGCACCGGTACATCTGTTGTTCATCAATCTTTTGACAGACAGTCTTCCGGCTATTGCCCTTGGACTGGAGCCGCATTCGAAAAAGGTAATGGATGAAAAACCGAGACCGATGAATGAATCAATCCTGACAAAAGATTTCCTGACAAAGATCGGAACAGAAGGTCTTTGCATCGGAATCACGACAATGATCGGATTTATGATCGGTCTGACGGGAGAAGGCGGAAACGCAGTACTTGCCAGCACAATGGCATTTGGAACATTGTGTACAGCAAGGCTGGTACACGGATTTAACTGTAAGTCTGATTATCCGGTAATTTTCTCCAAGAGATTCTGGAACAATATTTATCTGATCGGAGCATTCCTACTTGGTCTGGTATTGATCACTTGTGTAATGACGATTCCGGCACTGGATGAAGTCTTCAAAGTACAGACACTGACCTTTACACAGTTGCTGATCGTATATGGTCTGGCACTTGTAAATCTTCCGATCATTCAGCTGATGAAAAAAATCAAACTGATGTTCAGAAAAAATAAATAAACAGGCAATGAAAAAGTCCCATTGGAAAGTTTGATCCAATGGGACTTTTTTCTGCCCTTTTCAGGTGTGACGTTTAATCGTCTCTTTTAATACATATTTTTTATTACTGTAGCGGTCTACAATATAACGGTTTGCTTGTTTCTCCAGATCGTCGGAAAGTGGAGCGAGGGTTATTTCTTCACCGTATTTGCGCTTCAGCGCCCGCTCTAACAGATAGTCACAAACCTGCGGATTCTTCGGAAGAAGAGGTCCGTGCAGGTAGGTTGCGATTACATTCTTGTATATAACGCCTTCATAACCGGATTTTCCGGTATTTCCCAGTCCGAAAAATACTTTTCCAAATGGAGTGTGATCTCCGATATAAGTGCGGCCTCCATGGTTTTCAAATCCTACAACAGGAGTGTCAAACAGCGGACTGTTCAGGATAATGTTGCGGATGAGACGCTCCGGTTCCCATTCGGTCGTGATATCCAGAATGCCAAGACCTTCGATCATCTTTTTATCGGTCTTGTAATATTTGCCGAGCAGCTGATAGCCGCCGCAGACGGCAAGCACAACGCCGTTATCCTCTACATATTCTTTGAAATCCTTGCGGATCTCTTTTAGATATCCGCAGACGAGCTCTTGTTCTCTGTCAGAACCTCCGCCCAGAAGTACGATATCCAATTTGGAAAAGTCAATGTTATCTCCGGAGAGTACGGGAATGACTTCTGCCTCGATTCCGCGCCAGTTGAGACGTTTTCGGAAACACTGGATATTTCCGCGGTCTCCGTACAGATTCAACAGGTCGGGGTATAAGTGTCCAATCGTCAGTTTCATGCCTGTTCTCCTTTCTGTTCCTTTGTATTTTGCGCCAGTTCTTTGAGCATTCGGTTTGTGCGGTAAAGCCCGGAGTAGTTGACAATGATGTAGAGATTTTTCGTTCCGTTTTCGGTCAGCTCTTCAACACGGGAGCGCATATCATTAGTTGAAGTACAGTCGATGTCCTCATATTTGAGACGAAGCCCCATGTCATGTTTGCGGGTTCCGCACGTTGTGATGGTAGCTGCATTGCTGTCTGCAAGATATTGGAAATCGACATCCCAAAGCCAGGAAACATCTTCTCCGTCTTGGTAGGTATCATTGATCTGAATGATAATATCCTTTGGTTTTGGATCTTTTAAGACGAGAGAAATCTTCTGCTGGAATCCGATCGGGTTTTTGGACAGGTGAAGCTGTACTCTGGCACCGTTGATCATCAGGATTTCTTCCCGGTTGTTTCCATAGTCAAAAGACTCTGCCATCTCTTTAAAATGTGCCATCGGGGCATGCATGGTATGCAGTGCCGTATAGGCAGCAAGAGTGTTGTAAATATTGTAAGGCGTCCGTACCGTAGAATCCAGGTGCAGATCTCCCATATCGAAGGCATAGAGTTCGTCTTTGAGCGTGATCTGTGTGGCTGTAAAATCAGGATCCGGGCGCTCCCATCCGCAGTTCGGGCAGTGATAAATTCCAAGCTGTCCATAATGGAAGAAATCATACTGTAGTTTCTTTCCGCATTTTCGGCAGAAAATACTTTCCCGGATCTCAGAGCGGGAGATGTCATCAAAAATCTGTTCGCTGATCCCGTATGTCACAAACGGATTGCCGCTTGTTTCCGCTAGGGAATAGGAAAGAATATCATCGCAGTTGATGATCAGTGTCGTATCCGGGACACTGGTGACGGCTGTTTTCAATTTGTCAAAGGTAATATCTACTTCACCGAACCGGTCCAGCTGATCTCTGGAAATATTTGTCAAAAGCGCACAGTCCGGTTTTAACTGAGGGAGAACTCCCACAGATGCGATCTCATCGACCTCAATGCAGGCATAATCCGCATTCAGCTGTCCGTGCTTGTCTGTGGCCAGAACAAATGCCGAAATAATCCCGTTGAGCATGTTGGCTCCGGTACGGTTGATGATCACGGTTTTTCCCTCGGCCTTCAATGCTTTGTATAAAATGGCATTGGTCGTTGTTTTCCCGTTAGTTCCCATGGTAACGATCGTCTTCTCCCGGATCTGGGAAGCCATGACGCTTAAAATATTGGGATCGATCAATCTTGCCACATATCCGGGGAGGGTAACGCCGCTTCCGCGGTTTAATTTTTTGATCAGGGCACTTGTCCCTTTTGCACATGTAATTGCAAGTCTGCTTCTTAATTTCATAGTAATCCACTATCATCCTTTTCTTTGAAATACTTGTATTATTATAAGGGAAATGGAGGAAGAAGACAAGGAATCTGTATGATTTTCCTGTTTTAGAAGAAGAGTTTTTGAAGATTTTCTAAAGTTTCCTGGAATCTACTGGAAAAACGCATTCAGTGTGTTAAAATGTAAGCAATTATACGAAACAAAGATCCTATCAGGATTGGACATACGGAAGGAAGCGAGAAAAATGCGGCAGAAAAAGCGTGGAGAAAGAAGAGTAAAACGAAGCATAGACGAAACGCAGACGATGGAGATCACACTGGAGAAGCGGATTCCCACCACAAGATACCGACCGGATCATCAGACGGGGCTGACTGCGCAGCAGGTGCAGGAGCATCGGATGCATGGGTGGACCAATCAGCCGGTGGATCCGCCGTCTAAGACTACAAAAGAGATCATTCAGGAAAATGTCTTTACCTATTTTAACCTGATCTTTCTGGTACTGGCAGTTCTGCTTTGCCTGGTCGGTTCCTTTCGAGATCTGACCTTTTTACCTGTAATTGTATTGAATACTCTGATCGGGATCATTCAGGAGACCAGGGCGAAAAAAGTACTGGATAATCTGACGATGCTCAATGCACCTCATGCAATGGTGATACGGGATGGAAAGAAGAGCCAGATCAATGCAGAAGATCTTGTGATAGATGATATCGTAATCTTCGAAGCCGGAAATCAGGTGTGTGCGGATGCCGAAGTGTGTGCAGGAGAAGTGCAGGTCAATGAGTCGCTTCTGACCGGAGAATCGGATGAGATCACAAAACGAAAAGGCGATCAGCTGATGTCCGGAAGTTTTATTGTATCCGGACAGTGTCATGCAAGGCTTGACAAAGTGGGGGCGGATTCTTATATTTCCAGGCTGACACTGGAAGCAAAAGCGATGCAGAATACAGAACAGTCGGAGATGATCCGTTCTCTGGACAAGCTGGTCAAATGGGTCGGCGTTGCCATCATTCCAATCGGGATTATTTTGTTTATTCAGGCATTTGTATTTCAGGGCGAAGGGTTTCGATCCAGTGTGACGTCCATGATCGCGGCTGTGATCGGAATGATCCCGGAAGGGCTGTATCTGCTTGCCAGTGTGGCGCTTGCAGTAAGTTCGATCCGTCTGGCACAGAAAAAAGTATTGCTGCATGACATGAAGTGTATAGAGACGCTTGCCCGGGTCAATGTACTGTGTGTGGACAAGACCGGAACGATCACGGAAAATACAATGGAAGTGCAGGATGTGATTCCGACCAAGGAATACGAGGAAGGTGAGCTGCGCCCGCTTTCTGAGCTTCTGGGAGATTTTACGGCTGCACAGAGCAGTGATAATATTACCATGGAAGCAATGAAACGGTATTTTAAAATCGCATCCGGGAAGAAGGCTGTGGCAAAGACAGGATTTTCTTCCGCATCCAAGTACAGCAGTGTGACGTTTGAAGAGGCGTCCTATGTGTTGGGAGCACCGGAATTTGTGCTCAAAGAACAGTATGAAAATTATGAGGAAGCAATCAGTGCACATGCGTCCAAAGGAGCCCGCGTTCTGGTATTTGGAACAGCAAAAGAAGAACCGGATGGGAAGCCTTTGAAAGAAGCAGTCACGCCTCTGGCTTATGTACTGTTAGCAAACCCGATCCGTCAGGAGGCGAAAGAGACCTTTACGTATTTTGCGGAGCAGGGTGTGGAGGTGAAAGTTATTTCCGGGGACAATCCCCTGACCGTGTTAGAGGTGGCAAAAGAGGCGGGAATCGCAGGCGCAGAACGATACGTGGATGCGTCCACGCTTCATACGGAAGAGGAGATGCGGGCAGCAGTCCTGAACAATGCAGTATTTGGCCGTGTCACTCCGAACCAGAAGCGGAAATTTGTGCAGATATTGAAGGAAGAAGGAAAGACTGTGGCCATGACCGGAGACGGTGTCAACGATGTGCTGGCCTTAAAAGATGCGGACTGCAGTATCGCTATGGCATCCGGAAGTGATGCAGCGGCACAGGCATCCCAGCTCGTTCTGCTGGAATCGGATTTCTCCTGTATGCCGGAAGTGGTACTGGAGGGAAGAAGAGTCGTCAATAATATTCAGCGGTCAGCCAGTCTGTTCCTTGTAAAAAATATTTTCTCGTTCCTGCTGTCGCTGGTATCCTTTGTATTTATGTTTACCTATCCGCTGGAACCGTCTCAGATTTCACTGATCAGTATGTTTACGATTGGAGTACCGGCATTTTTCCTGGCACTGGAGCCGAATAAGAATATAATCAAAGGGCATTTCCTTACAAACGTATTCTTAAAAGCACTTCCTGCGGCACTGACTGATGTGCTGGCAGTTGGGGCGCTGGTCATATTCGGACGGACATTTGGAGTGAGTTCAGCCGATATTTCCACAGCAGCAACGATGCTGTTATCCATTGTAGGATTTATGATCCTGTACACGATCAGTGCACCGATGAATGTACTGCGCGGTGTGATCCTTGGCGGATGTATCGTGGGACTTCTGTTCTGCAGTATTTTCCTCAATGATCTGTTTGCGATTACAGGGATGACTACGAAGTGCGTGATGCTGTTTGTGGTATTTGCCATTGCTACAGAGCCGGTGCTGCGATATCTGACCTGGCTGATCGGAAAGCTGCGATTCTATTATAAGCGGCTCAGAGGACAGAAAGAAGTGTAGGAAGCGAACAGTCCGGATAGATTGTAAAACATAAAAACGAGATGCGTCACATGGAAATGCATCTCGTTTTGTGTTTTACTGAAATTTATTTAAATTCCATCCGGATATTCTACGCCATCCGGCAGAGGATCCCATTCATTCAGCCCCAGATGCTGTTTGAATTTTGCCTGTTCCATGGTAATCTTGACCGGATCTTCGGCAAGGTATTCCATCAATTCGTCAATTCCCTCCCGGGTCACGTTATTTACAAGAAAAATACGATCGCAGCCGGCATTTAAAAGCCACTGTTTTATCATAGGAACATTGGCATAGGGGGAATCGGTCTTGGTAATGATGCCGATCAGCGGCCGCAGGATAAACGTGCGCAGACAGGGACTAAACAGGTTGTATGGTTCATCCGCTGCCTGAACGATCCCGACAACGTCCGCTTCAAAAGAAAAGCATGCAAGACCGGCACCGAACTGTTTTGACTCCGCATATTCTCCCGGAGAGTCAATGGTATCATCCGCCGTAATCGTATATTGTGTTTTTTCATAGTGAAGCTCTTCCCCTTTTAATGCCTGTGTCAGGGAAGTCTTTCCGGCTTCACTTCTTCCCATCAAAAATAATTTTTTCATATCGTCATGTCTCCGGTTCTCTTAGTTTTTATGGATCTCACAGGTGCGAAATCCCAGATCTTCATGAAAAAATCGAACGACTTCTTCCACCGCGGTCTGTACCTGTGACAGGCCGCCGGTTAAAATGAGGGAACCGCAGAAGCGATCCATAAATCCAATTTCTACATCGGCGCTTTTCATTGCCACATCCGCAGCAACGACAACTGCTTCCCATGGGGTAAAACGGATCAGACCAATGGATTCTCCGGTGTGATCCTCCCCCTCATGTACACCGATATGCAATCCCAGATTCTGATAAACAGGGGTCTGGGAAGTATTGATGATGTGAGCCAGACAAACTTCTTTGCCGGGAACACGAACACGTGTCATGCGCAGTTTTTTCCCTTTCAGATGCTCATAGTCATCATTGAAAATCTTTTCCAGAAGTTCTTCCTTTGTTATACGAGTCATGGTCACACTTCCTATCTCTTTGTAATATCACAAACGACATATCCCAGAGAATCTCTGAAAAAGGTTACCACTTCTGTCAGGGCAGACATGACGTCTGAAATCTCTCCTGTGATGATGAGTGTTCCTGTAAAACGATCTGCAAATCCAAGGTAAATGTTTCCGCTTTTTACTGCGATATCGGATGCGATGACAGCAGATTCCGGCGGCGTCATATTCATAATTCCGATAGCAGAAGAACGATAATCGACCTGTGGATTCAGACCAAGTTTCTGATATACGATCGGCGCCGGACCACCCATTACATGAGCAAAGGTGATCTCTTTGCCGGCTACGGTCTCCTGCACGATTCGGATCTGTTCTTCATGGTTGTTTGACATTTAAAAATTCCTCTCTTTCATAACATAAGTAAATGATACTATTTGTGGAATTTTCTGTCAAGATTACATATCCTGTCACGATAAACATTGACAATGACGAAAATATATGATACCATGAAAAATAGTTTAGTATAGTAAAGTGGTCAATCGTTAGCATGATGACGTACAAACAGGGAGGAAACAAAGATGAAAAAGAAATTAGCGCTGATTTTGGCAGGGACAGCGATGGCAGCAATGGTACTGGCAGGATGTGGAGAAAAAAACAATGCATCCGGGGAAGATGTAAAGACAGCAGAAAGTGTGGAAGATAAGAAAACGTTTACGGTAGGATTTGATGCAGAATATCCGCCATACGGATATATGGACGAGAACGGAGAATACACAGGATTTGATCTGGAGCTGGCAGAGGCAGTCTGTAAACTGGAAGGCTGGGAGCTTGTAAAAAAACCGCTCAACTGGGATTCCAAAGACATGGAACTTAATTCCGGTTCGATTGACTGCATCTGGAATGGATTTACCATGAATGGAAGGGAAGACGATTATACATTTTCAACTCCGTATGTAGACAACAGTCAGGTGATTGTTGTGGCAGAAAAATCCGGTATTGATACCCTGGAAGATCTGGCGGGAAAGACAGTCGGTGTACAGGCTGCAAGCGCGGCACTGGATCTACTGCAGAGTGAAGAAGAAGGCGGTCAGAAAAAACTGGCAGATACATTTGGAGCTTTGAATGAGTTTGCAGATTACAACACCGCATTTACCGAGCTTCAGGCAGGCGCGCTGGATGCACTTGCAATCGATGTGGGAGTTGCCAATTATCAGATCAAGTCCAGAGGGGAAGGATATAAGATTCTGGATGAGACATTGAATACAGAGCAGTATGCGATCGGGTTTAAGAAAGGGAATCAGGAGCTGTGCGACGTAGTCAATGCGGATCTGAAAAAACTGACAGAAGACGGAACAGTTGCAAAGCTGGCTGAGAAATACGAGATTGCGGATATGGTGACTTTAAAATAAGAGGGGAAGAGACATGAGTTTTGATGTGATGTTGAGGCAAATGACAGCAGGATTCGGACAGACCTGCCTGATCTTTTTTATGACGCTGATCTTTTCTCTGCCTCTGGGAATGCTCGTATATTTCGGAAGGGTGAGCAGGATCAAGCCGATCAGCTGGATCGTGAAGATCTATATTTCGATCATGCGCGGAACCCCGTTGATGCTGCAGCTTCTGGTGTGGTATTTCGCACCGTATTATCTGTGGCAGATGAATATCGGCGGGTATAAGCTGACGGCGATCCTTCTTGGATGCTCTCTGAATTATGCGGCATATTTTGCAGAAATCTATCGTTCCGGAATCGAATCGATCCCCAAAGGACAGTATGAGGCAGCCACACTTTTAGGGTATTCCAGAGGGCAGACATTTTTCCGGATTGTGCTGCCGCAGATGGTAAAGAACGTGCTTCCGTCTGTGACAAATGAAGTGATCACACTGGTGAAAGATACGTCCCTTGTGTATTCCCTGTCTTATATTGAGATGTTTGCAGTGGCAAAACAGATTGCGGCGGCACAGACAACCGTACTTCCATTTTTTATCGCCGGTGTTTACTACTATATCTTTAACTATGTGGTTGCCGGAGTGATGGAATTATTTGAAAAAAAGCTGAATTATTATCATTAGGAGGTTTCCGAAATGAGTCTTTTGGAAATGAAACATATCAAAAAAGAATTCGGCGGGATGCCGGTGATCCGGGATATTTCGCTTTCTGTGGAGCAGGGAGAGATTCTGGCAATCATCGGACCGTCCGGTTCCGGCAAGTCTACGCTGCTCCGCTGTGCGACGATGCTGGAGACGATCGATGACGGTGAGATTTTGTATCTGGGAAAAAGAGCGGCATGGGTGGAAAATGGAAAACCCGCTTTTCCGAAAAAGCAGGAGCTGAAAGAAATTCAGTCCTGCTTTGGTCTGGTATTCCAGAACTTTAATCTGTTTCCTCATTTTTCCGTCATCAAAAATATTACAGATGCACCGATCCGTGTGCAGAAGCGAGAGAAAGAAGAAGTCTATGAAGAGGCGAAGAAGCTCCTTACAAAGATGGGACTTGCGGATAAGGCGGATGCATATCCGTATCAGCTCTCCGGAGGGCAGCAGCAGCGTGTATCGATCGCACGGGCACTGGCGATGAAACCGAAGATGCTGTTTTTTGATGAACCGACCTCTGCACTGGATCCGGAGTTGACGGGGGAGATTTTGAAGGTAATTAAGGATCTGGCGGCAGAGCATATGACTATGGTGATCGTGACACATGAAATGAATTTTGCGCGGAACGTGGCTGATAAGATCATCTTTATGGATAAAGGTGTCATTGCGGTGGAAGGCACTCCGGAAGAGGTCTTTACATCAGAACATGGAAGAATGCAGGAATTTTTGGGGAAATTATCGGTGGAATAATAAAAAGGAATGAGACAGGGAACCTTCGGCGGTAGCGGGAGGTTCCCTGTTTTGAAGTTCTGATTGTGATTATTTTGGTAAAATGCTAAAATAAGAGAAACAGTGCAGAAAAAGATCGAAAAGGAACAAATATGGAAGAAAAGAAGATTATACAGTTGAAACAAGGATTGACGACAGCGTTTATCAATTACAGTCATGCTTCAAATCTGGCATACAAGCCACAGTTTATATCAAACAATTATAAAGAAGGGCGTAAGGTAATCTCATCTGTTGAGGACGAGCTGCTGAACTGTGAAGAGTTTGCAATCAGTGTTGCGTTCATTACAATGGGTGGTATTACGCCACTTCTTCAGACATTGCGGGAGTTGAAATATCGTGGAGTCCGGGGAAAGATACTCACAACAGATTATCTGACATTCAGTGAACCAGAGGCTCTGCGAAAGCTCGCACAGTTTGAAAATCTCGAGCTAAAGATGTTTGTGACAGAAAATAGAAAAGAAGGATTTCATACAAAGGGATATATTTTCAAAAAGGAAGAAATATATCGGATCATTGTGGGAAGTTCCAATATGACATCAAGTGCTCTGACAACAAATCGGGAATGGAATACAAAGATTGTTTCAACAGAGCAGGGGGAATATACGCATAATGTTGTAGAGGAATTCGACCAACTGTGGAATTCTGAGCAGGTATTGCCTTTTGAAGAATTTATTGAAAGATATACAGATACTTATACAAGAAATAAGGTTATTCAAAAACAGAAGAAATTAGCGCGTGAGACAGAAATTCCATCTTTGGAGGTTTATCGATTACAGCCGAATTCTATGCAGGTTGGATTTATCAACAATCTGCAAAAAATATATGAGGCTGGAGAAAATCGAGCATTGCTGATTTCAGCAACGGGTACTGGGAAAACATATGCCTCCGCTTTTGCTATGCGTGAGTTGGGGTTTCAGAGAGTTTTGTTTTTGGTACATCGAAATCAGATTGCAAAACAAGCCATGAAGTCGTATCGGAAAGTGTTTGGTGGACAAGTGGTGATGGGAATGGTTACGGGAAAACATCAGAAATATGATGCGGATTTTGTGTTTGCTACGATCCAGACATTAAGTAAAGATGAGATATTAGAGAAATATGGAAAAACAGCATTTGATGCGATTGTGATTGATGAAGCGCATCATAGTGCTGCAAATAGTTATAAAAAGGTAATGGATTATTTTCATCCTAAACTTTGGCTTGGGATGACGGCGACCCCGGATAAACGGGATGATAATCTGGATGGAAGAAATATTTATGAAATTTTTAACCATCAGATTGCTTATGAGATTCGTTTGCAGGATGCTATGGAAGAAGATTTGCTTTGCCCGTTTCATTATTTTGGAATTACCGATTTGGAAGTCATCGCAGATGCTGGAAAATCTAAGCAGGATAAAATTGAAAATTTTCAATACTTAACATCCGATGAGCGTGCTTTGAACGTTATGAAGCAGGCAGAATTTTTTGGATACAGTGGAGAACGGGTGAAAGGTTTGATTTTTTGCAGTCGCATTGATGAGGCAAGAATACTGTCTGAGAAATTCAATTCGAAAGGCTGGCGTACGCTGGTGTTAAGTGGGAATGATTCGGAAGAAACGAGAGTAGAGGCTATTGAGCGTTTGGCGGGAGACGAACGTGAGGATGCGCTGGATTATATTATTTCTGTTGATATTTTTTCGGAAGGTGTAGATGTTCCGGAGATTAATCAGGTAATTATGTTGCGTCCAACCGAATCTCCAATTGTTTTCATTCAGCAATTGGGGCGTGGACTTCGAAAAGCAGAAGAAAAAGAATACGTTGTTGTTTTGGATTTTATTGGAAATTATAGGAATAATTTTATGATACCAATTGCGTTATCCGGAGATCTCAGTTATAACAAGGATAATATTCGCCGTTATGTTACAGAAGGCGGACGAGTAATCCCTGGGGCAAGTACGATCCACTTTGACGAGGTTTCAAGAAAACGAATTTTTCAAGCGATTGATAATGCGAATTTTAGTGATATTAAATTGATTCGTGAGAATTATACAAATCTGAAAAATAAGTTAGGACATATTCCGGCATTGGGTGATTTTGATAAATACGGAGAAATGGATGTACTTCGGATTTTTGATAATAATAGCTTGGGCTCTTATTATAAGTTTCTTGTGAAATATGAAAAAGAATATACAATTCGGTTGTCCGAAGCGGAAGAAAAGGTAATAGAATTCGTTTCTAAAAAGCTGGCAAGTGGGAAAAGAATTCATGAGCTGGAAATGTTGAAACGATTGCTTAAATATCAACATGGAATCATGGCCCAATTAAAGAAATCATTGCATGAAAATTATAACTGTTCCATGGATGATGATTGCGCAGAGAATGTTGTTAACATGATGACAAATGAATTCCCTACAAGCGCAGCTAAGAAAACATATTCTCAGTGTGTTTTTTTAGAAAAAGAAGGATCAGACTACAGTATGTCCCAATCATTTGGCGAAATGCTGCAAAATGAAGATTTCTATAATATCTTAGAAGAACTAATTGACTTTGGTATTTCTCGTTATAAAGAAAATTTCAGCATGCGTTATCAAGATACGGATTTAGTTCTGTATCAAAAATATACATACGAAGATGCTTGTCGTTTGTTAAATTGGGAAAGAAATGAAGTTCCATTGAATATTGGTGGATATAAGTATGATAAAAAAACAAAAACATTTCCTGTATTTATCAACTATGATAAGCAGAATGATATTAGTGATACTACAAAATACGAAGATCATTTTACAAGCCACAATCGATTGATTGCGATTTCAAAAAGTGGAAGAAGTATTGAATCAGAAGATGTGCAGAATTTCTTAAATGCGAAGGAACGAGGAATAGATGTTCAGCTTTTTGTGAGAAAAAACAAAGATGATAAAATATCAAAAGAATTCTATTATTTGGGTCGAATGTATGCCACGGGCGAAGTAAAAGAATTTATAATGCCGAATACGGATAAATCAGCAGTTGAAATCGAATGGGCATTGGATACTCCGGTTCGAGAGGATATTTACGAGTACATTATAAATGGGTAATGGTGTTCAGCGATGAGAATAGGAAAGGAATAAATTGTTCATGAAGACAGTTAGAGTTGTTGCTGCTATAATAATTGAAAACGACAAAGTGTTTGCGACACAGCGCGGATATGGTGAATTTAAAGATGGATGGGAATTTCCCGGAGGAAAGATTGAACCTGGCGAGACACCAGAAGAAGCGATTGTAAGAGAAATTAAAGAAGAACTAGATACGGAAGTGGAAGTGATTGAGTTGTTGGATACGGTTGAATACGATTATCCGAACTTTCATTTATCTATGGGGTGCTTTATTTGTAAAATCAAATCCGGGGATTTGGTGCTCAAAGAACATGAAGCTGCAAAATGGTTGACGAAGGACACACTGGGAAGTGTGGAGTGGCTACCGGCGGATATGGGATTAGTCAGAGAAATTGAAAAATATTTGAAGGAAGATTAACATGTTTAAAATTACAGAAGGTGACTTTAAAAATCAAACATATGGGGACGAAAGTTATTTGTCTAATTGGCCAATGCTTTATATTTTGGAAAATGGAAAGCAAGCTTATATTGGAGAGTCAAATCATGTGAAAAATCGTATGTCCCAGCATCATAGTTCTGTAGATAAGCGAATTTTCGACAAAGTACATTTTATTTATTCTTCTAAATTTAATCAGTCTGTTACATTTGATTATGAGTCAAAGTTGATTCAGTATATTGTGGCCGATGAGCTTTATGAAGTGCGCAACAAAAATGCTGGAATGGCAGACAAAGAATATTATGGAAAAAAAGAATATGATGAGAAATTCCAGGTTCTTTGGCGCAGCTTGCAGCGTGAAAAGTTAGTGAAGCATTCCTTAGAAGAACTTGAAAATTCAGATTTATTTAAATATTCACCATTTAAAGAACTGAATAATGATCAAAGAACAGCAGTAGAAGAAATTGTTGATTCCTTAAAACAAGAAGAAAATCAAACTGTAGTTGTAAATGGTATGCCTGGAAGTGGAAAGACAATCGTTGCAATTTTTCTATTGAAATATTTGAGAGACAGTGAAGAATTTAAGGATAAAAAGATTGGTTTTGTGGTGCCACAGACTTCCTTGAGAAAGACGTTAAAAGGCATTTTTAAGAGTATTTATGGACTTAAGGCGTCTGATGTTTTGTCGCCTTCTGATGTGACAAAACAGTATTATGATATTTTGCTTGTAGATGAAGCACATAGATTGCATCAGTATAAAAATATTTCATATATGGGAGCGTTTAAAGCAAGTTGCAAAAGAATTGGTCTAACAACGGAAAGTGATGAGTTAGATTGGATACTTCATCAATGTAAATGTCCTGTACTTTTCTATGATGAAATGCAGATTGTTGGTCCATCAGGAATTGATGTGAAACGGTTTGGTAGTAAAATGAAAATAGAACAAGCAAAACGTATGCTTACTTATTACAGCTTACAAACACAGATGCGTGTAAAAGGTGGAAATGATTATATTGCTTATGTAAAAGAAATTTTATCCGGCGAAGTGAAGTCGAAGAAAAGTTTTGCAAATTACAATTTAATATTAATGACTGACTTTACGAAGTTCAATAATTTGATGTACCAGAAGGAAAAAGAAGTAGGCCTGGTGAGAATGGCAGCTGGATATGCATGGGACTGGCTTAGTAAAAATGATAAAACTGTTTATGATATTGAGATTCAGGAAATAAAGAAACAATGGAATCATTGTACAGAAGGTTGGGTTCATTCAGAAAATGCAATTGATGAGGTCGGGTGTATCCATTCTATACAGGGGTATGACTTAAATTATGCGTTTATTATTCTTGGGGATGAAATAGGATATGATCCGGATGAAAAAAATATTATAATTCGTGCGGAAAATTATTTCGATCAAAATGGTAAAAAGACAGCAGAATATGAAGAACTTAAAGAGTATATACAACATATTTATTATGTTCTTATGACAAGAGGAATTCGAGGAACATATTTATATGTAAGCGATCCGAATCTTAGAGATTATATTTCACGATATGTAGATGTAGAATAAGGGGAGAAGAGGTATATCAAAATGACACAAGAAACGATTAATGAGGTATTAGAGTTCAGAGATGATAGAGATTGGAAACAGTTTCATAATCCCAAAGATTTGGCTATTTCTATTAGTCTGGAAGCAGCAGAATTGCTTGAAGTATTCCAGTGGAGTGCAGGAGATGTGGTTTGTGAAAAAAAGTTGGATAAAATAAAGGAAGAGTTAGCTGATGTAGTTAACTATTGTATTCTAATGGCTGATACTTGCGGATTGGACTTAGATGAAATTGTTCGTGACAAAGTTAAAAAGAACAATGAGAAATATCCAGTAGAGAAAGCCTTTGGGAGTAAAGAAAAGTATACAGAATTTAAATAACAAAGTATTCTTCCTTGCTTAACAAGACTGTAACCACAGGAACCAAAGAAAGAAGAAAGACTGGAATGAATGTCTGGTAGCAGAAGTTCCGGTAGAAAATATGGCAAAGCAGATGTGTTGGAGAGATGCCAGGGAAAAACCAGTTCCGGTCATGAAAATGTCGGAGGTTGAGGAAACGGTGGTTCAGTGGTTATGGTATCCGTTCATTCCCTTTGGAAAGGTTACTTTGATCCAGGGAAATCCGGGAAAAGGAAAAACATGGCTTGCAATGGCAATTGCCGCATACTGTACCAACGGAAAGGAACTTCCCAATGCACTACCCATAGAACCCTTTAATGTGTTGTATCAAACAGCAGAGGATGGGATTGCAGATACCATTAAACCCAGATTAGCAAAATGTGGTGCAGATATGACAAGGGTACGATTCATCAATGAAGAAGAAAAACAGCTTTCTATGACGGACGATCGGATTGAAAAAGCCATCCGACAGAATAATGTACGACTCATGATCATGGATCCCATACAGGCTTATCTGGGAGCCAATGTGGATATGAACCGGGCAAATGAGATCCGTCCCTTATTTCGACATCTCAGTACGATTGCAGAGAGAACTGGATGTGCCATTGTTCTCATTGGACATTTGAATAAGTCGTCGGGAAGTCAGAGTGATTACCGTTCCCTGGGATCCATTGATATCGCAGCGGCAGTACGAAGCATCTTATTTGTAGAAAAGGTGGAAAAAGAGAAGGAACAGGATATCCGAGTGGTATATCAGCAAAAGGATTCTCTTGCTAAGAAGGAAAATCCGGTAGCGTTTTCTTTAGGAGAAGAAGGCTTAAAATAGTTAGGAGAATACGATATATCCATTGAAGATCTGCTGATGGGGAAAGCAGGAACGAAAAAGGAAACGAAACTGGAAAAGGCACAGAAGTTGATCCTAGAATTATTGAGCAAACGGAAAATGATGTGTTTAGAAGAATTAGAGGCAGAACTGCTAGCCTATGGGATTTCTTCCAGAACAGGAAGAGATGCAAGAAAGCAATTGGAAAGTAGATTAAGCTATGACTGGTGTCAGGGAAGAAAAACAGTTGCGTTAATCACAGAATAAAAGATGACATTGGCAAAAAAATACTTTGGCATTGGCAGTCTTTATAGATACCTTTGCCAGCCGCCAATGTCAAAAACAAAGATAATAGAAGGAGGCATACAAATGACAAGTTATGATATACCTTATTGGAAGAAGTATACATTATCCATTGAAGAGGCAGCATCCTATTTTCGTATTGGAGAAGGAAAGCTTCGTAAGTTAGTCAGTGACAATCCAAATGCAGAGTATTTGCTTTGGAATGGGAATCGTGTACAGATAAAACGAACAAGATTTGAAAAATTTATTGATACACTCAGTGCGATATAAAATGAAATTTAAAAGAAGGAGGTGTTCGAATTAGGGGTTACATGATATACTAACAATATCATGTTGCGTCCCCTTGGAGGTAGGATATGATTTCAAAGAGACGTGATGATAAAGGCAGAGTTCTCCAGCAAGGAGAATGGCAGGAACCAAGTGGACGTTACCGCTATAAATATACAGATTCACTTGGTAAGCGTAAAATATTATATAGTTGGAGATTGACAGAAGCAGATAAGATGCCGGAAGGTAAACGGGCAGATCTTTCTCTCAGGGAAAAAGAAAGAAAAGTTCAGTCCTTACAGATGCAAGGGATTACAGGAAGTAACATTACAGTGCTTGAACTTGTGGAACGATATCTTTCCCTGAAAACAGGAGTAAAGCATAATACTTTAGCGAATTACAAATTTGTGGTGAATGTATTGAAAAAGCTATAAATGAGCAAATTTGAAAAATTGCACAAAACTACACTGCGAATTTCATAAA
>OBUZ01000069.1_pt1 | contig 108653 bp, 94 predicted proteins | sample 1494961 | NCBI WGS metagenome assembly OBUZ01 (sample SAMEA2579939, study PRJEB22360) | human gut metagenome | biome: human gut; feature: human-associated habitat; material: faeces | place: Denmark | collected 2008/2010
GTAATAGACCCTTATAGGGTCAAAGCAAACCACCGGCTAAGCCGGTGGTCGTGATCTGAAAAATACGATAGAAATCTTTTTCGGTGTGTTGTTTATGAGGATTGCTGTAATACTGTAGAATGTTACTGTGGATAAATAAGTCTGTCTGGCTTGATATCATAAAGAACTTCATCCAGAAATTTTCCTGCCAGATATTTTGCCATAGGCAGATTCATATCCAGATAATTTCCGCAGTCTTTTGCAGATGCTCCCGGAACTTCACCTTCAAAATCACGTATAAATTCAAAAGTCTCGATCATAAGCGGAACGATATCCTTGGACTCATAATCGCCATTTAAAAGAAGATAATTACCTGTACGGCATCCCATCGGTCCCCAGTAGATCATTTTAGAGCCGAACTCTTTATGATTTCTCAGGAATGTTGCTGCCAGATGCTCGATCGTGTGAAGCTCAGCGGTATTCATCACAGGTTCTTCGTTAGGAGAAGTCATACGGATATCGAAGGTAGTGATCATACTGCCGCCAACCGGATCCTTACGTGAAACATAAATTCCAGGCTGTAATTTGATGTGGTCAATGGTAAAACTTGTTATTTTTTCCATTTTGGATTCCTCGCTTTCTTTTGCAGATATATTCTGACTGTTCATCAGTCTGTTGTTCCGGTTTCACTGCAAAAAGGGAAGGTACAGAACTGAACAGCCATATATATTTTAACAGGCAATCAGAAAGAAGTAAACACAGGAAACATCCACAATCTGAACATTTTGTGAAAAGAGTTGTTTTTTTCTGAGATAGGTTATAATCAGATTGTTGTAAATGATTTCGGAGGTAAAGGAAAATGAAAAGAAAATTACTGGCAGCACTTTGTGTTACAGCTATGTCAGCAGGTTTACTGGCAGGATGTGGCAGCAGTGATAAAACAGAAGAGAGTACAAAAACAGAGGAAACAGCGAAAGAGGAGACTTCTTCTCAGGAAGAGACGGAGACAAAAGCTGCTTCTTCTGACAGTGATAATGTAGCAAGTGAAGAAGAGGCAGAAAAAGCCGGATTTTCTGATGGTTCTGATGAAAAGAGTGATTCTGCTGATACAGATTCTGAAAATAAAGATTCTTCAGACAGCAGTACAACCAGTGTGCTTTTGGATACTTCCAAAGAACTGACAGGAATTCATCACGCAGAGATTGAAGTAAAGGATTACGGTACGATTGATGTGGAACTGGATGCAGATACAGCACCGATCACAGTGACAAATTTCGTGAAACTTGCACAGGAAGGTTTTTATGACGGACTGACATTCCACCGTATCATGGATGGATTCATGATCCAGGGTGGTGATCCCAACGGAGACGGAACAGGTGGATCTGAAGAGAATATTAAGGGTGAGTTCAGCAACAATGGAGTAGACAATGATATTTCCCACACAAGAGGGACTATTTCCATGGCAAGAGCCAGTGATCCGGACAGCGCAAGCTCGCAGTTCTTTATTGTTCAGGCAGACAGTACATTTCTGGACGGAGATTATGCAGGATTTGGCCATGTGACAGAAGGCATGGATATTGTTGATAAGATCTGCGAGGATGCAAAACCGACAGACGACAATGGAACAATCCCGTCAGATCAGCAGCCGGTTATTGAGAAGATTACCATTACAGATTAAGTAAAACAGAAATCGAAGTATAAGTGCCCGGAGAACAAACAAAAATTGAAGAAAAGGCATAACAAGAAGCAGCAGGAGAGATATGAAAAATCTTTTCTGCTGCTTTTTGGAACAGATACAGTTAATTTTTAATTATCAGCACTGGTATCGGTGGGTTGTTGGGGCGATTATAATATTCGCTTTTGATTACCAGATATTGATGGGGATCAAGGTTTTTCAGCCAGTCAAGGATCTGATCCCGCTCTTCAAATCCGGAATCGCCGCCACTGTAGATGCAAAGAGAAATCATTCCGCCTTTTTTCAGAAGGGTTAAAGCCTGGGTCAATGCCTGAATGCTGGTTTTACCTCTGGTTGCAAGTGAATGATCTCCTCCGGGAAGATAACCAAAATTAAATACAATGCAGCTTACACTGTCTGGTGTGGCATATTCTGCCATATTTGCGTGAGATTCCAGAAGCAGTCGGTAATTTTCCGGAACATGTCCGGCGTTCAGTCTCTTTTGGGTTGCAGTCAGTGCCTGCTCCTGAATATCAAAGGCAAGAACCTTTCCTGATTCTCCGCATAGCTGCGAAAGCAGAAGCGTATCATTTCCGTTTCCCATTGTAGCATCAATACAGAAGTCTCCTTCCTGTACCTGCTGTCTGATAAAAGCTGCGCACCATTGCGTGATCTGATAATTCTTCATATATTCCTATATTCCTCCACAAAGTCATACACCGGATTTATATGTTGATATCAGTATATTATAGTAATCCGGTCTGTCAGTTAAGTCAGGTAGAGTCCAGCGCAAATTATGGATATCTGACTGATTATTATTATAATGCAGGAAATCTTTATAAACAACGGTTAAGTGTAATCTTGCTGAGGTTCACCGTTACTGTTCACATACCTCTATCCCGCGAGGTGTTTTGGCATGAATATGCCAAAATCCCGAGACATACAAGCCAAAATTCCATTGCCGCAGGCAATCTGGAATGAATTTTGGCTACGTTACTGTGAACAGTAACGTTCTGATTGTTTCGCAAATAAAACAAATCACTTATTGCATTTTTGATAATAATTAGTCTATAATAAATAGAATTGTAAAAGTCAGAATCCTGTTATCAAAGATGAATTATGATAGATTTTGACATGTAAGTATAAAGACGTAGAAACAGCCAGAAATAATATGGTTCGGAGAAAGAGGTAAAGGAAAATGACACTGGAAGGAAAAACAGTATTACTGGGAGTGACAGGCAGCATTGCGGCGTATAAGATTGCATATCTGGCAAGCGCGCTGAAGAAACGCCATGCAGATGTTCATGTGCTGATGACAGAGAATGCCACGAATTTTATCAATCCGATCACTTTTGAAACTCTCACAGGAAATAAATGTCTGGTGGATACCTTTGACCGGAATTTTCAGTTTCAGGTAGAGCATGTATCGATTGCAAAGAAAGCAGATGTAGTGATGATCGCACCGGCAAGTGCTAATGTGATCGGTAAACTGGCACATGGGATCGCAGATGACATGCTTACTACCACGATCATGGCATGCAAATGTAAAAAATTCATTTCCCCGGCCATGAATACCAATATGTTTGAGAATCCTGTAGTACAGGATAATTTAAAGATTCTGGAGCATTACGGATATGAAGTGATCGCTCCGGCGTGCGGATATCTGGCATGTGGTGACACAGGAGCGGGAAAAATGCCGGAACCTGAGACATTACTTGCCTATATTGAGCGCGAAGCTGCCTGTGAGAAAGATCTGAAAGGAAAGAAAATCCTTGTAACTGCAGGTCCTACACAGGAATCTGTTGATCCTGTTCGTTATCTTACCAATCATTCTTCAGGAAAAATGGGCTATGCTATTGCGAAAGCTGCCATGCTCCGCGGTGCAGATGTCACGCTGGTCAGCGGACGTACTTCAATTGAACCTCCCATGTTTGTAAATCTGATACCTGTTGTGACTGCAAGAGACATGTATGAAGCTGTAACTTCTGTCAGCAACGAACAGGACATCATTATTAAAGCTGCTGCTGTGGCAGATTACCGCCCTGCCAGGATCAGTGAAGAAAAAGTTAAGAAAAGTGATGGACAGATGTCCATAGAACTGGAAAGAACAGATGATATCCTGAAGTTTCTTGGGGAACACAAACAGCATGGACAGTTTCTCTGCGGATTTTCCATGGAGACACAGAATGTGATCGACAATTCCAGAGCCAAGCTGGCAAAGAAAAATCTGGATATGGTGGCTGCCAACAATGTGAAAGTGGAGGGCGCCGGATTTCAGGGAGATACCAATGTACTGACATTGATCACACAGGATGAGGAAATCTCTCTTCCGCTTATGAGTAAAGAAGACGCAGCTTTTAGGATCCTGGATAAAATTCTTTCGCTGATGCAGGATTCTGTCTGTTAAGGGAACAGGACGATTAAGAAATTGGAGATAAATAATTATGATTTTAGCAATTGACGTTGGAAACACCAACATTGTAGTTGGATGTATTGATGACCGGAAAACATATTTTATAGAACGCCTTTCTACTAACCGTACAAAGACGGAACTGGAATATGCGGTGGATTTAAAGAATGTTCTTGATATCTATCATATAAAAAAAACAGAGATTGAGGGCTGTATTATTTCTTCTGTAGTGCCGCAGATCACAAATATTGTGAAACTTGCCGCAGAGAAAATTCTTAAGAAAAATGCAATTGTTCTCGGACCTGGTGTAAAGACAGGACTGAATATTATGATGGATAATCCGGGACAGCTTGGTGCAGATCAGGTTGCTGATGCAGTGGCAGGAATTGCCGGTTATCCGGTGCCGTTAATCCTTATTGATATGGGAACTGCAACCACAGCGTCTGTTGTCAACAGTAAGAAGCAGTATGTAGGAGGAATGATTCTTCCGGGTGTAGGGGTTTCCCTGGATGCACTTACTGCGAGGGCTTCCCAGCTCAGCGGAATCAGTATTGATGCGCCAAGACATGTGATTGGGAAAAACACGATCGAATGTATGAAGAGTGGGGTTCTTTACAGCAATGCAGCAGCTCTGGATGGAATTATTGACAGGATCGAAGAGGAATTGGGGGAGAAGGCAACTGTAGTGGCAACCGGTGGTCTGGCAAAGAAAATCGTTCCCCATTGTAAAAGAGAAATCATTCTGGATGAGGAACTTCTTCTGAGAGGTCTTCTGATCATTTATGAGAAAAATAAGTAAGAATGTATATGCATTCATATCAAAACAGTTCATCAGACAAAAAGCTGATGAACTGTTTTGTTTGCAGTAATTTATGGAATTGCTATAAATACATTATTTTAGAGGATTGCTATAAAAGGCAGAAATGAAATCAATGGGAAGCGGAGCAGTAAAAAGCATGACCTTTCCGGTTGTCGGATGAGTAAACTCCAGCTGATAAGAATGGAGGGGCTGGCGGTTTATCCGACGGTAATCAGGATTGTATAAATAATCTCCGGGCAGAGGATGCCCGATATATTTCATATGCACACGGATTTGGTGTGTGCGTCCTGTTTCCAGATGAAGTTCGGCCAGAGAATATTCTTTTCCTGCCGCCAGCCGTTCATAATGAGTTATTGCAGACTCCCCGGTTCCGAAATTTACTTCCCTGGTGATCACGGAGCCTTCCATTCGTGCGATAGGAGCGTTGATCGTTCCGGAGTCAGGAAGAAGCCCGTCTACAAGTGCGAGATAAGTCCTGAGAATCTGACGTTTTTTCATCTGAACTGACAGAATCGCTGCGCTGAGGGGATTTTTGGCAAGGATCAGAGCACCGGTGGTATCCCGGTCCAGCCGGTTGATACAGCGGTAAACAAAATCTTCTCCTTTTTCTGCAAAATACCAGGCGATTCCATTTGCCAGAGTATTTTCATAATTTCCCGCAGAAGGGTGCACAGGCATATCTGCAGGCTTGTTTATCACAAGGATATCCTCATCTTCATAAATGATATTCAAATCCATCTTTGTACGGATAATGTTTTCTCCTGATTCGGTTTCAGGAACAGTGACGATCAGATGATCCTGCGGTTTAAGCACTGATCGTCCGAAACCACGTTCACCATTGAGAATGATGGTGTTGGGAGTGTTCTTCATTGAGCTTAATATGTGGCGGGAAAACCCCTCTTTTTTTAGAAAGTCCAGAATCGTGACCGGAGTTGTATTTTCGGAGATAATATATTTAAGGATTCTTTGCATATGATCTGTCTGCTTTCTTGATTTGTATAAGATTTAAGAATTGCGGGCTGATATGCCCTGCCTTATTTTTAACAGATTTACTGTATCAGATTTTGAAGAACATAACAAGAACAATTATCAGATTTCCTGAAAAATTACTGTTCACTTTGTTCACAGTAATGTAGCCAAAACTCATTCCAGATTGCCTGCGGCAATGGAATTTTGGCTTGTATGTCTCGGGATTTTGGCATATTCATGCCAAAACACCTCGCGGAATAGTGGCGGGTGAACAGTAACCCTGAAAACGTTAAAAAATACATTTTATTCTATTGCATCACAGAAAATTAAGCGTATAATCAAAAAAAGAAAATAGATTCAGGTGGAAAAAAATGAAAGAACAGCAACATATTTTTACAAACAAAATGCTCCGAACCCTGTTGATACCGGTTATTTTTGAACAGGTACTGAATTCCCTGATGGGAACTGTGGATACCATGATGGTCAGCAATGTAGGCTCTGCTGCAATATCCGCAGTATCTCTGGTGGATTCCATCAATGTATTGGTGATCCAGGCGTTCTCAGCGCTGGCAGCAGGCGGTGCAATCCTCTGTTCACAGTACATAGGTCAGAAAAATCATGAAATGGCAAATAAATCAGCAAGACAGGTATTATTTATCATTACTGCCATATCTGTAGCAGTGACTGCTCTGTGCCTGCTGTTTCGTGTGCCGCTGTTAAAACTGATATTCGGAAAAGTAGAAGCAGATGTTATGACTGCCTCTCAGGTGTATTTCTTCTATACGGCATTATCCTTTCCATTTATAGCACTCTATGATGCGGGAGCATCCATATTCCGGTCCCAGGGAAATACTAGAGGGCCAATGACAGTATCGGTTATTTCAAATGTGATTAATATCGGCGGAAATGCGGCGCTGATCTGGGGATTCAATATGGGAGTGGCAGGAGCTGCCATCGCAACTCTTGCATCCAGAGTCTTCTGTGCTGTAGTGGTACTCTGGCAGCTTCGTATGGACAGACAGCCTATTGTAGTCAGAAATTACAGACAGATCCGTCCGGATGGAAAAATGATCAGAAGAGTTCTGGCTCTGGGAATCCCGTCCGGCATAGAAAACAGCATGTTTCAGCTTGGAAAGCTGGCAATACAGTCTTCCGTATCTACACTGGGGACGGTAGCCATTGCAGCTCAGGCAATGACGAATATCCTTGAGAACCTTAACGGTATTGCAGCTATCGGTGTAGGAATCGGTCTGATGACTGTAGTAGGACAGTGTCTGGGAGCGGGCAGAAAGGATGAGGCAGTTTACTATATTAAGAAATTAAGTGTTCTTGCAGAAATCATTGTTGTTGCAAGCTGTCTTTTGGTGTTTGCCTTAACTATTCCGGTCACAAAGCTGGGTGGTATGGAATCGGAAAGTGCAAGAATGTGTTTCCATATGATATCCTGGATAACGGTTGTCAAACCTATTGTATGGACCCTGGCGTTTATTCCTGCTTATGGCCTCAGAGCAGCCGGAGATGTAAAATTTTCAATGCTTACATCCTGTATCACTATGTGGACATTCCGTTTTTGTCTTTGTGTATATCTGATCCGTTTCAGAGGCTTCGGCCCAATGGCTGTATGGATTGGAATGTTTACTGACTGGACAGTGCGGGGAATCGTATTTTCTCTTCGCTTCCACAGTAGGAAATGGCTGAAGCATAAGGTAGTATAACAAGGTGGTATAGCCATGAAATGCGTTGACTTTTACTGCTCAAAATTATATAATGATTCTCGGAAATAATTCTGGAAAAGCATTACAGGAAGTCAGGTGAAATTCCTGCGCAAGTCCGTTACTGTAACAGCCAGATACTGTCTGCTTTTCATTGTATATAAGAAATATGATCTGCGGCAACCAGAGGATATTTCGGGAAAAGAGCTTTCAGGAGGGATTTTGTTGCACACAGAAATCCCTCCTTTTTATGTAGATGTTATATAAATGACATTATAGTAATCTGCAGACAGGATGTGACAACAATGCAGCAAAGGAGATATCATGAAAAACGGACTGGAAGATTACTACGTGATACGTGGCAATAAAAAAATGAGGTTTGGCTATACAACAGGCTCCTGCGCAGCAGCTGCATGTAAGGGTGCTGCAGAGATCCTGCTGGGTGGTGTCATGCATAAGGCTGTCACCTTGATGACTCCTAAGGGAATCCTGCTTACACTGGAACTGAAAGACATCCGGATTGAAGGAAATCAGGTGACCTGTGCAATTCAGAAGGATGCAGGAGATGATCCGGATACTACAAACGGAATACTGGTTTATGCCACGGTGCAGAAAACAAAAGAACCGGGAATCATCCTCGACGGAGGTGTTGGTGTGGGAAGGGTAACAAAAGCCGGACTTTCCCAGAAAATCGGGGAAGCAGCTATTAATCCTGTGCCAAAGGCCATGATTTTGCGTGAAGCCACAGAAATCGCTGAGAAATATGATTATGAGGGTGGTCTGAAAATCATCATCTCCGTTCCTGAAGGTGTGGAAATTGCAAAGAAAACCTTTAATCCCCGTCTGGGAATTGTGGGAGGAATTTCAATTCTGGGAACTTCCGGGATTGTAGAACCTATGAGCGAAGCTGCTCTTGTACAGAGTATCAATGTAGAGATGAAGCAGCATTTTTCCCAGGGAGAAGAATATCTTCTGGTAACACCGGGAAATTACGGGGCAGATTATCTGCGGGAGCATATGGATCTCCCTTATGAAAAAAATATTAAATGCAGCAATTATGTAGGTGAGACCATTGACATGGCAATTGATATGGGAGTTAAGGGAATCCTTTTCATTGCTCATATCGGAAAGTTTGTAAAAGTTGCAGCAGGAATCATGAATACCCATTCCCACAGTGCAGATGCCAGGATGGAAGTGCTGGCATCCAATGCGATCCGGGCAGGAGCATCGTTGGAGTGTGCAAAGGAAATCCTGAATGCATCTACTACAGATGAAGCAATAGACATTCTGGAAAAATATCAGATACTTCAGAAGACCATGAAAGAGATCTTGGACAGGATCCAGTTTTATTTAAATCACAGATCCTATGAGCAGATCCTTCTGGGGGCAGTGATTTTTAATAATACTTATGGGTATCTGGGGCAGACTGCAGATGCAGAGAAGCTGATAAAGCTGATCAATGCACAGAATGATGAGGCACAGTAAAGATCCTATCGCAAAGGCGATTTTAACCGAATCAAGTAAGTCCCCTGCTTCAATTGCGAAAAGCAATAAGCAGTGGGTGGGGACTTGCTTGTATCAGGAGGAGTGCAAGCTCCTTCTGATAAACTGCGGAGCAGTTATTCGGTTATGAGCAAGTAGCGAAGCGGATTGCGAATATCCGCTTGAATGGATTTTGACTCACAACTGTGAAAGTATTGAACAGTTGAAATAAATTTATAATAAGGAGAATGATAGATTATGGTACATTTCGTAGGAGCAGGTCCGGGAGCACCGGATCTTATCACAGTAAGAGGAAAACAGTATCTGGAGGAAGCAGATGTGGTGATCTATGCAGGATCACTGGTAAATCCAAAGCTTCTGGAATATACAAAGGACATCTGCACCATCTACAACAGTGCAAAAATGACACTGGAGGAAGTGATCCATGTGATCGAGAAGGCGGAAGCAGAGGGAAAGACAACTGTCCGCCTTCATACCGGAGATCCATGTATTTACGGTGCGATCCGTGAACAGATGGATATTCTGGATGAGAAAAATATCACTTATGATTACTGTCCGGGTGTCAGTGCATTCTGCGGTGCTGCAAGTGCCCTGAATCTGGAATATACTCTGCCGGATATTTCTCAGAGTGTGATCATTACACGAATGGAAGGCAGAACTCCGGTTCCGTCCAAGGAAAGCATTCAGTCATTTGCGGCTCATCAGGCAACTATGGTTGTATTCTTAAGTACAGGAATGCTGGAAGAGCTGAGCAGACGTCTTATTGAAGGCGGTTATACAGCAGATACACCAGCAGCCATTGTATATAAGGCAACCTGGCCGGAACAGAAGACCTTCGTCTGCACAGTGGGAACACTGGCAAAAACGGCTGCAGAAAATAATATTACAAAAACTGCTCTGATGATCATCGGAGATACAGTTGCAGCAGCACACTATGACCGCTCCAAGCTGTATGATCCGGAGTTTACTACAGAATTTCGTGAGGCTGTGAAATCAAAAACACATCACTCATAGAATCTGGTAACCTTAAGGAATTGCTATCGTTTATGAGATTACTGTAAACAGGAGAAAGAGAAGGAATATAACAGTGAAGGTTGCACTTATATGCTTCAGCCTTACCGGTCAGCAGACCGGGGAGAGATTATGCCGGGGTCTGGAAGCTGCCGGTATGACAGCAGAACTGGATAAAAAAAGTAAATATCTTCTGGATTCTATTCAGATCAGTACCTCTGCATGGGCAGGAGAGAAATTTTCTGATTCAGATGCACTGATCTTTATCGGTGCCACCGGAATTGCCGTCCGCAGCATTGCGCCTTATGTAGCGTCAAAGAAGTCAGACCCTGCGGTGCTGGTCGTAGATGAGTGTGGAAAGTTTGTCATTTCCCTTCTGTCAGGACATCTGGGCGGTGCCAATGAACTGGCGCTAAAAACAGCAGAAATTTTGGAAGCAATACCAGTGGTCACAACAGCCACAGACCTGCATCACCGTTTTGCAGTAGATGTTTTTGCAAAGAAAAACAATTGCAATATCTTTAACATGAAAGCAGCAAAGGAAGTCTCTGCTACACTTCTGGCAGGAAAGAAAGTTGGATTTTACAGTGAGTTTCCAACGGACGGTGAACTGCCGGAGGGGCTGATCCGGTGTGACGAATATGGGAATTCTGTCAGCAGTATGGATGACAGATCAGAAGAGGAAACACAGAAAAGCTCTGATTTTGATGGAACAGGGACAGATTGTACGAATATAGACTGCGGAGTTGCAGTTACTGTACATACTTCCTGTAATCCTTTTATTTCTACCACACAGGTAGTTCCGAAATGTCTGACTCTGGGTATGGGCTGCAGGAAAGACAAGGATGCCCGTGGAATCGCAGAGGCAGCGCAGAAGGTGCTGGACAGATCCGGATTTCATAAAGAAGCATTTGAGCAGATCGCAAGCATCGATCTGAAGAAAGAAGAAAAGGGAATCCTGTCATTGTCACAGGACTGGCAGATTCCTTTTGTGACTTATACAGAAGAAGAATTAAAACAGGTGCCTGGAGAATTTACTCCCTCACCTTTTGTAAAAAAGATCACAGGTGTGGACAATGTCTGTGAGAGAAGTGCAGTCCTTGCCAGTGGAAATGGCAGACTGCTGCAGAGAAAAACAGGAGAAAATGGTGTGACCACAGCAGTGGCTGCCAGGGAATGGAGGATACATTTTGAGTAAAATATATGTAATCGGAATCGGACCGGGAGCTTATGACCAGATGACAGGAAAAGCGATCCGCGCCATGAATGAAAGTGATGCGATCATCGGATATACCGTATATGTAGACCTGGTGAAGGAATATTTTCCGGGAAAAGAATTTATGACTACACCAATGAAAAAGGAAGTGGACCGTTGTGTACTTGCTTTTGAAGAGGCAAAGAAAGGCAAAACTGTTTCCATGATCTGCAGCGGTGATGCCGGAGTTTATGGTATGGCAGGTCTGATGTATGAGGTTGGTGTCAATTATCCGGAAACAGAACTGGAGATCATCCCGGGTGTGACAGCTGCAACAGGTGGAGCTGCTGTTCTGGGTGCACCTCTGATCCATGACTTCTGTCTGATCAGCTTAAGCGACCTTCTCACACCATGGGAAAAGATAGAGGCAAGACTTCTGGCAGCAGCCCAGGCAGATTTTGTTGTATGTCTTTACAATCCGTCAAGTAAAAAACGTCATGATTATCTGCAGAAAGCCTGTGATCTGATGATGAAATACAAATCACCGGATACCATCTGCGGAACAGTTTCCAATATTGCAAGAGAAGGCGAAGAAGCTCATGTAATGACATTAAAGGAACTGAGAGATACACAGGTGGATATGTTTACCACAGTATTTATCGGTAATTCTCAGACAAAGGAAATCAACAATAAGATGGTAACACCGAGGGGATATAGGAATGTATAAAGTTCTTGTTTTTGCGGGAACAACAGAAGGATACGAAATCTGCCGGTTTCTGGCAGATCATAAGATAGAGACAAAGGGATTTGTTGCCACAGAATATGGCAGCAAATCTCTTACAGAAAATGAATTTCTCACTGTTCAGACCGGAAGACTGGATGCAGCGGACATGGAAGAGGTCTTTTTACAGGAGAAACCGGAAATGGTGCTGGATGCCACCCATCCTTATGCTGCTGAGGTGACTGTAAATATCAGGACAGCCTGTGAAAATACGCAGACAGCATATTACAGGGTGCTGAGAGAAGCAGGGGAACATGAGGACAGGGCAGTATATGTGGACAGTGTTCAGGCTGCAGCAGATTATCTGGATCAGACACAGGGAAGTGTACTGCTGACAACAGGAAGCAAGGAACTGGCCGGCTTCACAGGCATGAAGGATTATCAGAACCGTCTTTATGCAAGAGTCCTTTCTCTGCCCAATGTGATGAAAGCCTGTGCAGAGCTGGGATTTGAGGGGAAACATCTGATAGGAATGCAGGGGCCTTTTTCCAGAGAGCTGAATGCTGCAATGCTCAGACAGTATGACTGCAGATATCTGGTCACAAAGGATACAGGAAAAGCAGGGGGATTTCAGGATAAGATCGATGCTGCCCTGGAATGTGATGCAGTTCCTGTGATCATCGGGCGTCCTCTGAAGGAGGAAGGCATGTCTGTGAGAGAATGTAAGAGATTTCTTACAGAGCATTTCGGTTTAGCCCACAGACCGCATATTACATTGCTGGGAATTGGAATGGGAAGTCAAAAACTTCTCACTGTCCAGGGTAAGAACAGCCTGGATCAGGCGGATCTTCTGATCGGTGCCAGGAGGATGGTGGATTCTGTGAAACGTCCGGGACAGGATGTGTTCGTGGAATACAGAAGCCAGGAGATCAGGGATTATATTGATGCACACCCGGAGTATGACAATATTGTGATCGTCCTTTCCGGAGATGTGGGCTTCTACAGCGGAGCCAGAAAGCTTCTGGAAGTACTGTGTCAGGACAGTGCGGATCTGAGAGTACAGAGAAAGAACGGATCAGAGAAGAGTGAGGAAGAACGGGATAGTTCAGCACAAAATAATACAGAGATAGAGATTCAGTGTGGGATTTCCTCAGTTGTATATTTTATGTCCCAAATAGGATTGTCCTGGGATGATGCCAAAATCGTCAGTGCACATGGAAGAGGCTGTAATCTTATCTCACATATCTGTTATGCAGAAAAAGTCTTTTCCATACTTGGAACTTCAGACGGTGTAGCAGTTCTGGCAGAGAAGCTGGTAAAATACGGGATGGGTGATGTGCTCCTTTATGTGGGAGAAAATCTGTCTTATGAAAATGAGAAGATTTTTGTAAAACCAGCCAGTGAACTGACAGAATATAAGGGTGATCCTTTGTCCGTCATCTGTGCAGTAAATGAAAATGCAGGAACACGTCTGGAGACGCATGGGATCAGAGATGAGGAATTTATCAGAGGCAAAGCGCCCATGACAAAGGAAGAGGTGCGTACGGTATCCCTTTCCAAACTGCGGCTGACTGCTGATTCTGTCTGCTATGATGTGGGTGCAGGAACAGGCTCACTGTCAATAGAGATGGCACTTCGTGCTCATCAGGGACAGGTCTGGGCAATTGAGAAAAAGGAAGACGCAGTTGAACTGATCCACCGGAATAAGGTGAAATTTGCAGCGGATAATCTGGAGATTGTGGAAGGACTTGCACCGGAGGCTCTGAAAGATCTTCCGGCACCAACCCATGCTTTTATCGGAGGCTCGTCAGGAAATCTGAAAGAGATCGTGAAGCTGTTGCTTGAAAAGAACCCTCAGGTCCGGATCGTGATCAACTGTATCACTCTTGAAACTGTGTCTGAAGCATTGGAAACAGCGAAAGAGTTTGGATTTGAAGAGAATGAGATCGTACAGCTAAGTGCAGCACGTTCAAAGGCAATCGGACGTTATCATATGATGATGGGCGAGAATCCCATTTATATTATTACACTTCAGAATCCCGGGAAATAACAAATGATGCAGATATCAGGGATTACAAATTAACAGTTAAGGAAATACAGATTAACAGTTAATAGATTGGAATGCCCTGAAATTGTTGAAAAAATATAGGACAGAAACAGAGGAGAACAGGGATGGATATTCCAAGAATACTTCTTGCAGCAGGAGCCAGCGGCAGTGGCAAAACACTGATCACCTGCGGACTTCTGCAGGCACTGGTCAATCGAAAAATGAAAGTGGCATCTTTTAAATGCGGACCGGATTATATAGATCCCATGTTTCATTCCAGAGTCATCGGGACGAAATCCCGTAATCTGGACACCTTTTTTACAGATGCCGAGACTACCCGATACCTGCTTGGAAAAAATGCAGCAGACTGCGATATTGCAGTGATGGAAGGTGTTATGGGCTATTATGACGGCGTGGGTGGAATATCCACGAAAGCAAGCGCCTATGACCTGGCAGATACCACAGATACTCCGGTCATCCTTGTGGTAAACAGCAGAGGAATGAGTATTTCCCTGGCAGCTTATATCAAAGGTTTTATGGAGTACAAAGAGAAAAGCCATATCAAAGGCGTGATCTTTAACCAGATGTCTCCCATGCTTTATCCCAGAATGAAGAAGCTGGTGGAAGAACAGCTTGAGGTGGAGGTTCTTGGATATGTGCCAAAGGTAGAGGACTGTGTGATCGAGAGCCGTCATCTGGGTCTTGTGCTTCCTGAGGAGATTTCTGATCTGAGGGAACGCTTGCAGAAGCTGGCCGGAATATTGGAAGATACACTGGAAATCGACAGGATCCTTGGGCTTGCCAAAAATGCAGAGGAGCTGCAAGTGCCGGAATCTCTGATACAGAAAGACAGGACATATGGATATTGTCTGCCACAGAAGCTGCGTATCGGAGTGGCAAAGGATGAAGCCTTTTGTTTCTTCTATGAAGACAATTTCCGTCTCCTTCAGGAAATGGGGGCAGAGCTGGTTGATTTCTCGCCAATTCATGATGAACATCTTCCTGCAGATCTGGATGGGATTCTTCTTTATGGCGGTTATCCGGAATTAAATGGAGAGGCACTGGAACGCAATGCATCCATGAAAGAAGAGATTGCACAGGCAGTTAAACAGGGCATGCCATGTATGGCAGAATGCGGAGGCTTCATGTATCTTCATGAGCAGATGGAGGATATGGGCGGAGTGTTCCGGAAAACCTGCGGAGTGATCCCCGGAAAATGTTTCCGTACTCCCAGACTGACCAGATTTGGATATATCACATTAACCGCCAGGAAACCTGTTTTTGGCAGAAGTGCAGAGGAGATCGGCGAGATTCCGGCCCATGAATTCCACTATTTTGATTCTGAGAACTGTGGAAGTGACTTCCATGCGGCGAAGCCTTTAAGTAAAAGAGGCTGGGACTGTATACATAGCAGCAGTAATCTGCTGGCAGGATATCCTCATATCTATTATTATGGAAATCCCCAGATTCCCAGGGCTTTTCTCATGAAATGTCTGGAATATCATAACAAGGAGTTTTAAAAATATGTTATATTACAGTATGCCTGCCCTTGCAGCAGGCTTCATACTTGATCTTATGATAGGAGATCCCAGATGGCTGTATCATCCGGTGTGTCTGATCGGAAATCTGATCGCATTTCTGGAAAAAATACTTCGGAAGATTTTTCCGAAAACAGATAAGGGCGAACTGGCTGCAGGTATAGTGGAAGTGATCCTTGTCTGTCTGTTAAGCGGTGGAATCCCATTTCTGATCCTCCACATTCTCTATGGAATCTCAGTATGGGCGGGATTTGCACTGGAAACCTTCTGGTGTTATCAGCTTCTGGCAACGAAATCTCTGAAAACAGAGAGCATGAAAGTCTATGACAGACTGAAAAACGGAACTTTGGATGAGGCCCGTTATGCAGTATCCATGATCGTAGGCCGTGATACCCAGTCATTGACAGAGGAGGGTGTTACAAAGGCGGCAGTAGAGACTGTGGCAGAGAATGCTTCAGACGGTGTCATAGCACCGATGTTCTATATGGCAATCGGCGGAGTGTGGCTGATGTTTCTTTACAAAGGAATCAATACCATGGATTCCATGCTGGGTTATAAGAATGATAAATATCTGTATTTTGGTCGTTGCGCTGCAAAGCTGGATGATGTGGCCAATTATATTCCAGCCAGACTTTCAGGATGGCTGATGGTGGCAGCCTCTGCATTTGTAAAAATGGATGTGAAAAATGCAGCGAAGATTTACCGCAGAGACAGAAGAAATCACGCCAGCCCCAACTCTGCACAGACAGAGGCAGCAATGGCAGGTGCGCTGGAGGTACAGCTTGCAGGCAATGCTTACTATTTCGGAAAGCTTTATGAGAAACCAACCATAGGAGATGGAATCCGCCCTGTGGAGGTGGAGGATATCAGACGTTCCAATCGTCTGCTTTATGCAACAGCGATCCTGGGGGCTGTGATATTTATTCTGATCGGAAGCGCGGTGCGATATTGTTTCTTTTTATAATTCCGGTAACGTGGATTGCCGAATAGTAATTAATATAAAACATGTATAGTAAGACAGGAGACAACTGATGACAAAACATATACATGGCGGTGATGTTTATAAATATGATCACTGTCTGGATTTCTCTGCAAACTGTAATCCGTTGGGAACACCGCAGAGTGTAAAGCAGGCGATCATAGACAGCGTAGAGGACCTGAGTGATTATCCCCGTGTAGGATGCGGACCTCTGAAAGAGGCAATCGCAGATTATGAATATACAAAAAAAGAATATCTGATCTGCGGGAATGGAGCCGCAGACCTTATTTTTTCCCTCAGCAGGGCATTGAATCCAAAGAAGGCCCTTCTTCCTGCTCCTACCTTTGCGGAGTATGAACAGGCACTGGTCAGTGTTGGCTGTGAGATCAGCAGATATTATCTGAAAGAGGAAAATGATTTCTGTATACAGAAAGATTATCCGGATGTTCTGAAAAGAGAAAAGCCGGATATTATTTTCCTGTGTAATCCCAATAATCCTACAGGGATTACCATACCTCAGGACCTTCTGGAAGAAATCCTGGAAACCTGTGCCATGCAGGGAATATTTATGGTAGTAGATGAGTGCTTCCTGGATTTTGTAAAAGATCCGGAGAAATATACGCTGAAGGGAAAACTGGAAAAATATCCGGGACTTTTTATTCTTAAGGCATTTACCAAAAGATATGCGATCCCCGGTGTGCGTCTGGGCTATGGATTCTGTTCGGACAGGAAAGTACTTGACCGGATGGAGGCAGTCACCCAGCCCTGGAATGTGTCTACCATGGCACAGCAGGCAGGAATGGCAGCACTGAAGGAATCAGAATATGTGGAAGCAGGACGGCAGATCATTTTCAGGGAATCTGCATGGATGAAGGAAAAGATGAGACAGGTTGGGCTGACGGTATATCCTTCTGAAGCAAATTATATATTCTTTTACGGACCTGAGGATCTCTTTGAAAGATGTGTTGCAAAGGGGATCCTGATCCGGGATTGCAGTAACTATCTGGGGCTGAAAAAAGGATATTACCGTGTGGCAGTGAAGCTGCATGAACAGAATGAAAAGCTGATAGAGGTACTGGAAGAAGTGCTTTCATAAGTATTTATACAGGAGAAAAGGGGAAACAAAAAATGGCAAAAGCGATTATGGTGCAGGGGACAATGTCCAATGCAGGAAAAAGCCTTCTGGCAGCAGGGCTTTGCAGGATTTTTAAACAGGATGGATACAGGGTGGCACCCTTTAAATCCCAGAATATGGCACTGAACTCTTTTATTACAGAAGAGGGGCTGGAGATGGGCAGAGCTCAGGTGATGCAGGCGGAAGCAGCCGGAATTAAGCCTTCTGTGCTGATGAACCCCATTCTTCTGAAGCCTACCAATGATGTAGGCTCCCAGGTGATCGTAAACGGAGAAGTCCTGGGAACCATGAGTGCCAGAGATTATTTTAAATATAAGAAAAAGCTGGTGCCTGACATTATGAAGGCCTATGATAAACTGGCATCAGAAAATGATATCATTGTGATCGAGGGGGCCGGAAGCCCGGCGGAGATCAATCTGAAAACAGAAGATATCGTAAATATGGGAATGGCAAAGATGGCAAAGGCACCGGTGCTTCTGGTGGGAGATATTGACAGAGGTGGTGTTTTTGCACAGTTGATCGGTACAGTGGAGCTTCTGGAAGCGGATGAAAGAGAGATGGTAAAGGGTCTGATTATCAACAAATTCCGCGGCGACAAGACCATCCTTGATCCGGGAGTGCAGATGCTGGAGGAGAGAAGCCATATCCCTGTAGTGGGAGTGGCTCCGTATCTGGATATTCAGGTGGAGGATGAGGACAGCCTCACAGAAAGATTTGACAGAAAACAGGAAGTGGATCTTATTGATATTGCGGTGATCCGGGTACCAAGGATCTCCAATTTCACAGATTTTAATCCACTGGAAAGTATCCCGGGAGTTTCCCTGAGATATGTACAGCATGTCAGTGAACTGAAAAATCCGGATATGATCATCCTTCCAGGAACAAAAAATACAATGGAAGATCTGCTGTGGATGCGGGCTAATGGTCTGGAAGCTGCAGTTTTGAAGGAAGCTGCAAAGGGTAAGATCATTTTTGGAATCTGTGGCGGTTATCAGATGCTGGGTGAGACCTTAAGTGACCCTCATCATGTGGAAGCCGGAGGAACTATCAAAGGAATGGGACTGCTTCCTATGGATACTGTTTTTGCGGAAAAGAAAACCAGAACCAGAGTTTCCGGCAGATTTCTGGAACTTGAGGGAGAACTGCAGGCACTTTCCGGCGCAGAACTGGAGGGTTACGAGATCCATATGGGAGAAACTGTGTTAAAAGGCGAGGCCGGACACAGTGTATCCATTGAAGATCAGGTATCAGGAGAGTGTAAGGAAGACGGTGCATACTGTAAAAATGTCTGTGGAACCTATGTCCATGGAGTTTTTGACAGGGAAGATGTGGCAGAGGCTGTTGTACGTGTCCTGGGTGAGAAAAAGGGAATCGATGTATCTCAGATGACAGGAATCGATTTTGCAGCATTTAAAGAAACCCAGTATGATATTCTGGCAGCAGAACTGAGGAAACATCTGGATATGAAGAAAATCTATGAAATTCTGGAGCAGGGGATCTGATCCGGAACTGTATGGTGAAAATCCAGATAGATCAATGAGTGATAGATGTAACTATTGTATACGGGAATTTATGGAATTTGGGAGATAAGGAATGAAAGTAGAACTGGAAAATGTAAAACCAATGGATATAGAGAAGCGCAGCTTTGAGATCATCACAGAGGAACTTGGGGATAAAAAGCTGGTTCCCGGAACAGAGCTGATCGTAAAAAGATGTATTCACACAAGCGCAGACTTTGATTATGCAGAGAATCTCTGTTTCTCTGAGAATGCAGTTGAGAAAGCAATTGCTGCTATCAAAAACGGTGCCTGCATTGTGACAGATACACACATGGCAGAGTCCGGGATCAACAAGAGAGTCCTTTCCCGTTACGGCGGAGAAGTATTCTGCTTTATCTCTGACGAGGATGTAGCTGCCACAGCCAAAGCCAACGGAACCACAAGAGCTACAGCCAGCATGGATAAGGCTGCTGCCATGGGAAAGAAGCTGATTTTTGCCATCGGAAATGCCCCCACTGCGCTGGTACGTCTCTATGAACTGATTGAGGATGGCAAGCTGGATCCTGAGCTGATCATTGGTGTGCCGGTAGGCTTTGTAAATGTGGTTCAGTCCAAAGAACTGATCATGCAGGCAGACGTACCTTATATTGTAGCCAGAGGAAGAAAAGGCGGAAGCAATGTTGCCGCATGTATCTGTAATGCATTGCTTTATATGATTGATAATAACAGAGGATACTAATTCTGTATCTGACTGATATCCTTTAACAGCTTGCATGCCGGGACGAAATCTGCCACAGGCATGGAGGAGCAGGAGAGGATCAGGGTAATCTTACCGGGAGCCTCTCTCAGAAGCTGCAGGCGCAGACCATTGGTCTGTGCCTTTTTTTGAAGCTCCTGCCAGGTAAGAGTTGTGGACAGAGTCAGGGCCAGGCTGGTACCTGCGGCTCCGGTCTGGATCTGGGAATCTTTTCCAAATACTTCCCGCACAGCACTGCGGAGTGCTTTCAGCTTTACAGAATACAGACGTTTCAGCTTACGGGTCTGTGCTGCCAGGTGACCATCCCGGATAAACTGGCACAGAGCAATCTGCTCTGCCTTTGATGCTGTCTGATTATATTGGTCTGCTTTTTTTCTGTACAGTGCAGACAGCTCCGGAGGCAGGACCATAAAACTGATACGGATGGAGGGCAGCAGAAGTCTGGAAAAGGTTCCCAGATACACCACATTCTGACCGCCTGCCAGACCAAAAAGAGAAGGGGTAGGTTTCTGCAGATACACAAATTCATTTTCAAAATCATCCTCAATGACCAGACTGCCATGTGCAGCAGAGTAATTCACCAGCTCCAGGCGTCTGGAAACAGGCATAATGTCACCCCATTTTGTCATATGTGCAGGGGAAACATAAATAATATCACAGTCCTTATTCCTGTAATCTATCTGAAACCCATAGTCATGAAATACAGTGCTTCCCTGTACAAAGGAAGGATTGGGAAAAGAAACCGTCTGACGTTGCTCAAGGAGCGGGCAAAGGATGTGCAAAAGACTCTGGATACCTGCACCGATCACAATATCCTCCCCACTGCACAGCACGTTTCTACGTTCTCTCACATAATCGGCAAGTGTATCTCTCAGGTCAGCCTCACCCTGAGGCTCTCCGTAAGACAGTAATCTTTCATCCTGGCGAAGAGCGCTTTTGATATAGCGTCTCCAAAGGTCAAAACGGAAACTCTCCCGATCTACTCCTGAAGAAGCAAAATCAAATCGGCAAGGTGTCTGAGCATGTTTCTCTGTTTTTCTGACAGATGTGTGTTGTCTGTCAGCTATATCTGTCACATAGTATCCGCTCTGGGCTTTGGAAATAATATATCCCTCCGCAGCCAGCTGCAGATAGGCATTCTCAATGGTGGTGCGGCTCAGCTTCAGTTCCTGTGAACATTTTCGAAGGGAGGGCATCCTGCTTCCGGGCGGGAGCTTTTTTTCCATGATCAGCTCCCTGTAATAGTGGAACACCTCCAGATACAGGTGCTCCTTTTTTTTATTCTTATCTAAAATCAATTCCATATGTAAAACTCCGATCCTTCAAACATACTGATGGCATTCTTGAATTGCTATAGGGTTAAAAACAAACTGACCCTTAAAAAAACATTAAATCTGGCTATATTCATATATCCACTGTGATGCTATATTAATACAAAGCATAAAAGAAAGCAAGAGGAATAAAAAATTGAAAAAAATTGCAGTAATTCATGATCTGTCCGGTCTGGGGAAATGCTCTCTTACAGCAGCGATTCCTGTAATTTCTGCCATGGGAGTCCAGGCTTGTCCGCTGCCTACCGCAATATTGAGTAATCAGACAGGATACGGATCTTATTTCTGGGATGATTATACAGACCGGATGGAGCTGATCATGGATGAGTGGAAAAAAACGGGATTTACACCGGATGGTGTTTATACAGGATTTCTGGGAGACGCCAGACAGGTGGATCTGATCCTGAAATTTGTAGATATGTTCTGCACAGAGGGAACACATATCCTGGTTGATCCGGTTATGGGAGACAGAGGGGAAACATACAAAACCTATTCAGAGACTCTCTGTGAAAAAATGCGGACTCTGGTCAGAGAAGCTACAGTGATTACGCCGAACCTGACAGAGGCACTTCTTCTTCTGTATGGAGAAGAGGGGATGAAAGAAAGAATGAAAGCACTTTCTGATATGGAAGAAACACAGTTGCTTAAGGAAATAGAAACATCCGGCAGAGAACTGACTCAGCGTTTTGGGCTGGAAGCAATTGTGATCACAGGGGTAGAGGTGTCCGGCAGTGACGGCAGAGCACGAATGGGAAATCTGGTTCTGGAGAAAGAAAAAGCAGACTGGTGTTTTTCTGTAAAAGAGGGCGGCAGTTATTCCGGAACAGGAGATCTTCTGGCATCTGTTCTGAGTGCGGGAATGGTGAGAGGGATTCCCATGAAAGCATGTGTGGAGAAGGCTGTTGAATTTCTGGGTGGAGCTATTCACGATGCAGTGGAAGAAGGAACTGACAGAAATGATGGAGTCTGCTTTGAAAAATATCTGGGGATACTGACACAGATATAAGACAGGAAATCATAGATACCAAATGCCGGACAGTTAAGTAAAATATATAACAGGAGGGATCATATTATGTCTGAATTAACAGCAAAAGAAAACATCAAAACAGCCGATACAGTGAAAAGGATCACAGCCACAGCGGTAATGGCAGCACTGACTACTTTAATGACAGCTTATATCTTCCACATTCCGGTAGGGGTGAACGGAGGATATGTACATCTGGGCGATACTATGATCTATCTGGCAGCAGCATTTCTGCCACTACCTTACGCATGTGCGGCAGGAGCGATCGGAGGTGGCCTGGCAGATCTTCTGACAGCACCTGTATGGGCGCCTGCAACCATAATTATCAAAATGCTGATCTGTCTTCCGTTTTCTTCTAAAGGAACAAAGCTGGTCACAAAGAGAAATGTAGTTGCATTATTCCTTGCATTCGCCATCTCAGCAACAGGATACTATATTGCAGAAGGAATTATGTTTGGATTTACAGCATCCTTCTTTACTTCTGTCAGCGGAAGTATTGTACAGTCAGGTGGAAGTGCCATTATGTTTGTGATCATCGGTACTGCACTTGATAAAATCGGATTTAAGACGAATATTGCGAAATAATACGAAAAATGAAACAACTGAATTTAACCGGATCAAGTAGCGAAGTGGATGATTTTATCCGCTTGACACTGAGGAGAATATAAAATGACAACAGATATCATATACAGATATAAAAATCAGGTGTATTTTAACATTACCAATAAATGTCCATGCAGATGCACTTTCTGCATCCGAAATACAGAGGATGCCATCGGTGAGGCATCCAATCTCTGGTTTGAACATGAACCTGCATTGGAAGAGATTTACAAAGCCATTGATGAGTTTGATTTTTCAGACTGTAATGAAGTGGTTTTCTGCGGATACGGAGAACCGACCATGGCTCTTGAGAACCTTATAGCAGTAAGCAAATATATCAGGGAAAGATACCCATTCCGGATCAGGCTGAATACCAACGGCTTATCTGATCTGATTCACAAACGTTCTACTGCAGAAGAAATCTGTCAGGCTGTAGACAGTATATCCATCAGCCTGAATATGCCGGATGCAGCTTCCTACAATGAAGTAGTCCGTCCAGCATACGGCGAGAAGTCCTTTGACGCCATGCTGAAATTTGCAAGAGACTGCAAGCAGTATCTTGATGATGTACGCTTCACAGTTGTAGATGTGATCGGCGAGGAAAAAGTAGAGCAGAGTAAAATCCTGGCTGCTCAGAATGGGATTCCGTTAAGAGTAAGAAAATATTCACCGTGATACAGAATAGAAAATTTCTGCTTTTGCTTTTAAATTTGTCTGAAAACTACAGCAGTCATGCACCTTACCGTGCGTGACTGCTTATTTTTTATGTTATAGGAAATTATTCCGTAATGTTCCTATAACATAAAAAGCCTTCCGGGCAGGATGAAAGTCCCCTTCTTCGAAAATTGCAAAAAGTAATAAGTAATAAGCAATAAGAGAGTGCACTTGACATATGATATTCTTTATACTATATTATATTTAACAATTAGGTTAAATGTTAAATGAAAGGCTGTGATTAACTTTTGGGATTACAGGATACTTTGAAAGCACTGGCAGATCCAATACGACGTGAGATTCTAAATTTGTTAAAGGGCGGACGGCTTTCAGCAGGAGAGATATGTGAACATTTTTCAGTGACGGGGGCGTCTATATCCAGACATCTGGCAATATTAAAGGATGCTGATCTGATCAGGAGCAAAAGGGAAGGAAAATTTATTTATTACGAACTAAATACTTCTGTATTGGAGGATGTTATGTTGTGGATCACAGACTTGAAGGGGGTGTCGGATTATGAAGGAAATGATTAAAAAATATAAAGGTACATTGATCTGTTCTGTACTGGTAATGCTTGCAGGAATTTTGGTGGGTTTTACGATGGCGCAGAGCATATGGATAAACGTGTTTTTTGTAGTGACAGATTGTATACTGGTGACAATCATCTTTTATGACAACAGGAACAGACAGCAGAGCAGCAAGGTTATAGGGATGGTCATATGGATGATACCTGTTACCGCGTTAATCTATAATGGTATGGCAAGACTGATCAGTATGGATGCGGATAGTGAGAATCTGTTTATGGCAGTAATTTACTTTGGAACAGGATTACTGTTTATGATCATAGGAAATTATTTGCCAAAGGTGAAACAGAATAACACCATAGGAATCAGGGTTGTATGGACATTGCAGGATGAAGAAAACTGGAGTGCAACTCATAGATTCAGTGGAAAATTATGGGTGGCATCAGGTGTCTTATGTATGTTTTGCGGCCTTTTTGGAGAAAGCATTGCTGCTTTGGTTTTGTATATTGTGAGCATTATGGCTGCTGCAATTGTCAGCATTCTTTATTCTTATCTTTTTTATAAGAAAAAAATGGCAGCCGGAGAAAAATTAAAAATCCAGTATAACAAGAAGACAATCGTGATATATGTAATCGTATCAGTTTTTGTCGTAATATTTACTATATGGACTTTGTTCTGGGGTGGTATTGATATCAGTTTCCATGATAATGATTTTACTGTTGAGGCACAGGGATGGAGTGATTATACAGTGGATTATGAGCAGATTGACAGTATCTCATACAAAGAAAATTTATTTCAAAATGGGAATGATCGCAGAACAAATGGTATGGGAAACCTGAAGTATGGTATGGGAAATTTCAGAAATGATATTTATGGGGATTATATCCGCTACACCCATGCATCCTGCCACTCATATGTAGTTATGGATATAGGTGGAAAAATATTGGTGGTAAATGGCGCAGATAACTCAGAAACAAAGAAAATTTATGACACTCTTAGAGAGAAATGTCAGATGAATTAGTGTGTATTTCACCGAATCAGAAAAGAAGCAAAAATAACAGGCATTGCGGTTATAAATCGCGATACCTGTTATTTGCAATTATAAAGATTCTTAAAAGTCGTCTCTGTTACCAGCAGAGGCGGTTTTATTTTTACAGTAACTTAGAAACATTGATCATAAAATCATTGTAGATTCCAACTGCCAGGTCTTGCTCAAATGGTACGATCATAGGGGCTGCATCATCTTCATAACGATAAATCATTGTACGCTGCTTCTCCGGATCAACGATCCAGTATTCACGGACACCAGACTCTGCATACAATGTACATTTTTTATAGTAGTCCATTCTACGGCTGGAAGGTGATACAATTTCAATAATGAAATCAGGTGCGCCTTCACATCCTCGGTCTGAGAGCTTGCTCTTATCACAAATCACACTGATATCTGGTTCAACATAGTTTTTATCATCTTTCTTAATAAAGACTGCAAAAGGAGCAGGATAAATCTCACAGGAACCATGATTGGATTCAATATAATTACCAATAATCCGGGATAGCTGACCGACCAGTTTCTGATGAATGCGTGATGGAGTACCCATCATATAAATCTGTCCATCAATCAGTTCTGCCCGCTCTCCATCAGGAAGAGCATAGATATCATCTGTTGTATAAACCTGTTCTCTGGGTAATGGCATAAGAATTCTCCTTTCTGACTAAATAGACGCTCGGAATCTCTAAGCCTTGAATTCTTCGGTTTCTGAAATTCCATTTTTATTTTTTCACTACCTTTTTTCAAAAAGTACTTGACATATGTCTCTGAAAATGCGGCGCTTTGCGCCTCTTGATGTAGAACTTGTTTGGAATTACCTTTTTTCTATGATGGCAATTTTATTGTATCAGATATAAGATGGAAAAGCCAATTTTTTATGGAGAAGTTTAAGAAGAAAAGTTGACAAGTTACTGTTTATTGGTAGTATTCCGCGAGGTGTTTCATCGCGAAGCGTGTTACTGAGAACGCAGTGAACAATAACTGAAATTTGGCGGTGACGCGATATTGGCAAAAATAAGCTTGATATATAAAGTCAGATGCTGTATAGTGTGAAGAATAAACAGCAGTCTAAAATTCTTATCAATGTTTTTCAGGCAAATTTCTGCCAGTGATTCCAAAGATAAAAATACATAACTTCAAGAAGAATAAGTATTCAATAAAACCCGACAAAATGCTATAATGTAGATATCAAAAAGGAGTGTTAGATGAATAATACGATTTTTGATGATGTGTTCCGTACCATGATCGAGAAGATGTCGTATCTGGCAGTACCGCTGATCAACGAAGTATTCCACACATCCTATCCGGAAGATGTGAAGATCACACAGCTTCGCAATGAACACCAGCAGAAAGACGGTGAGATCATTACAGATTCCTGTCTTCTGATTGGGAAGAAGATGTATCATATTGAATGCCAGAGTACAGATGATACTACAATGGCGATACGCATGATTGAATATGATTTTGCGATTGCGGTAGAAAATGCGGAGAAACAGGGGCGGAGATACCGGATAGAATTTCCAAGATCCTGCGTGCTGTTTCTGAGAAGCTCAGGAAATACACCGGACTATCTGGAAGCAGATGTAATTTTTCCAGATGGAAAGACTCATGTATACTCAATCCCAGCTATAAAAATGGCAGATTATACAAAGGATCACATTTTTGAAAAAAATCTGTTAATGCTGCTGCCGTTTTATATTATGCGGTATGAGAAAAAGAAACATGATATGCGTAAAAATCTGGAATTGCTTCAGATACTGCTAGATGAATATGATGAAATCAGAATAAATCTGGAGAAAGAACTAACGGAAACGGGAAAAGCGGAACTATATACAAATCTGACAAAACTAATTGTAAAGATAGCGGATCATATCTTTGAAAAAGAAGAGGATATCCGGAAAGGAATAGGTGATGTTATGGGAGGAAAAGTTCTGGAACTGGAATCAGAAAGGCTTAAGGCGGAAGGAGAAGCTCGTTTAGGAGATCTGATTAACCGGCTGATTCAGGATCAGAGAATGGAAGAAATCCAGATGGCATCGACAGATCCTGAAAAACGAGAGCAGTTATATAAGGAATATGGGATTTAACCAAAACAAGGAAGTCCCCTGCTTCAATTGTGAAAGCAATAGGCAGTGAGTGGGGACTTGCTTGTATCAGGAGGGGTGCAAGCCCCTTCTGATAAGCTACGCAGCAGCTATTCGGTTATGAGCAAGTAGCGAAGCGGATTGCGAATATCCTTTGACTCTAAAGAGAAATGTAGATTTACAGCATGACATTGGGGTTAGACGGTCATATTGGATGATGGTCTCTCCGGTAGTTAAAAATAATTTGAAATGCGATGCTGACTTCAGGCTGGAGGTGAATCGAATGTATGACACAATGGATCTGATTGTTCCCATTCTGATTATTGCTGCAATTGCAGTTATCATATTGGCCTTCTTTAAAAGTATGAAAGAAATAAATGACAATAAGAAAGCTCCTTTGCTTAGCGTTCCCGCAAAGGTTGCGGGAAAGAGAACGGATATCATCAAACGAAATCAGCCAAATGCCGGAGATCTGTCTGGGGCACATGGTTATACTGTGGTGATGAATACTACATACTATGTGTCTTTTGAAATCGAGGACGGTGAAAGGAAAGAATTTATTGTCGATCATTCAATATACAATACGTTATTGGAAGAAACGAAAGGGACACTGTCATTCAAGGGAACAAAATTTATCTCTTTCGAGTGACAGAAGATTTCTCGATAAATGTCTAATACAGGCGAAAGCCCCCGGTACTGCAATACCGAGGGCTTTCTTTGTGTGCTTTTACGGTACACGAACCGAGGCTGGTTGCTGTTATTTATTCCTGTCTAACCATTTGCAGATATAGTGGCAGGCTATACTAGAGCGTGTTTGAAAAATCATTCCTGCAATCTGCACGCCCCACTTTGCGGTATATTTCACCCGAATTCGGTTGCCGTAGCCCGCTACGGCGCCCTCATCCGGGAGAAATCTCCCACAAATTGTGACGCACATCTTGCAGAAAGCCTTTTTCAAACACGCTCTGGTACAGCGAATATTAAGTAACTGCTATATTGACTTGTCTGATTTTTCATCTGCGGCGTTGTCGTCAATCGTCGTAGCCACCGCTACGCCTCATCCCTCCTTTCTGTGAATAATCACAAAATTGAGATTCTTTTCTTTTTTTTCATACCTGGGAAAAGTCTGTGGTAGAATATTGAAAAGTATTAAGTATCAGTACTGTGCATAGATTACTTGGTGAATATCTGTATTGGAGGAAATAGACTATGCAGAATATATTAGTTGTAGAAGACGATTATGATCTAAATCAGGCGATCTGTTATTCTTTGAAAAAGTCAGGATATGGAGTTTATGGTGTGACTTTTATGGAGAAAGGAAAACAGACTTTTATTGAGAATCAGATAGATCTAATCCTTCTGGATGTGAATCTTCCAGATGGCGAGGGATTTTCTTTTTGCCAGTGGGTAAAAAAGCAAAGAGAAGTTCCGGTTATTTATCTGACAGCCAGGGATATGGAGGAGGATGCTCTGGCAGGATATGAATCCGGGGCAGAGGATTACGTTACAAAACCATTTTCAATTAAGATTTTACTTAGAAAAATAGAAGTCATTTTAAAAAGAACTGCTTCGGTCAATCGTCAGATTTTTGCAGATGAGTATTTATATATAGATTTGGATCATGCACGAGTGGCGGTAAAAGGTCAGGAATGCCCCGTCACACCGACTGAGTGCCGTCTGCTTCGTCAATTTATTATGAACCGGGGGCAGCTTCTGACTTATGATCTGTTATTGGAGCGGCTGTGGGACAGTGGAGGACAGTTTGTGGACAAGCACGCACTGGCAGTAAATGTGAATCGTCTGAGAGGAAAGATTGAAGATAAGGATCACAGGTATATTTCAAACGTATATGGGATGGGATATCAATGGATTGGCTGATGTGTATCATGATGATAATTTTATTTTCAGCAGTACTGGTATTGTTATGGAAAAACTACCGGATAAAAAAAGAAGCGAAGTTGTTTGCTGAAAAGGTGGAAGGTGCTCTGGATGCTATCGTAACAGGAAAAGAATGGAATATGGAAGAAGAATTGGAGGATAGCCTCTGGGGAAGAACAGGAACACAATTAGCGAAAGCCGGGCACGTATTTCAGAAAAAGGAAGAAGACGGTTTTCGTGAGAAAGAAAGAGTAAAGGGATTGATTTCTGATATATCCCATCAGACAAGGACGCCCATTGCCAATATTAAACTATACCTGGAACTTCTTGAGGACGAGGAGTTTTCGCAAAACGGTCAGGAGTTTTTTGGAAAAATCAAAGGGCAGATGGAAAAAATTGATTTTTTAATGCAGAGCATGGTAAAAATGTCAAGGCTTGAAACAGGAATTCTGCAAATACACAAGGAAGACCAAAATCTATACGAAACAATCCGCCATGCAGTTGCCGATGTGGTTCCGGAGGCGGCGTTGAAGGGGATTGGTCTATATGTGAACTGCGAAGAAAATATGATGATCCGTCATGACAGCAAATGGACGGAGGAAGCAATTTATAATATTCTGGATAATGCACTCAAGTATACCGAACCCGGTGGAAAGATCCATATTCAGACAGAAAGACAGGAATTATTTTTTAAGATCAGCATTTCCGATACTGGAAAAGGGATTGCTCCGGAGAGGCAGGCAGAAATCTTTACAAGATTTTACCGTGAGTCGGAGGTTCATGATAAACCAGGAGTTGGAATCGGACTATATCTTGCGAGAACAATCATGGAGCTTCAGAAGGGATATATAGAAGTACAGTCTGAAATAGGAAAAGGGGCGTGTTTTCGCCTGTATTTTCCAGTGAATGAACCGTAACATAATCGGCAGGGCTTGTCACAATTCTGTGATAATTAAAAATTGAGACAGGTTTGTGATTTTTGTGAGATATTCTATGAAAAGGGTAAAAAGGTCTTTTGACCCTGATATCATGAAATGTCAAAAGGGAGGCAAGCCAATGAGAGAATACATTGTAGAGACAAAGAACTTAAAGAAATACTATCAAATGGGTGCAAATACGGTAAAGGCATTGGATGGCGTAGATTTTCGTGTAAAAGATCAGGAATTTGTTGCTATTATCGGAAAAAGCGGATCCGGGAAAAGTACACTTTTGCATATGCTGGGTGGACTGGATGTGCCAACAGAAGGGGAAGTGTTGGTAGAGGGTAAGTGCCTTCTGGGGCTGAAAAAAGAACAGCTTGCCATATTCCGCAGAAGAAAGATCGGGTTTATTTTTCAGAATTATAATCTTGTCCCAGATTTTAATGTATATGAGAATGTCATTCTTCCGGTGGAACTGGATGGGAGAAAGGTTGATGTGGAGTATGTGGATGGGATATTGGAACTTTTAGGGCTGGCAGAGAAGAGGAAAGCTCTTCCTGGAACATTATCCGGTGGACAGCAGCAGAGGGCTGCGATTGCTAGGGCACTTGCGGCGAAGCCCGCCATTATTCTGGCTGATGAACCAACGGGAAATCTGGATTCGGTTACCAGCCATGATGTACTTGGACTTTTGAAAATGGCAGCAAGACAGTTCAGCCAGACCTTGATCCTGATCACTCATGACAGAGACATTGCGCAGCTTGCAGATCGTATCGTACATATTGAGGACGGAAAGATTGTAGGAGATACCAGGAAGGGAAGTGATTCCTATGCTTAAGAATCCGAATCAGAAAGTGATCAAAAGGATGGCAGGGAATGCTCTAAAAGTAAACAGGAGAAAGACCATTACTCTGTTCTTTGCGGTTCTTCTTTCTTCCTTTTTGGTATTCACAATATTCACAGTTGGAGATTCTTATTTTAGGCTTCAGAAAATTCAAAATATCCGTATGTCAGGAGCTGAGTTTGATGCAATTATGTATGGAGTGACGGATGAACAGAGGCAAATGTGTGAGAACAACCCGGATATCGTTCTAACAGGTACGGTGGGAGTCTGTGGATGGGTAGAAAAAACAGATCAGGATTCCACACCTGATGTGGGACTGATCTGGGCAGATGATGGATATTGGACACAGATGATGGAGCCTGTCAGAGAAAAGCTGGAAGGAAGATATCCGACAGCTTTGAATGAGATAATGGTAACAAAATCCGCTTTAAAAGAATGTGGTTACGAAGATCTTGAGGTAGGCGATACCCTTGCTATGTCTTATGGAACATATGAGGGAATCTTTACAGGGACTTTTCGAATCTGTGGGATCTGGGACGGATATGGATCCAAGAAACAGTTTTATGTCTCGAAAGAATTCTATGACCAATCGGGATGGAAGCTTTCGCAGGCAGCTTCCGGTCGTTACTTTATGGATTTTAAGCAGAAAATAATGACAAAAACAGAGCAGAATGCTTTTATCGAAAGTATGAATCTTGGAAAGCAGCAGAATCTTTTCTTCATGGAAGATCTTGGCGCATCGGTTCAGATATTGGCAGGCCTTATTGGCTTGATTGCAGTTACCTGTTTGTGTGCGTATCTGCTTATTTATAATATTATGTATCTTTCCGTAGCTGGAAAAGTTCGTTATTATGGCCTGCTTCAGACGGTCGGAATGACGGAAAAGCAGATAAAAAGGATGATGAAGGAACAGATGCTTCTGATCGGATCTGCAGGGACAGTACTTGGATGTCTGTCAGGTGGGATGGTATCCTTTTTCCTGATTCCTGTTGTTGTAAAATCACTTGGAATCAAAAGTGGCTATGTTGGAGCAGATATGGTTCGTTTTCATCCGGCAGTTCTGCTGGCAACCATCTTACTGGTTGGGGTTACCATCTTTCTGGCCAGCCAAAAACCGACAAAAATGGCAGCAGATATCTCTCCAATAGAAGCGCTTGGTTATCGTCCGACCCACAAAACCGTAAAAGAAAGAAAAGCAGGAAATGGGAAAGTAATAGCAAGACTTTCCATGGAGCAGTTTACAAAGGATAAGAAAAGAACTGCGATGGTACTGTTGTCTTTGGCAGCCAGTCTGTCTGTGTACCTTTGTATTGTGACCATGCTGGACAGTCAGGCAGCAAGAACCATAGTGTCAAATTATATGGATACGGACATGGTCATTAAAAATGATACGGCATGTAAAGAAAAATCAGAAGACAGAAGAGACATTCTGGATGATTCTTTCGTGAAGTCAATCAAAGAAAATGCCGGAGTCTCTGAAGTACATTCTATGATATTTGCCGAGATTACAGTTCCATGGGAACCGGATTTTGCTGAGATGTGGATGAAAGAATTTTATGCAAAGTGGATGAGCATTCCATATAGTAAGGAAAAGCACGAGTATCAGAATCATCCTGAGAATTTTGGATCCTCTCTGATTGGAATTGATGAACAGGAATTTGATTATTTAAATAACAGTCTTACGCATCCGATAAAGAAAGAGGACTTCCTTTCGGGAAAAGTATGTATTGTTTATCGAAATGGTTTGGATCTTTCAGATGCTGACATAATAGGAAAAAATGTGACATGTGCTTTGTATGAAGATCAACAAACGACAAAATCTTTTACCATAGAAGGAGTTACGGACGAGAATTATTATACAGCACTCCTTGGATACCCACCGACGATTATAGCCAGTGATCAGGTGGTGAAAACATTTGCCAATCATCCAATTACACTAAAGACCAGCATAAAATATCACAAGGAATATGATAGAGATACAGAGCAAGAAATTCTGTCGTTATTAGAAGAAAGTGACAATGCAAAAGACTTTTCCTGGGAATCCAAAATCGAAGATGCGGATGAGATTGAAAAAGCACAGGGCAATATGCCGCAACTGGGAATCGGGATTGTGTTGATTCTGGCTTTTATCGGAATCATGAACTACATGAACACTTTTGTAGTAAATGTGCAGAGCCGGATGACGGAGCTTTCGGTTATGGAGAGTATCGGGATGACCCCGAAGCAGCTTCTTGGAATGCTGGTCAGGGAAGGAGTTCTCTATGCAGGTGGCGCATGGCTTGTTACGCTAACAGTAGGAATGGGAGTAACGTATCTTCTTTATGAATCAATGAATTATCGGGGGATTGCTTTTTCAGTGCCATTACTTCCACTTTTATTTGCAGTGGGAATCAGTTTTCTGGTTTGTACTATGGTTCCAGTGCTTACCTGGATTATTTTGGAAAAGAATGGAACTGTTGTTGAGAGGATTAAAGGAGTTGAGTGATCTGACAGGATGTGTTTCTATTAAATTTGTTAAAGGGCGGACGGCTTTCAGCAGGAGAGATATGTGAACATTTTTCGGTGACGGGGGCGTCCATATCCAGACATCTGGCAATATTAAAGGATGCTGATCTGATCAGTTCTACATCAATAAGATTATGCAATATGCTGATACGTCTTGTGTAAAAGTATTGACTGTCTTTATACAATCTTAATACGGAATCATAGACTTTTATACTATCTTTGAAAGCAATTGTATATAATAAAACGCATTATGAAGATATTGCTATAGAATCATTAGTAAGGAGTTATGATCATTTATGCCGGAAAAAATGTGTAAGAAAAAACACCTGACGTCTTTTCAGCTAATTATTCTGGGATTTGCAGGTGTGATTCTTTTGGGAAGCATTTTGCTGATGCTTCCGATTTCCTCTTTGGACAAAGTGCCGACGCCATTTCATGAGGCACTTTTTACAGCCACTTCGGCAGTATGCGTTACAGGACTTGTAGTAAAGGACAGCGGAAGTTACTGGTCTGTGTTCGGACAGACAGTTATTCTTGCGCTTATACAAATAGGTGGACTTGGAGTAGTAACCGTAGCGGCAGCGGTTTCGCTTCTTTCAGGGAAAAAAATATCTCTCATGCAAAGAAGTACAATGCAGGATGCAATTTCAGCACCTAAAGTTGGAGGAATTGTCAGACTGACAAGGTTCATTTTAAAGGGGACTCTTTTGATTGAAGCAGCAGGAGCTATGTTATTGCTGCCGGTTTTTGTATCGGATTATGGCTTAAAGGGAATCTGGATGGCAGCCTTTCATTCTGTTTCTGCTTTTTGTAATGCAGGATTTGACATTCTGGGAACAGCAGATAATGCCTTTCCGTCTCTGACGGGCTATTCCGGAAATATCCTTATAAATGTGGTAATTATGCTGCTGATCATTACAGGAGGAATTGGTTTTCTTACCTGGGATGATATTTATAGGAATAAAATGAATTTTAAACGTTACCGCATGCAAAGCAAGATTATTCTCATGACTACTGTATGCCTGATTGTTTTTCCGGCATTTTTTTTCTTTGCCTGTGATTTGAAAAACCTGCCTGCGGGAGAACGCCTGTTAGCTGCCATGTTTCAATCGGTAACTACAAGAACTGCCGGCTTTAATACCATAGACATTTCAGAGATGAGCGAGGCATCAAAAGCGGTTATGATACTGTTAATGTTGATCGGTGGTTCGCCGGGTTCTACAGCAGGAGGAATGAAAACAACTACTTTTACGGTACTGATTCTGAATGCAATTGCAACCTTTCGCAGTCAGGAAAATGCAGGGGCTTTTGGACGGAGACTGGAGTATCATGTGATAAAAAATGCAGCCACAATAGCTATGCTCTATTTTACATTATTCTTTTGTGGAGGTGTTGCAATCAGCGTATACGAAGGTCTTCCCCTTTTGGATTGTCTGTATGAAGCAGCTTCAGCTGTGGGCACGGTAGGTCTGACCTTGGGAGTCACACCGGGACTTCATGTTTTTTCACAAGTTGTGCTGATCATACTGATGTATCTGGGACGCGTAGGTGGCCTGACCCTGATTTATGCAGTATTCTCAGGAAGAAATAAGGGAAATGCAAAGCTTCCTCTGGAGAAAATCACAGTTGGATGAGAAGGAGAAAAGTAATATCATGAAGAATGTATTGATTATTGGACTTGGAAGATTTGGAAGACATATTGCCATGCAGCTGAATCAGCTTGGGCATGAAATTATGGCAGTTGACTGGAATGAAGAAAGGGTGGACAAAGTGCTTCCGTTTGTGACTAACGCCCAGATCGGGGACAGTACCAATGCTGAATTTTTACAATCCCTTGGAATTGGAAACTACGATATCTGTTTTGTGACTATTGGAGGAAGCTTTCAGAATTCTCTTGAGACCACTTCCCTTCTGAAAGAACTGGGAGCAAAACTGGTAATATCCAGAGCTGAACGTGATGTTCAGGAAAAATTTCTCTTACGCAATGGTGCAGATAAGGTGGTTTATCCGGAAAAGCAGGTTGCAAAATGGGCATCTATCCGTTACACAGATGATCATATCCTTGATTATATGGAGGTGGATGCTTCTCATGCGATTTTTGAGGTAGAAGTGCCGGAAGAATGGACTGGAAAAACTGTAGGCGGACTGGATATCAGAAAGCGTTACAATATTAATATTCTGGCAGTAAAAAATGAAGGAGAATTTAATATTGCAATTTCTCCGGATACGTATTTGGAAGAGAATAGTAAATTACTGGTGCTGGGAGAATACAGAGCTCTTCAGAAGTGCTTCCGCATATAGTACAGCGAATATTAAGTAACTGCTATATTGACTTGTCTGATTTTTCATCTGCGGCGTTGTCGTCAATCGCCGTAGCCACCGCTACGCCTCATTCCTCCGCCTTGCAGCTGAAGAAATCATCCTGCGTCAATATAGCAGAAACTTAATTTTCGCTGTACTAGTTAAAAAAGATTTTTGACCACAACACAGCCCCATGATATAATTTTCAAAACAGTAAAAAAGGTGGGGGACAGGATGAGTTTAAAAAATGTGAATCATCAGAAACGATCATTCACATGGTCTATGGAAAAACCGTCTGCAAAGGATTATTTTCTGACGGTATTTATATTTGTAGTATGCACTTTAATTGGTCTGTTGTTTCAGAAACTGAATTTTACGGATACGAATATTGTAACCATATATATTCTGGGGGTTTTGCTTACTTCGATTGTGACAGACGGCTATCTTTGCAGTGTGGCAGGCTCTTTCTTAAGTGTATTTTTATTTTGTTTTTTTCTGACAGAACCAAGGATGTCTTTCAAAACCTATGCGGTGGGTTATCCGGTGACATTTTTCATAATGCTTATTTCATCCGTACTTACGGGAGCACTTGCAGCAAAGCTGAAAACACATGCAAAGCTGTCTACACAGATTGCCTTTCGTACACAGATTCTGTTCGATACAGACCGTCTGCTGCAAAAGGCAAAAGGAGAAACAGAGATTCTTGATGTCACCTGTACACAGCTTCTCCGCTTGTTAAACCGAAATATTACAGCATATGTAGTAGAAAATGGAACTTTATCAGAGGGAAAGCTTTTTTCTGGAGAAAAAGAGGACACAGAAGATTTTTTGATACCAGAAGAGCAGCAGATAGCCAGATGGGTCTGTGAAAACAGGCAGCATGCCGGTGCGTCCACGCACTATTTTCCGCAGGCTAAATGTCTATATCTGGCAATCAGGAGCGGGGATAATGTTTACGGTGTGATCGGGATACCATTGCAAAAAGAAACACTGGACTCTTTTGAATACAGCATCCTGTTGTCTGTAATAAATGAATGTGCGCTTGCAATGGAAAATGCGAAAAATGCATTAGAAAAAGAAAAAAATGCAGTTATGGCCAAAAATGAACAGCTGCGGGCAGATCTTCTTCGGGCGATTTCGCATGATCTTCGTACGCCGCTTTGCTCCATTTCCGGTAATGCAGATATGCTGCTTGGCAATAGCGACCGTCTGGACGAAGCTACAAAACATCAGATTTATAGCGATATCTATGATGATTCTGAATGGCTGATCGGAGTTGTGGAGAATCTGCTTTCCATTACCAGACTGAATGACGGAAGACTGAAATTTAAATTTACAGACCAGCTTCTGGATGAGGTGATTGCAGAATCCCTGCGGCATATCAGCCGGAAACATGATGATTATAAAATTGTGACAGACTGCGAAGAACTTGTTCTTGCACGTATGGATGTACGTCTTATTATGCAGGTTCTGGTAAATTTAGTTGACAATGCAATAAAATATACACCACCGGGTTCTGTGATCTTTATTCGGGGAACGAAAACAGATGGAAAAGCGCAGATAAGTGTGGAAGATAATGGCCCGGGAATTCCGGAAGAAATGAAAACACATATTTTTGAGATGTTTTATACAGGGAAAACAACAGTTGCGGATAGTCACCGAAGTCTGGGACTTGGACTGGCACTTTGCCACTCTATTATAGAAGCACATGAAGGAACCCTGGTTTTGACAGATCATGATCCTCATGGATGCAATTTTACTTTTACTTTACCCTTAAGCGAGGTGACATTAAATGAATAAAACATTAATTCTGGTGGTTGAGGATGACAGACCCATACGCAATCTGATCGTTACTACATTAAAAACACATGACTATAAATATCTGGCTGCAGAAAACGGATCTTCAGCCATTCTGGAAGCTTCGTCCCACAATCCGGATATTGTTCTTCTGGATCTGGGGCTTCCTGATATGGAAGGGGTAGAAGTGATAAAAAAAATCCGTACCTGGTCGAACATGCCGATTATTGTGATCAGCGCCAGAAGTGAGGACACAGATAAAATAGAGGCGCTGGATGCAGGAGCAGATGATTATATTACGAAACCGTTCTCTGTTGAGGAATTACTTGCGCGTATCCGTGTCACCCAGAGGAGACTTGCGGTTATGCAGAGCGGAGAGCAGATAGAAAGCTCTGTTTTTGAGAATGGTGGATTAAAGATAGACTATACGGCAGGTTGTACATATCTGAAGGGAGAGGAATTGCATCTGACACCTATAGAATATAAGCTGCTCTGTCTTTTGTCCCGCAATGTGGGAAAGGTATTGACACATACCTATATTACCCAGCAGATTTGGGGACGATGTTCGGATAATGACGTTGCTTCTCTTAGAGTTTTTATGGCAACATTGCGAAAAAAACTGGAGCCTGAGAAAAATGGAGTGCAATACATCCAGACACATATTGGCATTGGATATCGCATGCTTAGAATTGAGAAGTAATATCCTCTTTTTATAGCAATCCTCGTAAATAATGCATTTAAGAGGATTGCTATAGATTTATTTCTCATAATATAATAAGAAGGAACCCTCCCAATATTAACAGCAATGAGGAAACAACTGAAAAGATCTGGGCTCCTACACCTGGGGTGCCGCCCTGTTTGATCGCTTCATCGCGGTCAAGTTTATTTTTCATCAGATTCTCTGTGATTCCGGGTGCGGATTTGAGAGTCTGTCCGTCCTGTATGCCGATAGCAGTTACGGTTTGCCCTGTTTCGAAATCAGCAGCAGAATAATAATAACGAACATCATATTCTTTATGTGAACGTGTCGTCTGGTTCGATGGTTCTATAAAATGCTTCTGTGTATAGGTGTTATCCGGTACATATGTATAACCGGCAGATGATAATGCTGCCTTGTCGTAATCTTCCCAGGTTTTGGTCAGCATAATATCATCAATAAAATCCTGCGAAAGTGCATAATTTCCAATTTTCCCCTGACCTGATACCGGCATGCTGCTGAAAGATGAATTCCATTCCAGAACGCCATATTTCTTTTCGTCGTCAGTCATTGCCTCCTTCTTTTTGGAAGAAGATTTTGTTAATTTCATTGTCTGTTTTGAACTTGAAATGCGGATGCTGTCAAAGTCCAGTCCAAGCTCATCATCATGTGCCGGTTCAGTCAGCTCGAATGTGCCGCATACAATGACTGTCTTTCCATCGTTTTCCGGGTCGATCGTATCTGCTGCATCAACGTAAACTGCGTCTTTCAGAGCTGCTTTTGTTTTGGGGTTATCCACAAAGATCATCTTTAAAGCAGATACAAAAAAGAATATTCCGATTATTACAAGGAGAACCCCTCCTGCTTTCTTCAATATCTTCATAAATTTCATCACCTTCCCTTTCTGTTAATATTTTTCTGCAAGTATCTCAATCATATTATTACATATTTTACTTCGTTTGCCACTGTCACTTGCGATAGTAACAGGGTGTGATTATTTTCTGGAATTACCATAGGATTCATGTTATTATAAACAGTAATAAGACGGATAACCATAAGAAAGGATGTTTTATAAATGGAAGGGGGATAAGATGGCAGGATTAAAAAAACTTCCAATTGGAATTGAGAATTTCGAAAAATTGCGGCAGGAAGATTTCTATTATATAGATAAGACACGACTGATTGAACAGTTGCTTACAAGATGGGGTGAAGTAAACCTGTTTACCCGTCCGAGACGTTTCGGAAAATCCCTGAATATGAGTATGCTCCAGAGTTTTTTTGAGATTGGAAAAGATAAGACTTTGTTTGATGGGCTGAGGATTTCAGATAATCAGGAATTATGTGAGGAATATCAGGGGAAATTTCCGGTGGTTTCTGTCAGTCTGAAGGGAATTAATGGTGCCACATATGAGGAAGCCCGAAGATTTCTCATAAAAACAATCAATGAAGAAGCCCGCAGACTATCCGTACTTTCAGACAGCACAGAGCTTGATGAAACAGATCACGAATTACTGACACAGTTAAAGAAAAAAGAAATGACAAACGATTCTCTGGTGTACAGTATCCGTGAACTGACAGAATTGCTGGAAAAGCACTATGGCAGCAAAGTAATTGTTCTGATCGATGAGTATGACGTACCTCTGGCAAAGGCAAATGAAAATGGCTATTATGATGAAATGGTATTGCTGATCCGTAATTTATTTGAGAATGCATTAAAAACCAACAACAGTCTGAAATTCGCAGTGCTGACAGGATGCCTGCGGATTGCAAAAGAAAGCATTTTTACAGGTCTTAACAACTTTAAGGTTTATTCCATTACAGATAAGAGCTTTGATGAAACATTTGGATTTACAGATGCGGAAGTAAGGGAACTCCTCCGGTATTATGGACAGGAAAAATATTATGAGACAGTGAAAGAGTGGTATGACGGCTACAGGTTTGGAAATGTGGATGTTTATTGTCCATGGGATGTGATCAATTTCTGCAGCGATCATCTGGCAGATCCCGGGCTGGAACCGAAGAATTACTGGGCGAATACAAGTGGAAACAGTGTGATCAGTCATTTCATTGACAGTGTGGGAAAACCACAGAAGCTGACCAGAATGGAGCTGGAACAGCTGGTAAATGGAGGGATTGTCCAGAAAGAAATTAATTTTGAGCTTACCTATAAGGAATTATATTCTTCCATAGACAATCTGTGGAGCACACTTTTTATGACCGGATATCTGACACAGAGAGGGGAACCCAGTGGTAACAGATATAATCTGGTTATTCCCAACAGAGAGATCCGAAATATTATCACCAACCATATTTTGAAAATGTTCAAAGAAAATGTAAAGGACGATGGAAAAACAGTCAGCGATTTGTGTGATGCACTGCTGAACCAAAATCCGGAAAAAGTAGAGTTGATTTTTACAGAATATATGAAAAAAACGATCAGCATAAGAGATACCTTTGCCCGGAAACCAACGAAAGAAAATTTCTATCATGGATTGCTGCTTGGTATTCTGGGATTCAAAGAGAACTGGTCAGTAATGTCAAATCGGGAATCAGGAGACGGATTCGGGGATATTCTGATCCGTATAGAAGATGAAGATGTGGGAATTGTGATCGAAGTAAAATATGCAGATGACGGAAATCTTCAGGGAGAGTGCGAAAAAGCACTTCAGCAGATTATAGATATCAGATATACTGAGGCGTTAGAGCAGGAAGGGATTCATACAATCATAAAATATGGAATCGCCTGTTACAGAAAGAAATGTAAGGTGCTGATGAGAATAGACAAACAGTGAACACAGAATATTCAGACCTCATTACCGGATGCAGAACGAACGGTAATGAGGTCTTGTCACGTTATCCTTTAGTTACTGTTCACTCCGCTCACAGTAACTTAGCCAAAATTCATTCCAGATTGCCTGTGGCAATGGAATTTTGGCTTGTATGTCTCGGGATAGTGGTATGTGAACAGTAACATCCTTTACTCTAATGCTGAGCTTTTTCCGTATTTGCAATTGACATCTTAACAGGAAATGATTATGATATCTCTGACAGCGCTTTTTAGCTGTCCGGATTTCTTATCAAATCAAATACCCTGTTGCCAGTGGGATATTTGATTTGATATGAAATGAATGAGGAATGGCGAAATACGAAGGAGAGTTAGAGTTATGAGTATTTCCATGATTGGAATTGACCATAATATGGCACCGGTGGATATTCGTGCGAAATTTGCATTTACAAAGAAAAATGCCGGTGAAGCAATGGAAAAAATAAAGAATCAAAATGGAATATATGGATGCGTAATCCTGTCCACCTGTAACCGCCTGGAGGTCTGGGCAAGTGTGGATGATGAGGTGGATGTCTGTCTTTATGACTGCCTCTGCAGGATAAAGGGAATTACTGAGGATTCTTACAGACAATATTTTGTAGAGCGTAAGGATCAGGAGGCAGTTGAGCATCTTTTTTATCTTACCAGTGGTCTGAAATCACAGATCATAGGGGAGGATCAGATCCTTACACAGGTGAAGGATGCCCTGAATCTGGCAAGAGAGAATTTTGCGGCAGATGGTGTTCTGGAGGTTTTGTTCAGAATGGCTGCCACAGCAGGAAAGAGGATTAAGACAGAGGTTCCTTTTTCTCATGGAAATCCGTCAGTGATCCATCAGGCCATCGGATTTCTGGCAGAGAAAGGGTATTCTCTCAGGGATAAGACCTGTATGGTCATCGGTAACGGTGAGATGGGTAAGGTGGCTGCTCAGGCTTTGCAGGAGGCAGGTGCAGATGTGACAGTGACCATCCGTCAGTACAGAAGCGGAGTTGTGAATATTCCGCTGGGCTGTAAGCGCATTAATTACGGTGACAGAATGGAGTATGTGCCGCAGTGTGACCTTGTAGTGAGTGCAACTGCAAGCCCGAATTTCACATTAAGAGAAGAATTATTCCAGGGAATCCGGACAAAGGATGACCTGATCCTGATCGATCTGGCAGTTCCCAGAGATATAGAGCCATCTGTTGGAAAGCTTCAGGGGGTCACACTTTATGACATGGACAGCTTCCGTATAGAGGAAGTTCCTGCAGAACTTCAGGAAAATCTGGAGGCAGCAGGCGCGATCGTAAGAGAGCAGATGGATGAATTTTTCCAATGGCTGGATGGAAGAGACCTGATCCCAAGAATTCAGGATATTAAAGATGAGGCAGTCAATGACCTGAATTTAAGGATTGCAAAGATATTAAAGAAAACACCTATGGAAGAGGATGACAGGCAGAATCTGGTCCATGCAGTGGATACGGCAGCAGGAAAAGTAGTAAATAAACTGATCTTTGGTCTGCGTGACAGTCTGAATCAGGAGATTTTCCTTGAGTGTGTGGCAGGACTGGAGAAAATATATGAAGAATAAGCCGTATTTTCCAATGTTTATAGACTTATCAGATAAGAATATCGTGGTTGTAGGCGGCGGAAACATTGCAACCCGTCGAGTGAAAACCCTTTTATCATTCACCAGAAATATCAGAGTCATTGCTCCGAAGGTCACCATGGAGATGATGGAGCTTGGCAAAGCCGGCTATGTAGAGCTGATCATACGTCCGGTGAAGCGTACAGACTTTGCGATGGCATATATGGTGATTGCAGCTACCAATGACAGAAAGTTAAATGATGAGATCCACAGGATCTGCAGGCAGGAAGGCGTTTATGTTAATGTAGCCAGTGACAGGGAGCAGTGCGATTTTTATTTCCCGGGAATTTATATGGAAGAGGGACTGGTGGTGGGAATTACAGCCAGTGGTCTGGACCATAAAAAAGCGCGCAGGATAAGAGAAGAGATTCAGAATGCCCTGGAGAGAGTTGCGCAGGAAGATGATAATGAGGAGGAAAATGATGACTGAGGTGATCATTGGAAGTAGAGAGAGTAAGCTGGCAGTTCTCCAGAGTGAGATGGTAAAAAGCTACATAGAACAGAAAAACCGTGAAGAAAATGCCGGCTCTGAAATAACAGTAAATATCCTGACTATGAAAACGACAGGAGATATTATTCTGGATCGTACCCTGGATAAGGTGGGCGGAAAAGGACTGTTTGTAAAAGAACTGGACAGGGCATTGCTGGATGGTAAAAGCAATCTGTCTGTACACAGTCTTAAGGATATGCCTATGGAGGTTCCAAAAGAGCTTCCGCTTCTGGCCTTTTCAAAGCGTGAGGATCCAAGAGATGTACTGGTGCTTCCTGAGGGAGTGGCGGAGCTGGATCCGGATAAACCTCTGGGATGTTCCAGCTTAAGGAGAACTCTTCAGTTAGAGAAGCTGTATCCTGAGATGGAGGTAAAGAGTATCCGTGGAAATCTGCAGACAAGGCTTCGCAAGCTGGATGAAGGAGAGTATTCCGGGCTGATCCTGGCAGCGGCAGGTCTGAAACGACTGGGGCTGGAAAGCAGGATCAGCAGATATTTTACACCGGATGAGATGATTCCTTCAGCAGGTCAGGGAATCCTGGCTGTGCAGGGACGCAAAGGTGAGGATTATGGGTATCTGGACGGATACTGTGACAGGGATGCCTGGATTGCAGGAACTGCAGAGCGCGCATATGTAAAATATCTGGACGGAGGATGTTCTTCGCCTGTAGCTGCATTTGCAGAGGTGGACGGAGATGAGATCTTTATCCGCGGTTTATATTACAGTGAAGCTACAGGAAAGTGGCTTACAGGTCAGATCAGAGGTGCAGCAGAGGATGGAGAGAAGCTTGGAACAGATCTTGCAAAGCAATTGAAATCTGACTGTGAGGGAAAGTAATAAAATATTTATCTGATTTGTTGAAACTGAATTGAAATTGCTATAGGATACAAAATTTCAGAATATAAAATTTATAAAAAGAAAATTCTTGTGACGCAAAAAGGAGAGGTAACATGGCAGCTGGCAAGGTTTGGCTGGTTGGTGCGGGACCGGGTGATATCGGGCTTTTTACATTAAAGGGCGCAGCGGTTCTGCAGCAGGCAGATGTGGTAGTATATGACAGTCTGGTGGGCGAAGGGGTTCTGGCAAAGATCCCGGAGCATGCCAGACTGATTAATGTAGGTAAAAGAGCAAATCACCATACAATGGTGCAGGAGGATATTAATAAGGTTCTTCTGGAAGAAGCTGAAAAAGGAAATAAAGTGGTAAGGCTTAAAGGTGGAGATCCCTTTCTCTTTGGAAGAGGCGGGGAGGAACTGGAACTTCTTTCTGAGAATGGAATCCCTTATGAGATCGTGCCCGGAGTGACATCTCCGATTTCTGTTCCTGCTTACAATGGGATTCCTGTGACACACAGGGATTTCTGTTCGTCCTTACATATTATTACAGGACATAAACGCGCAGGGCAGGAGTATGATATAGATTTTAAAGCACTGACCCGGACAAAGGGAACACTGGTGTTTCTCATGGGAATTGCAGCACTGGAGGATATCTGCAAAGGGCTTCTTGCAGGCGGAATGGATCCGAATGTGCCGGCAGCAGTTCTTCAGAAAGGAACAACAGCAGGACAGAAGAGGGTGGTTGCTACTGTAGGTACCCTCAAGGAAGAGGTGGACAGACAGGGGATAGAGACACCTGCTATTATTGTTGTGGGAAAGGTATGTTCTCTGGCTGACAAATTTGCCTGGTATGAGAAGCTTCCTCTGGCAGGCTGGAAGGTTCTGGTCACAAGACCAAGACAGCATATTTCAAAGACAGCAGATCTTCTCCGTCAGAAAGGTGCCGAGGTTCTGGAGCTGCCGTCTATCTGTACAGTACCTGTTGAGGATAATGGCAGACTGTATGAGGCATTTGAGAAACTGGATACTTATCAGTGGATCATTTTTACAAGCCCTGCAGGTGTGGAGATCTTTTTTGACGAGATGGACAGAAAAGAGATGGATGTGCGCAGCCTGGGACAGGCGAAGATCGCAGTGATCGGTGAAGGAACGAAGAAAAAGCTGAAAGAGCATCACCTGCTGGCTGATTTTGTGCCAGGTGTGTATGACGGAGATACTCTTGGAGCAGAGCTTGCAAAAGAACTTCAGGGAAATGAAAAAATTCTGATTCCAAGAGCCGAAGCCGGAAATAAAAAGCTGACAGAACTGCTGGAGCAGACAGGGGCACAGGTGGATGATATTGCAACCTACACTACTCGTTATGAGAAGAGCAGACTGATCGATGAGAAGAAAGAACTGGAGACAGGAAGTGTGGACTGTGTAGTATTTACCAGTGCATCCACTGTAAAGGGCTTTGTGGAAGGCACAAAGGGACTGGACTATACGAAGGTAAAAGCTGCCTGTATCGGAAAACAGACCAAAGCTGCAGCAGATGCTTATGGTATGCAGACCCGCATGGCAAAGAAGGCTACCATCGAAAGTCTCATAGAGCTTGTGGAAGAGATGAAACAGGAAAACTGATAACTATTCTGCAAAAAATGGAACAGTTATGAGAATTGTTGATAAAAGGAGCAAAAAGACATGGATTTAATTCAGAGACCAAGAAGATTAAGAGGCAGTGAAAATTTAAGAAAAATGGTAAGAGAGACAAGAATGGACAAGTCTTCCCTTATTTATCCCTTATTTGTAAAAGAGGGAACAGGAATTGAAGAAGAGATCCCTTCTATGGAAGGACAGTTCCGCTACAGTGTAGACCGTCTTCCTTTTGAACTGGAACGTCTGCAGAATGCAGGAGTAAACAGCATTATGCTGTTCGGCATCCCGGATCACAAGGATGAGGTGGGAAGCGGTGCGTACGACCCCAACGGAATCGTACAGAAAGCCCTGAGAGAAGCAAAGAAACAGTTCCCGGACATGTACTATATCACAGATGTATGTATGTGTGAGTACACTTCACACGGACATTGCGGAGTGCTCTGCGGTCATGATGTAAATAATGATGCAACACTGGAATTACTGGCTAAAACAGCTGTTTCCCATGTAGAGGCAGGCGCAGATATGGTAGCTCCCTCTGATATGATGGACGGACGTGTACGTGCTATCCGTGAGGCTCTTGATGCGAACGGACATTATGGAGCGCCGATCATGTCCTATGCAGTAAAATATGCATCTGCTTTCTATGGACCATTCCGTGATGCTGCAGGTTCTGCACCGTCCTTTGGTGACAGAAAGAGCTACCAGATGGATTTCCACAACAGAAGAGAGGGAATGAAGGAAGCGCTTACAGATGTGGAAGAGGGCGCAGATATCATTATGGTAAAACCTGCCATGTCTTATCTTGATATGGTCTCTGAGGTATCAAAGGCTGTAAATGTGCCGGTTGCAACGTACAGTGTAAGCGGTGAATATGCAATGGTGAAAGCAGCTGCAAAAATGGGCTGGATCGATGAAGAACGTATTATGTGTGAGATGGCAGTCAGTGCATACCGTGCAGGTGCCCAGATCTATCTTACTTATTATGCAAAAGAACTTGCAAAATGCATGGATGAAGGGAGAATCGGCTGATGGGTTTATCAGAAGAATTATTTGACAGAGCGGTAAAGGTAATTCCGGGAGGAGTAAACAGTCCTGTACGTGCATACGGTGCTATCGGTATTGCGCCGAGATTTATCGACCGTGCAGACGGATGCCATATTTATGATGTTGATGGAAAAGAATATGTGGATTATATCGATTCCTGGGGACCGATGATCCTGGGCCATAATTTTCCGGAAGTAAAAGAAAGTGTGCTGAAGGCGTGTGAAAAGGGCCTCAGCTTCGGATGCGCAACTGCAATCGAAGTGGAGATGGCTGAGTTTATCTGTGACCATATTCCACATGTGGATATGGTGCGTATGGTAAATTCCGGTACAGAGGCTGTTATGAGTGCAGTCCGTGTTGCCAGAGGATTTACAGGAAAGAATAAGATCATTAAATTTGCAGGATGTTATCATGGACACAGTGATGCCATGCTGGTAAGTGCAGGCTCCGGTGTGATGACAAGCGGTGTTCCGGACAGTGCCGGTGTTCCTAAGGGATGCACAGAGGATACCATGACTGCTGTTTATAATGATCTGGACAGTGTACGTGCACTGATGGAGCAGGCTGACGGACAGACTGCTGCTGTTATCGTGGAAGCTGTAGGCGCAAATATGGGTGTGGTTCCTCCGAAAAAGGGGTTCCTGGAAGGGCTGAGAAAGCTCTGCGATGAGTACGGTGCTCTTTTGATCTTTGACGAGGTTATTACTGGTTTCCGTCTGGCTTTTGGCGGTGCTGCAGAATATTTTGGTGTGACCCCTGATCTGGTTACCTATGGTAAGATCATCGGCGCAGGTATGCCGGTTGGTGCATATGGTGGACGCAGAGAAATCATGGAACTGGTTTCTCCTGTTGGAAAGGTTTATCAGGCCGGTACCTTAAGCGGAAATCCTATTGCAATGGCAGCAGGACTGACACAGTTAAAATACCTCTATGAGCACCAGGAAATCTATAAAGATCTGGAGGAAAAAGGAAAACGTCTCTATGGCGGTATGGAGAAAATCCTGGCAGAGAAAAATCTGCCTTACCATATCAATCACGTATCTTCCCTGGGAAGCCTGTTCTTTACAGAGCAGGAGGTTGTGGATTATACCTCAGCCAAATCTTCAGATACAAAAGCTTTCTCTGAATATTTCAAGGGAATGCTTGCGCAGGGAATCCATATGGCTCCGTCACAGTTTGAGGCAATGTTTTTATCTGTTGCCCATACAGATGAGATCATAGACCAGACACTGGAAGCTGTCAGAAATTATTTTACCAAATAAACAGCAGAGCGCTTATCCGGTATAGAACTTAGCCAAAATTCATTCCAGATTGCCTGAGGCAATAGAATTTTGGCTTGTATGTGAACAGTAACGACAGTAACCCATGAACTGGAAAAAATACATAAAACTGAGTTCCGTAATCTTGTTCTGATTAGGGAAATGTGCTATAATCACCTTATCGTATGACATCGTCCGGCAATATCGGGACGAAAATATTATTGCTCGCTGACAGCAGACGGGAACAGAGTGAGTGATGATAAATAAACTTCAGGACAGCAGGAGGAAAAAAGCATTATGAGTGAAAAGAAATATGTAGCTTATGTGGGCTCTTATACACATGGCTCTTCCAGACAGGGAATCCATGTTTATGATGTTGATGTTGAGAATGGCACTCTTACAGAACGCAGCAGTGTTGAAGTAAGTAATGCATCCCACATGGCTGTTTCAAAGAATGGTAAGTATCTTTATTCTATCGAGGATGAGGGTGTTGCAGTATTTAAACGTGATAAAAATGGTGATCTGTCACGTATCAACAGTGTAAATATTGATGGAATGAGAGGCTGTTTCCTTTCTACAGATGTTGACGGTAAGTATCTTTATGTTGCTGGATATCATGACGGTAAGGTGACTGTTGTACATACTCATAAGGACGGCAGACTTGGAAGCCTGATGGATGGCGTATTCCATACAGGACTCGGAAGTGTTGCAGAGCGTAACTTCCGTCCCCATGTGAACTGTGTTCGTCCGACTCCGGATAATAAATATCTCTGTGCAGTAGATAACGGAATTGATCAGGTGAAGATTTACCGTGTCAACAAATTGCGCAATAAGCTGGAACTGGTAGACATCCTGAGATGTCCGAGAGAGAGCGGCCCACGTATCATTCGTTTTAGCGATGATGGTAAGTTTGCTTATATTCTCTTTGAACTCAGTAATGAGATCAGGGCTTACAAATATGATGGAAGCGGTAAGGTTCCGGCGTTTGAACTGATCCAGACGATTGAGACAAGTGCGAAGAAGGATGTTCATGATACACATAATGCAGCGTCCGGTCTTTCTCTTGCAAATGATGGCAAGCATCTTTTCTGTACAACAGCAGGTGAGGATACAGTTTCCATGTTTGAGCGTGATGAGGAGACTGGTATGCTGACAAGGAAGTTTACACTTCCGATCAGTGGTGAATATCCGAAAGATCTGGTACTTTTACCGGATGATAAGCATCTGGTGCTGGCTAATCATGCAAGTAATACACTGACTACTTTTACAGTGGATTATGAGAAGAATATTATTGTGATGAACGGCAAGCCGATTAAGATTACAGAGCCAAACTGTATCAGAATCTGGCCGGTTCCGGAAGAATAACAGATTCGTTACATAGAATCAGCAATATAGGCAGATAATAAAATACCTTCATTTGAAACTGAGATCAGCTCAGAATTCAAGTGAAGGTATTTTTGCGTGGATTAATTGGAATTATTTCCGATAAAAATCCCGAACCTTATCCATCTGGGAACTCATATTGACAAAGAGCGCATCCGCCAGTGTGATTGCTGCCATAGATTCTACCACAACCACTGCTCTTGGGACAATGACCGGATCATGTCGGCCATGGATTTCCAGAGAAAGAGGTTCTTTATCTTTGGTTACGGTCTGCTGCGGCTGGCTGATGGATGGGGTTGGCTTGATATGGGCACGAAGTATGATTTCACTGCCGTCACTGATTCCTCCCATGATTCCGCCTGCGTGGTTGGAGGTTTTGATGATTTCACCGTCTTTGACTGTGAATCCATCATTGTCAGTGGAACCGTTTGAGGAAGTCACTGCAATGCCGTCACCGATTTCAACAGCCTTGACTGCACCGATGGACATCAGGGCGTGGGCAAGAAGAGCACTGAGCTTATCAAAGACTGGCTCGCCAAGTCCGGCAGGTGTTCCGGTAATACGACATTCGATCACGCCGCCTGCACTGTCCTGATTCTTCATACATTCTTCCAGATATTCACCGGCCTTCACTGCTGCCTGTGCGTCCGGCATATAAAATGCATTCTGATGGATTTCTTCTTTATTAAAAGAAGCAATTTCAACAGGTCCGATAGATCTGGTATAGGTGCAGATTGAAATGCCAAGTTCTTCTAATATTTTAGAAGCAATGGCACCTGCTGCAACTCTTCCGATGGTTTCCCGCCCTGAAGAGCGTCCACCGCCTCTGTAGTCGCGGAATCCGTATTTTTGGTCAAAAGTATAGTCTGCATGTCCGGGACGATAGGAGTATGCGATATTTCCGTAGTCTCTGGAGCGCTGATCTGTATTTCTTACCATCAGAGAAATTGGAGTTCCGGTGGTTTTGCCCTCAAAGACACCTGAGAGGATTTCTACCAGATCTCCCTCTTTACGGGCGGTGGTGTATCTGCTCTGTCCGGGTTTTCTTCTGTCGAGGAATTTCTGAATGTCCTCTTCACAGAGAGGAAGGCCTGCCGGGCATCCGTCTATCACAGCTCCGAGAGCTTTTCCGTGGGATTCTCCCCAGGTGGTTACCTTAAATTTATTTCCAAATGATGACTGGCTCATATGATTTGTATCCTTTCCTGTTATTGTATTAGAGCGTGTCTGGAAAATCATTCCCACAATCTGCACGCCCCACTTTGCGGGATATTTCACCTGAATTCAGTTGCCGTAGTTAGAGCGTGTTTGGAAAATCATTCCCACAATCTGTACGCCCCACCTTACGGGACTTTTATAAATAAATACTACTTTATTATAGCGAAGTGTAAAAGTTTTGTAAACCGAAAGCATTGGAATTGACAAAAATTCATGTTCAAATTATAATGATATTTGAGTCTTTGTGAAAATAAAGAGTAAACGTAACTGTTCAGTAATCTCTTGCAGAAACTCTGAATAGTTGCAGATTTATTGTTACTGAGAACAGAGTAAACAGTAACAATCTATTGAGGGGAAATCGAGAAAAAGAAGGGAAGTGTGGATCGTGGTAAGGATTTTTAAGACAATCGATGGCGCTATCCATGAAATACAGGAACCACAGGAGGGCTGTTGGATTGCACTGACGAATCCTACGGCAACAGAAATTTTTGAAATTTCCGAGCAGTTTGGGATAGAGGTGGACGATTTGCGCGCACCTTTGGATGAGGAAGAGCGTTCCCGTATAGAAGTGGAGGACAATTATACCCTTATCCTTGCAGATGTACCTGCGATTGAAGAACGTAACGAGAAGGACTGGTATGTGACCATTCCTCTTGGTATTATCGTGACTCAGAAGATGATCTTTACTGTATGTCTGGAAGACACACAGGTTCTGACAAGATTTATGGAAGGCAGGGTAAGAAACTTTTTTACCTATATGAAAACCAGATTTATTCTGCAGATTTTGTACCGTAATGCCAGCATGTATCTGAGATATCTGCGTATTATAGATAAGAAGAGCGAGCAGATTGAGGAGAAACTTCATCTGTCTACAAGAAATCAGGAACTGATGGAACTTCTGGAACTGGAGAAATCACTGGTATACTTTACCACATCTCTGCGTTCCAATGAGATGGTTCTGGAGAAACTTCTGAAGGTGGAGAGTATCAAGAAATATCCGGAGGATACAGAGCTTCTGGAGGATGTTATCATTGAGAATAAGCAGGCCATTGAGATGGCTAATATTTACAGCGGTATCCTCAGCAGTATGATGGGAACTTTTGCGTCAGTTATTTCCAATAACCTGAACATTGTCATGAAGGTTCTGGCTGTTATTACTATTGTTATGAGTATTCCGACTATTGTTTTCAGTGCGTATGGTATGAACCTGAGTGCTGCGGGAATGCCGTTTTCCAGGACACCATGGGGATTTCTTATCGTTATCATCCTTTCTGTAGTGGCAAGTATCATTGCAGCGATATTTCTTTCCAGGAAGAAGTTTTTCTGATTTTGCAGCTGAACTGAGAGGCAGTTATTCGGTGCAGAATTACGCAGAGAAAGCAGATTGTGGATATCCGCTGTAACGAAAGAACGAATAGCATTTTGTGAGAAAAGGAGATTTATGAAATTTATTGACAAACTGGAACGAAAATTTGGAAATCGCGGGATTGAGAATCTTACGATTTATATTATTGTAAGTTATGTACTGGGATATGCATTGATGTATATTAATCCGGGGGCTCTTTCCATGTTGAGTTTGAATGTCTCTGAAATCCTGCATGGTCAGATATGGAGACTTGTTACATGGATTATTTATCCGCCGAGTACGTCATCTGCTTTATGGTTTGTGATTGCGATATTGTTCTTTTATTATCCGATCAGTGCATCGCTGGAACGTACATGGGGATCATTCAGATTTACTGTATATATTTTATCTGGAATGATTTTTACAGTAATTTCTGCGTTTATTTTGTATTTTATCACAGGTGGAGTGTTAGATGCTTATCTGAATGGATCACAGTTTTCAACGTATTATATCAGTTTATCTATTTTTCTGGCATATGCGCTGACATATCCGGATATGAAGGTTTTACTGTACTTTGTAATCCCGATCAAGATGAAGTGGATGGCGATTGTATATGCTGCTCTTGTGGTATATGATATTGTCAGATATTTTATGGGAGGAGCATGGTTTATGGCACTGCCAATCATCGCATCCTTACTGAACTTTATCATTTTCTTCCTTGGTACAAGAAATCTTAACCGATACAATCCGAAGGAAATCCATCGCAGAAACCAGTTTAAGAGAGCAATGGGAGAAAGTAAGACCGTTCCCTTCCCGGGTGGCAGCAAGTCAGGGGAAGTGACGAAGCACAAATGTGCAGTCTGTGGCCGTACAGAGAAAGATGATCCGAATCTGGAATTCCGTTTCTGTTCTAAATGTAACGGAAACTACGAGTACTGTCAGGATCATTTATATACACATATACACAAGAAGTAAGAGGAGAAAAGATTATTATGAAAAAAGTACCATTTGTCACCCTGGATAAACTTCAGGAAATCACTGCGCAGTTTCCTACACCTTTCCATCTTTATGATGAAAAAGGTATCCGCGAGAATGCAAAGGCAGTGAAAGAAGCATTTGCATGGAATAAGGGCTTCAAAGAATTCTTTGCTGTGAAGGCAACTCCAAATCCATTTCTGATCCAGATCCTTCAGGAGTATGGCTGTGGCTGTGACTGTTCTTCCATGACAGAGCTGATGATGTCCAAAGCAATCGGATGCAAAGAGGGAGATATCATGTTTTCTTCCAATGATACACCGGAAGAAGAATTCAAATATGCAAATGAAATCGGCGGGATCATCAATCTTGATGATATCACACATATCGAGAGCGTAGAAAGAGCCGTAGGATATATTCCGAAGGTGATCAGCTGTCGTTATAATCCGGGCGGAGTGTTTAAGATCAGCAACGATATTATGGACAACCCCGGAGATGCCAAATATGGTATGACAACAGAGCAGATTTTTGAAGCATTCAAGATCCTGAAGGAAAAAGGTGCCGAGGAATTCGGTATCCATGCATTCCTTGCAAGCAATACTGTGACAAATGAGTATTATCCGATGCTGGCGAAAGAGATGTTTGAAATGGCAGTGAAACTTCAGAAGGAGACAGGCGCTCATGTGAAGTTTATCAACCTTTCCGGTGGTGTTGGAATCGCTTACAAACCAGATCAGACTCCGAATGATATCAGAGAGATCGGTGAGGGTGTCCGCAAAGTATACGAAGAAGTACTTGTTCCGGCCGGAATGGGTGATGTTGCAATCTATACAGAGATGGGACGTTTCATGATGGGACCGTATGGCTGCCTGGTAACTAAGGCAATCCATGAGAAGCATACTCATAAAGAATATATTGGTGTGGATGCGTGTGCTGTAAACCTGATGCGTCCGGCAATGTATGGCGCATACCATCATATCACTGTTATGGGAAAAGAAGACCAGCCATGTGATCATATGTATGATGTGACAGGTTCTCTCTGCGAAAACAATGATAAGTTTGCAATTGACCGCTATCTTCCGAAGGTTGATATGGGAGATCTTCTTGTGATTCATGATACAGGAGCTCATGGTTTTGCCATGGGATATAACTACAATGGTAAACTGAAATCTTCTGAGATCCTTCTCCATGAAGATGGAAGCTTCGAGATGATCCGCCGTGCCGAGACACCGAAGGATTATTTTGCAACATTTGACTGCTTCCCGATTTATGAGAAATTACTGGAAGATATGGAATAATGCTGTGATTATTCTGTAATTTACTATCTTGTGGTATTGCCGGGGCAGATATGACATAAAAACACACAAAAAGAAAGGTACTGATCTGTGCATGATGCTGGAAGGTTAGTGCCTTTCGTTTTGCATGGAGAAACAGTGATTTCAGAAGAATGTACTGTAAAAATTTTGTCTGTTCGGAGGTAGACATATGATTAAATATGAATATGAAACAGGAATGTGTAAACAGCTGCATTACAATGGTCTGTGGAGTGTACAATATGAGGGTGTTCCCGGACATTTTAAAAAAGTAAAGATGGTCTGTCCCTGCATCAGAGACGAATGTGATCAGGATTGTGAAGTGTTTAGGAACATACCGGAAATAAAAGCAGCAGATCAGGAATGGCATATGAGAGATGAGAGATAGAATAATGGGAGATAAGAAAAAAGAATACAGAGACAAAAGAACAGGCATGCAGACTGTAAGGTCTGCCATATTTGCTATTGTGCTTATAATTACAGGTTTTATCAGTATAATATATGTGGCAGATAATACTTATGCAGCAGACGAATATCGAGTGCATAAATCTGAGGTGGTTGTAAAGACCGGTGCCACTTATACAGTAAAGATCCTGAATCATGATACAAAAGTGAGTCCAAAGAAGTTTAAATGGACCAGCAGTAACTCAAAATGTGCAAAGGTTATAAATGGCAGGATATATGGTTTAAAGCCCGGACAGGCAACGATCACAGCACAGATGAGTGGACTGAAAGTAAACTGCGAGGTTTTTGTCTGTAATAAAACGGAAACAGTTCTTTTTAAGAAATACAAAAAACAGGTGAAAGTAACAGCAGGAAAGACAGTTATTCTGGAGCCGCAGAAGTATGGAAAAAGGCTGACTTATACTTCTTCTGATAAAACGGTGGCAACTGTATCAAAGAAAGGAAAAGTTACTGCAAAAAAGGCGGGAAATGTCAAAATCACCAGTGTTTCTTATGGTACTGACAGATATGTATCAGAGATAGAAGTGATCGTCCTGCCGGCAGCGTCAGAAACTCCGGAAATTACGCCTACACTGACGCCGGATGAACCAGCACCATCTGTGACCCCGGAGCCGACGGTAACGGTCACGCCAACTCCGAAAATCACACCTGCACCGGAAGATGAAGAAAAGTTCCGGAAACCCCTGGATGGAGTTACTCATTATATTTTGCACAGAGGTGAACAGACAGCAGCACCTGAGAATTCCATGCCTGCCTTTGAGACGGCAGGACGCAATGGGGCGGAGTTTGTGGAGACAGATGTGAGAGAGACCGCAGATGGAGTTCTGGTTGTCTCTCATGATGATTCTTTGTTGCGGATGTGCGGGGAGGACAGGTTTATTTCAGAGATGACTTATGAGGAGATAAAGCAGTATCCGATTATAAATGGAAGAAATGCTTCGCAGTATCCGGATAATCTTATTCCTACACTGGAACAGTATATTGCATGCTGCAATAAGTACTCTGTGACGCCGGTGATTGAAATAAAGTCAATCCGTACGGAAGAAGCCATGAATTTGTTCATGCAGCTTCTGACTGAATCACAGAAAGAGCCGGTACTCATCTGTTTTCGCATAGAAACACTTGGTAAACTGCGTGAGATGGGATTTACAGGAAAAATGCAGTGGATCCGTACAGTGCGCATGAATGCTTCTATGATACAGCAGTGTAAGAAATATGATCTGGACATAAGTGCAGAGTATAAAAATATCAGTATGAATGATATCAACAATGCTCATCAGAATGGAATCCGCATATCCGTATGGCTTTGCCGGAATGAGGATATGGTAGACATTTTCAGGAAAATGGGTGCGGATTATATCACGTATGAGAGGTGGAATACAGATGAAGTAAAAATACGACAGGATTAGCAGAAAATCAAGGTAGACATTTAGCAGAAAAATAAGTAAAATACAAGATGTAGATATAAATTGTAAGCAGAACAGTAACAGTTCACTATTGCTATAAGAAAGGACTGAACAGTTGTATATATTTGATATACTGCTGAAAAAGAGGAGGAGAGAGTAATGAAAAAAATAGCAGCTATGGTGCTGGCAGGTGTTCTGGCAGCAGTTCCGGTCAGTACGACCGGTGCAGCGGAATTTCAGGATGGAGCAGATACACAGAATTTCATCTGGGCAGCCGGAGAGGAAACTTCAACAGACACAGATGAAAGCAAAGGGGTAAGTGCAAATGACAGTGTCGTTGAAGGACTTGACAAACCTTTGGTTTTCTATCCCAACACTTACTATAAATTTAATGTGACCGGTGCCGGAACGCAGAATACGAATCCTGTTGAGGGAGATGTCAGATGGACACCATTATACTGGAGTCTTTCTCTCAAACCGCAGGAAAGCGATATTCACAGGAAATGGGAAATCGGTTCTGCAAAGGGTATTTATACAAAGGTGGAACGTGCATACAATATATATGTCTTTTTCCAGAGAGAAGAATATACAGGAGGTATATGGGAGAAAAACGATATTGTACAACCTGTGAGATATCAGTTCAATGCAGCTCCGTTAACTGAACAGGGTGGAAGCTATAAGTACCTGATAGGTGGAATTGGCTATAAGATTTTGAATGAAAGAGAAGTAAGCGTTACAGGTCTTGCTGCGGAATATAATGTGATACAGATTCCGGCTACAGTTGTGATCAATGATAAAGTTTATAAAGTAACTACAATTGACAAGAATGCCTTCAGCGGGAACAAAGAAATTACAGATGTTATTTTTGGAAATAATGTAACAACGATTGGAAAATATGCGTTCAGCCAGTGCCCGAATCTGCGGAACATAAGATTTGGAAGCAGAGTAAAAAGAATTGGCAGCAACGCATTTGCACAGTGTACAAAACTGCGAAATTTTATACTTCCTGCCAGTGTCAGACATATAGATGCCAGAGCTTTTTACCAGTGCCCGGCAGTCAAAGTGCTCAGGATCAACAGTACAGCACTGAACTATGTTGGAAAAAAAGCTTTTGCGGTCAACAAAACCGTAACTATCAGACTTCCTGAGAAGCTGTTTGCCAGATATCAGAAACTGATCAAGGCAAGCAATGTGTATTCTAAAACGAGGTTTGTGAAATATTAAAAAAAACTCAAAAATGCCCTTGCCATTTCGACAAAAACGTGATATGATAATACTCGTTTCAATGCCGGCATGTCGGAATGGCAGACGAGGCAGACTCAAAATCTGTTGTGGGCAACCACGTGTGGGTTCAAGTCCCACTGCCGGCACTAAAAAGTAAGCGAAGCCTTTGTTTGTGAAGGTTTTCGCTTTTTTTTTATTTGCCGTATTGAACAGTTCAGATAATTCTAAAATCTTTATGAAATTTATCTCGCTTTTCTTGAAAAAGAGATGAATAAGTGATATGGTACATCATAACAAAACGAAATGGAGGAAAAGCCAATGAACCTTGATAATAAAAAGCCTGGCAGAAAACCGCTTTATGTATATTATATCATTGCGGCAGTTATTATCATTCTTCTGAATGTGCTGTTACTTCCTGCAATTGAGGGACGAAAGGTACAGACGACTGATTACAGTACTTTCCTGACAGGAGTAGAGAAGGATTACGTTAAGACAGTAGAAATTCAGGATGATTATATTTATTATGTAGCAGAGAGTGACGGACAGGAGGGTTATTTCAGAACTGTCAAGATGAATGATCCTGACCTTGTAGACCGTTTGCATGATGCAAATGTCAAGTTCGGTGCAGCAGCACCACAGCAGACATCTATCTGGATCAGTCTGATCGCAGGATATGTACTGCCGATTGCCATCTTTATCCTTCTTGGAAGGTGGCTCAGCAAGAAGATGATGAGTTCCATGGGCGGAGGTCCCGGTGGGGCAATGTCATTTGGAAAGAGTAATGCGAAAGTATATGTGAAATCATCTACGGGAATCAAATTCTCAGATGTAGCGGGAGAGGACGAAGCCAAGGATCTTCTGACAGAAATCGTAGATTATCTTCATAACCCGCAGAAATACAGAGAAATCGGTGCATCTATGCCGAAAGGAGCCCTTCTTGTAGGCCCTCCAGGTACAGGTAAAACACTTCTTGCAAAAGCGGTAGCCGGTGAAGCGGAAGTTCCGTTCTTCTCCATTTCCGGTTCTGAATTCGTGGAAATGTTTGTTGGTATGGGCGCTGCCAAGGTGCGTGATCTTTTCAAACAGGCGAATGAGAAAGCTCCATGTATTGTATTTATCGATGAGATCGACACAATTGGCAAGAAACGTGATGGTGCCGGATTTACAGGCGGCAATGATGAGCGCGAGCAGACTCTGAACCAGCTGCTTACAGAGATGGATGGTTTTGACGGCTCCAAAGGTGTTGTGATCCTTGCGGCAACCAACAGACCGGATTCCCTTGATCCCGCACTTCTTCGTCCCGGACGTTTTGACAGACGTATTCCTGTTGAACTTCCGGATTTAAAAGGACGTGAGGAAATCCTTAAAGTCCATGCAAAGAAGATTAAGATCGCAGATTCCGTACGTTTTGATGAGATTGCGAAAGCTGCAGCCGGAGCTTCCGGTGCAGAACTTGCAAATATTGTTAATGAAGCAGCACTTCGTGCAGTACGTGACGGCAGAAAATTTGCCACTCAGGCAGATTTTGAGGAGAGTATCGAGGTAGTTATCGCAGGATATCAGAAGAAGAACAGAGTTCTTTCCAATAAAGAAAAACTGATAGTTGCTTATCATGAAATCGGACATGCGCTGGTTGCAGCAAAGCAGACCGAATCTGCACCGGTCCACAAGATCACTATTATTCCGCGTACATCAGGAGCACTCGGATATACCATGCAGGTGGATGACGGAGATCATTATCTGATGACAAAGGAAGAACTTGCAAATAAGATAGCGACCTTTACAGGCGGTCGTGCCGCTGAGGAACTGATCTTCCACTCTATTACAACCGGAGCATCCAATGATATCGAACAGGCGACTAAGCTTGCAAGAGCAATGATCTCCAGATATGGTATGAGTGAAGACTTCGATATGGTTGCCATGGAGAATGTGACAAATCAGTATCTGGGCGGAGACTCCAGCTTAAGCTGTTCTTTTGAGACACAGACTCTTCTGGATAAGAAGGTTGTGGAGCTTGTCAGGATGGAACACCAGAAAGCACTGAAAATCCTTCAGGACAATATCGGAAAGCTCCATGAACTTGCAAAATATCTGTATGAGCATGAGACAATTACAGGTGAGGAATTTATGAAGATCTTGAATGCACCTGTACAGGTTCCCACTGTAGTGGCAGAATCTGAAAGTAATACAGAGTCTGAGAACAATGCAGAATCCGAAAACAGTACAGAAGCTGATGCAGATACATCTTCCGGGAAAGTGAATCTGCAGAAGTGATATTTTCTCAAGATATACAAGCCAAAAGTCCATTGCCACAGGCAATCCGGAAATTTGGTTATGTCACTGAAAACTGAGTGAACAGCAATGAAAGCAGCAGAGGCGATTTGAGCTTCTGCTGCTTTTCCTTGCCAATTAACTCCGGTTCGGTTATAATTCGTAATAGTGAACGCAGCATCCTGGATGTTTTTTGAAAGAAAGAAGGGAATGAAGATGGATTGCCGAACTGCAGAAGGAATGGTGAGCAGTTATATTAAACATGATCTTCCGCTAAATGAACTGGAAGAGTTTCTCGATCATGTACAGAATTGTTCTTCCTGTTATGATGAACTGGAAACATATTTTATTGTACATGAGGTGACACAGCAGCTTGATGATGACAGCAGCGATTCGGTTCTGGATTTCAAAAAACTGCTGGAACAGGATATCCGGAAATCCAGAAGATATATCCGCAAGAAGAAAGCCAGTTGGCTGATGTTTGGAGTAAGTATATGCCTTCTGATCGCTACGATTGCGGCAATATTGATTTTTGTAATGATGGAGACAAATTACATTCTATAAAGACACTGGAGGATTTTATGAGCGAAAAAATATTACTGATTGACGGACACAGTATTCTGAACAGAGCTTTTTATGGTCTGCCGGATCTTACAAATTCAGAAGGAAAACACACAGGGGCAGTATATGGTTTCCTGAATATCCTTCTTCGGACGATCGAGGAAGAGAAGCCTCAGTATCTGACAGTGGCATTTGACCTGAAGGCACCGACTTTCCGCCATAAGATGTTTGAAGCATACAAGGGAACACGTAAACCCATGCCTGAAGAACTGAGAGAGCAGGTACCGCTGATTAAAGAAATGCTTACTGCAATGGGTGTGAATGTTGTGACAAAAGAAGGCTACGAAGCGGATGATATTCTGGGAACTCTGGCCAGGAAAAGCGAAGCGGCAGGAATGGATGCGACAATCCTTTCCGGTGACAGAGATCTGCTTCAGCTTGCGACAGATAAGGTTATGATCCGTTTGCCAAAGACTGTAAGGGGCAAGACCACCATAGAGGATTATCATGCACAGCAGGTGATCGAGAAATATCAGGTGACACCTCCTCAGATCATTGAGTTAAAGGCTCTGATGGGTGACAGTGCTGACAATATTCCGGGAATCCCGGGAGTAGGTGAGAAGACTGCCACAAAGATTATTGTGGAGTATGGAAGTATTGAGAATGCTCATGAACATCTGGAAGAGCTGAAGCCAAACAGAGCCAGGGAATCAATGAGAGAACATTATGATATGGCGCAGATGAGCAAGGCTCTGGCTACGATCTGTACGGACAGTCCCATAGAGTTTTCGTATGAAAAGGCAAAACTGGGAAATCTTTATACAAAAGAAGCTTTCCTTCTCTGCAGACAGCTGGAATTTAAGAATCTGCTTAACCGTTTTGACTCTGCGGCAGTACAGGAAGATACGCTGGAACAGGAGTTTTTCACATGTGCAGACCTGGCAGGCTGTGAAGCGCTGTTTGCGAAAGCGGAAGCAGGAAAGACAGCGGGTGTTTCTCTGGTTACAGAGAATGGCAGGGTATTTGGTGCAGGACTTGCGCTGAATGAAGAGGAAATTTATTATATTCCTGTAGAAGGGATGATCACAGAAGGTTATCTCTGCGGAAAATTGGAAGGGCTCCTTCATAAAGTATCTGAATCCAACACAGAGAATATTATGAAATCTAATACAGATGATGTGAAGAAGGATCCGGAAAATGAGATATCTGATGTCAATACAGACGGTACTCTGAAATATGATAAAAAATGTGTATGTGCATTGGATGTAAAGGCATTACTCAAGCATATAAAATCTGATGATCCGATGGCTGTATTTGATGCAGGTGTGGCTGCATATCTGCTGAATCCTCTGAAATCCTCCTATACTTACGATGATATGGCAAAGGAATATCTGAATGGTCGTATCCTGCCTGCAAGAGAGGAACTTCTTGGAAAGAAAACAGTGGAAAAAGCATGGGAGGAGAGTGCAGAGGGGCTTGCAGCATGGGCCTGCTACATGGCCTATACAGCACTTGCCTGCCGGAAACCCATGTGTGAAGCACTGCGTGATACAGGTATGTGGAATGTATATACACAGATTGAGCTTCCGCTGATCTTTACTCTTGATTCCATGGAAAAATGGGGAATCAGCGTGAAGAGTGAAGAACTGAAAAGCTACGGTGAGAAACTAAGTGTACGTATTGGAGAACTGGAGAAGCAGATCTGGCAGCAGGCAGGGGAAGAGTTTAATATCAATTCTCCGAAACAGATGGGAGTGATCCTGTTTGAAAAGCTTGGCCTTAAGGGTGGAAAGAAAACAAAGACAGGTTATTCCACAGCGGCAGATATTCTGGAAAAGCTTGCACCGGAGTATCCCATTGTAAAGGATATTCTGGAGTACCGTCAGCTTGCGAAACTGAAATCTACTTATGCAGACGGGCTTGTTGGTGAGATCGCAGAGGACGGCAGGATTCATTCTACTTTTAACCAGACAATTACAGCAACAGGAAGGATCAGCAGCACAGAGCCGAATCTTCAGAATATCCCTGTAAGAATGGAGCTTGGAAGACTGATCCGTAAGGTATTTGTTCCGGAAGAGGGATATGTATTTCTGGATGCGGACTATTCCCAGATCGAGCTTCGCGTTTTGGCGCATATGTCAGGGGATGAGAAACTGATCCAGGCATATAAAGAAGCCCAGGATATCCACAGACATACAGCATCAGAGGTGTTCCATGTGCCCTTTGATGAGGTGACAGATCTGCAGAGGAGAAATGCCAAGGCAGTAAATTTTGGAATCGTTTATGGGATCAGTTCCTTTGGGCTCAGCCAGGATTTAAGTATCACACGAAAAGAAGCAGCCGAATATATTGAAAGATATTTTGAAACTTATCCAAAGATCAAAGGATTTCTTGACGGACTGGTGGAAGAGGGAAAAGAAAAAGGATATGTGACTACCATGTTTGGCAGACGCAGGCCGATCCCGGAACTGAAATCCGGTAATTTTATGCAGAGGTCTTTTGGGGAGCGAGTAGCCATGAACTCTCCAATACAGGGAACTGCGGCGGATATCATTAAAATTGCAATGAACCGTGTGTACAGACGATTAAAGGATGAGAATCTTAAATCCCGTCTTGTACTTCAGGTACACGATGAACTTCTGATAGAGACCTGTAAAGAGGAAATCCCGCAGGTTTCTGCTATTCTTGAAGAAGAGATGAAAGGTGCCGCAAAGCTTTCCGTAGAACTGGAAGTCGATATGCATCAGGGTAATAACTGGTATGAGGCGAAGTGATGATGATAACAATAGGAATTACCGGCGGAGTGGGTGCCGGAAAAAGTACAGTGCTTGATTTTCTTGAAGAAAAGTATCAGGCATATGTGATGAAAGCAGATGAGATCGGGCATCTGGTGATGGAGCCGGGGCAGTCCTGTTATGAACCGGTGATTGCACTATTTGGAAGACGAATCATAAAAAATGATAAAACTATTGACCGCAGACAGGTTTCGGATGTAGTATTTTCACATCCAGAGCTTCTGGAGAAATTAAACCAGATCATCCATCCTGCTGTGAAACAGTACATCAGAGAGCAGTTAGCTGTAAAGAAACAGCAGGGACAGAAGATATGTGTGGTGGAAGCTGCACTCCTTCTGGAAGATCATTATCAGGAGTTTTGCGATACGATATGGTATATTCATACGGATGAAGAGATCCGTATCAGGAGACTGATGGAGAACCGCGGTTATACAAGAGAGAAATCAGTCAGTATCATTGCCAGTCAGGCACCGGAGACTTTTTTTCGGGAAAATGCAGACTATGTTGTGGTAAATAACGGAGATTTTGCACAGACCAGACGGCAGATTGAGGAAGGAATCAGAAAATATGAGACTTTGTAGCATTGCCAGCGGAAGCAGCGGAAACTGTATTTATGTGGGCTCAGATAATACCCATCTTCTGGTGGATGTAGGCATCAGCGGAAAAAGAGTAGAACAGGGATTGAATTCTCTGGAATTGACAGGAAAAGATATTGATGGTATCTTGATTACACATGAACATTCGGATCATATCAAAGGTCTGGGCGTGATCGCAAGGAAACATCAGATACCGGTTTATGCGACAGAAGGAACTGTGGAAGCTTTATCTCACATGAATCTTGGAAAAATACCGGAAGGGATTTTTCGTGAGATACACGAAGATGAGCCTTTTGAGATTAATGATCTGACAGTGAATCCTTTTACGATCCCTCATGATGCTGCACAGCCCGTAGGATACCGGGTAGAGTGTGGAGAGCATTCTGTGGGGATTGCTACAGACCTTGGAAAATATAATGAGTACATAGTCGGTAATCTGCAGAATCTGGATGCGCTTCTTCTGGAAGCAAATCATGACATCCGTATGCTGCAGGTTGGAAAATACCCCTATTATCTGAAACAGAGAATCCTTGGAGACAGGGGACATCTTTCCAATGAGAATGCAGGCAGGCTTTTATGCAGGCTGCTGCATGACAATATGAAAGGGATTTTCCTTGGACATCTGAGCAGGGAAAATAACTATGAGGAACTGGCATATGAAACCGTCTGTTCAGAAGTAACCTTAGGTGACAACCCTTATAAGTCGCGTGATTTCAGAATTCAGGTGGCACAGAGGGATTGCATATCAGAAGTAATTACAGTGTAGAAAGGACAAAGAACTTATGAAAAAGACAATCATCACAGTAGTAGGAAACGATACCGTAGGAATTATTGCAAAGGTTTGTACTTATCTTGCAGACAATAATGTAAACATTCTTGATATCTCCCAGACCATCGTACAGGGATATTTCAACATGATGATGGTAACAGATGCCAGCAAATGTGAGAAAGACAACGGAGTTCTTGCCAAAGAACTGGAAGCCCTTGGAGATAAGATCGGTGTAGTGATCCGCTGCCAGCATGAAGATATCTTCAATGTAATGCACAGAATCTGAGAAAATCTAAGCAGGTAAGCCACTGAGGGACTTTCCTGTATCAGATTGCCTGAAAAATGCTGAGAGAACATACAAGGGAGAAAAACAAAATGATCAATATTTTTGAAGTAAATGAAACGAATAAAATGATCGAGCAGGAGAATCTGGATGTGCGTACCATTACTATGGGTATCAGCCTTCTGGACTGTATTGACAGTGATCTTGCTGTTTTAAATGAGAAAATCTATAAAAAGATCACAACCTGTGCAAAGGATCTGGTATCTACAGGTGAGGCTATTTCCGGTGAATATGGAATTCCGATCGTAAATAAAAGAATTTCCGTAACTCCGATCGCATTGATTGGCGGAGCTGCATGTAAGACAAAGGAAGATTTTGTAACTATTGCAGAAACTCTGGATAAGGCTGCCAAGGTGGTAGGCGTAAACTTTATCGGCGGTTATTCTGCACTGGTAAGCAAGGGAATGACTCCTGCTGAGAGACTTCTGATCGAATCTATCCCACAGGCTATGGCGAAGACAGAGCGTGTCTGCAGTTCTGTAAATGTTGGATCTACACGTACAGGTATCAATATGGATGCTGTTAAGCTGATGGGTGAGATCGTTCTGGAAACAGCGAAAGCTACCAAAGATCAGGATTCCCTGGGATGTGCGAAGCTGGTTGTATTCTGTAATGCACCGGATGATAACCCGTTTATGGCAGGCGCTTTCCATGGTGTGACAGAAGCAGACACTATCATTAACGTTGGTGTCAGCGGACCTGGCGTTGTTAAGACTGCGCTGGAACAGGTAAGAGGTAAGGATTTTGAAACTCTTTGTGAGATGATCAAGCGTACTGCCTTCAAGGTAACACGTGTTGGTCAGCTGGTAGCACAGGAGGCTTCCAGACGTCTTGGTGTTAAGTTTGGTATCGTGGATCTATCTCTGGCTCCTACTCCTGCAATTGGTGACAGTGTTGCTGAGATCCTTGAGGAGATTGGTCTGGAGCATGCAGGTGCACCGGGCACAACAGCAGCGCTTGCTCTGTTAAATGACCAGGTTAAGAAGGGTGGAGTTATGGCTTCTACAGCAGTTGGTGGTTTGAGTGGTGCATTTATTCCGGTCAGCGAGGATCAGGGTATGATCGATGCGGTGAATGCGGGGGCACTGACTCTTGAGAAGCTGGAAGCTATGACTTGTGTATGTTCTGTAGGTCTTGATATGATTGCAATTCCTGGGGATACGAAGGCTTCTACGATTGCGGGTATTATTGCGGATGAGTCTGCAATTGGTATGGTGAACCAGAAGACTACAGCGGTTCGTCTGATTCCGGTAATTGGTAAGGGAGTTGGCGAAGTGGTTGAATTCGGTGGACTGCTTGGTTATGCACCGATTATGCCGGTGAACCAGTTCTCCTGTGATGCGTTTGTGCAGCGTGGCGGAAGGATTCCGGCACCGATTCATAGTTTTAAGAACTGATAAAAAAGGCCAGAAACTTCGGAAAAGGGGAGTTTCTGGCTCTTTTTATGTTCAAGAGGGACGCGGAGCGGAAAATATTTTGTCTGGGGTGCGGTTTCGGAGCCTAAGATATTCTAAGTTTCCATAAATCTGCTAAAAGCATGAGCCGTCTTGTCAAACTCGCTCCGTTGCAAACTTCGCTCAGACAGTGATGCAGCCAGCTCATAACGCAGATTTCTGAAAACTAAGAATATCTAAGACTCCTGCAAATGCACCCCAGACAAAATATTTTCCGCTCCGCTGGTATCTGGTTTTAACTATAGCAATTAAAGAGATTCCAGAATATTGAGGAGTCGGGTGTTGTCTTCGGGGTGCATGATGCAGAAGCGGATGTATTCGCCGTCCAGGCATTCGAAGGAGGAGCAGTCGCGGATCATGAGACCCTGGTGGATGCAGGCGTCGAAGACGTCCTGGGAGGTCAGGCCGGGCTTCTGGATTTTCAGGAGGAGGAAGTTGGCGTAGGCCGGGTAGGTTTTGTAAGTGGGGATATTCTTCAGTGCTTTGAGCAGGCGGGTGCGTTCTGAGAGAATGAGGTCCCGGGTCTGGCGGATATAGGTTTTATCCTGGAGCATCAGCTCGCCGGCCAGGGCTCCCAGACTGTTGAGAGACCATGGTACCTGTTTTTCTTTCATTTTTTTGAGAAATTCCAGGTTCCCGGTGATTCCGTAGCCAAGACGCATACCTGGGGCTGCGTAGAATTTTGATACGCCGCGCAGAATCATAAGGTTCGTGAATTCTCTGGTAAGGCTGACAGCAGTGATCTCATTGATATCCGGGGCAAATTCTACATAAGTTTCGTCGATCATCACGAAAATGTTCCGCTCATTGCAGAAGGAAACGATTCTGCGCAGGTTATTTATGCTAATTGCAGATGAGGTAGGATTATTTGGGTTGCAGAGGATGAGAAAATCGTATTTTCCATCCAGAGTCCGGCAAAAGTCATCTACATCGAGAACAAAGTTATCCTCTTCGCGCAGGTGGTAGTATTCCTGAGTGCTTCCGGAGAAGGAGAGTTCCCTGGAGTATTCTGAATAGGTCGGACCCAGGATAAGGGTATGCTTTGGATTTCGTTCCTGTATCAGCAGTGCGATCAGTTCGCTGGAACCATTTCCGGGAAGGATGAATTCAGCAGGAATATTACAATATTCTGAAATTGTGCTGCGAAGTGAAGTGTAATCTCTGTCTGGATAAGAAGACAGGATATCCAGTCGTCCTGCAAGCTGTTCCTTTACATGCTCGGAAAGCCCCAGCGGATTTACATTAGCCCCAAACTTCACAATTTCCTCAGATTTAAGCTGATAGACCTCACATATTTTCTCAATATCACTCCCATGAAAAACCATTTTTGCTGTTGACATATAATATCCCTCATTTCTATATAAATAATCTATTTAAACTTAAAATTACCACATAGCAGATCGCAGATCTTTTCTGAACATTATTTTAACACTTATCACATAGTTCTGTAAACATCACTGTTTACACATTGCTATCCATTACTATCCTGAAATATACAGGTCCCAATATCATTGCAGCAGGCATTTAACAGAAGGCAAGTCCCCGCCCACTGCTTATTGCTTTTCGCAACCACCGCAGGGGATTTACTTGATTCGATTAAATAAGTCTCCTGCGGTGGTGCAGAAAGCAAGCAATTCAGCATGCTGTCGAAAATGGAATATATGTCAATTTGCCAGTACACAGCGAAGGAATGGGAAGGGATTTCGGGCGCATTTGAGGGTTCATAGTAATTCTTGGTATTTGGGAAGTTGCGTTATTCAAAAAAATCTCACTGTCTGAGCGAAGCGAGTTTGAGATTTTTTTGAATGTTTTTAGCAACTTCCCAAATGCCTTAGAATTACATGGTTCCGAAACTAAGCCCGAAATCCCTTCCCATTCCTTCGCGTCCCTTTTGGGAAAAAATAAAAAATAAACCTCTTGACATATCTGCATTAGCGTGGTAAAGTAAACACATCAAAACCGATGAGAAAGAAGAGTAAACAACCAAGAATCATTCCAGAGAACGGCAATTGGTGGGAAGCCGTATGAAACTGATTGTTGAATGGCCTTTCGAGGGCGGTCCGAAATCTTGATAAGCGTGAGAGTAGGCACCGACGGGAACCGAACCCGTTATAAATCAGGAGTGTATGTTTGTACATGAGAAAGTGGACGATTCGTCAATTTGAGTGGTACCGCGATAATAAGATTCTTATTACCGTCTCAAGCAACAGATAGCTTGTGGCGGATTTTTTTATATATAAAGAGAATCTGTTATATGGCACCCCCTGTAATGCAGGAAAATCTGCTGATGGCAGGTGGGTATCACAGCAGTTGACACATCCGGGAAAAAGAGGAATCCGGGGAGTTCTTTCTCACAGACAGTAACAAGGGATTGGTAAACATCCCTGAGACTATGGCAGTTAAAAAACCATGAACTGCTAAATAAGATGTAGAGAGAGGAAAAAAGACTATGAAAAAAAGAGTATTAGCAATCGCAGCAACAGCAATGGCAACTATGATGATGGCATCACCGGTTATGGCACAGGATTTCAAGATCGGTATCTGCAATTATGTAGATGACGCTTCCTTGAATCAGATCGTAGACAACATCCAGTCCCGTCTGGAAGAAATCGGCAAGGAAAAAGACGTAAATTTTGATGTGTCCTATGATAACTGTAATGCAGATGCCAATGTTATGGAACAGATCATTTCTGATTTTCAGGCTGATAATGTAGATTTGATGGTAGGTATTGCAACACCTGTAGCAATGCGTATGCAGTCCGCAACAGAAGGAACCGATACACCGGTTGTATTTTCCGCAGTGTCTGATCCTGTAGGAAGCGGCCTTGTAGAGGATCTGGATGCACCGGGAGCAAACATTACAGGTACAAGCGATTATCTGGATACAGCATCCATCATGAAACTGATCCAGGCAGTGAACCCGGATGTAAAGAAAATCGGACTTTTATACGATATCGGACAGGATTCTTCTACAACAGCCATCCAGGAAGCCAAGGATTATCTGGATAAAGAAGGCATCGAATATGTAGAGCGTACAGGTACCACAACAGATGAGGTACAGCTTGCAGCAGATGCACTGGTGGCAGATGGCGTAGATGCAGTATTCACACCAACTGACAACACAATTATGACAGCAGAGCTTTCTATCTATGAGAAATTCATTGATGCAGGTATCCCACAGTATACAGGAGCTGACTCCTTTGCACTAAACGGTGCATTTGTCGGATATGGTGTTGATTATGCAAACCTTGGACAGAAGACAGCAGATATGATCGCAGACATCCTTATGAATGATGCAGATCCTGCAACAACATCTGTTGAAACTTTTGATAATGGTACTGCAACAGTAAACACAGAAACCTGCGAGGGACTGGGACTTGATCTTGAAACTGTTAAAAAAGATTTCGAGCCGTTATGCACACAGGTAAATGAGATCGTTACAGCAGAGAGCTTTGATGATGTAGAGAAATAATAAGGATATTCGGACAGCATTTTGAATAAATTCAGAATAAGTTCTGGGTTTATGGAATCCATTGTGCCGGTTGAAAAGACTGATATATTTTCTGAATTAAAATGAACAGCAGCAGATATTTTCTGTTGCTGTTCATTGAATGTAATAAAATAAATACAAACTGGAGGAAATCATCGTGACTATTGCGACTATACTCTCTCTTGGAGAGACCGCACTGAAACTTGGCCTGATCTGTTCATTGACAGTTCTTGCCCTGTTTCTCAGTTATTCCATGCTGAATGTCTGTGACCTTTCCACTGATGGCTGTTTCACACTGGGAGCAGCAGTGGGAGCAGCAGTGGCAGTCAGCGGACATCCTTTTTTATCAATTTTTGCAGCCATGGCTGCAGGTATATGCTCGGGCTTTGTGACAGCCATACTTCAGACAAAGCTGGGTGTTGACAGTCTTCTTGCAGGAATTATCGTTAATACGGCTCTTTATTCTGTGAATATTGCAGTGATGGGAGGTTCCTCCCTGATCAATATGAACAGAACAGAGACGGTATTTTCCATGATGAAAGAAACATTGAAAAGTACACCGTTGAAAGGAAGAGGAGATATTGTAGTTGCTTTCATTGCAGTAGCCATTGTGATTGTCTTCCTTGTATTTTTCTTAAGGACAAGACTTGGTCTGGCAATCAGGGCAACAGGAAATAATGCAGATATGGTAAAATCCTCATCTATTAATCCGGTATTTACTACGATTGTAGGTCTCTGTGTTGCCAACTCCTTCACAGCACTTTCCGGATGTCTTCTGTCTCAGTCACAGAAATCTGTAGATATCAATATCGGACAGGGAATGGTTACCATCGCGCTGGCTTCCCTGCTGATCGGTGGTACGATTCTTGGCAGAGGTGGAATTTTCGTGAGAGCTGTTGGCATGGTACTTGGATCTTTTATTTTCCGTCTGGTATATACCGTCGCACTGAGATTCAATATGCCGGCATTTATGCTGAAACTGGTATCTTCTGTGATCGTTGTGCTGGCTATTTCAGGTCCATATTTGAAAAAACAGTGGCCGCAGATTAAGAGAAGAATGACTCACAGGAAGGGAGTACAGTGATTTATGCTGAAGATTGAACATATTTCCAAGACTTTTAATCCGGGTACGGTAAACGAGAAACAGGCCATCAGAGATTTATCCCTGAATCTGGAGAAGGGCGATTTTGCAACGATCATCGGTTCCAATGGAGCTGGTAAATCCACTCTGTTTAATGCAATCTGTGGAGATTTTCTTACAGATTCCGGTGTGATCATGCTGGATGGACAGGACATTACTTTTATGCCCCAGCATGTACGTGCAAAGACCATCGGTCGCCTGTATCAGGATCCTATGAGGGGAACTGCGCCTGGAATGACTATAGAAGAGAATCTGGCACTTGCAGCAGGGAAAGGCGGATGGCTTTCCCATGTGTCCAGACAGGAGAAAGAACGATTCCATGAAGAACTGAAGCTTCTGGATATCGGACTCGAGAAGCGTATGACTCAGCCGGTAGGACTTCTTTCCGGCGGACAGAGACAGGCGCTGACACTTCTCATGGCAACCATGAATCCGCCCAAGCTTCTGCTTCTGGATGAGCATACAGCAGCCCTTGACCCGGGCACAGCAGAGAAGGTGCTGAATCTTACGAAACGAATTGTAGAGGAACATCAGCTTACCTGTCTGATGATCACCCACAATATGCAGTCGGCCCTTGATCTGGGAAATCGTATTCTGATGATGGATTCCGGAGATATTGTGCTGGATATCCATGAAGAAGAAAAGAAAGGCCTGACAGTGGAAGGACTTCTGGAGAAGTTTAAGACAGGTGCCGGTAAGATGTTGGATAATGACCGTATTCTTCTTTCCGGAGAAAAGTAATTATAAAAATAACATGTAATTGTAAATGAAAGAACCATTATATACAGAAGTTATAGTTGTTGCCTAAAGCATACAGCCATGTTTTCTGATATCATGGTTCTTTTTGTCTGGTAGCGACTCTATTGCTTGCTGTAATTTGCAGAAGGTTCCTGCTCTGGTTTGAGTGTGATAAGTTTGCTCCCAACCGCTGCTGCGATAAATATCCAGATAAACATTTTAACCGGGAAGCAGAGGAAGAGAAGCATGGTTACTGCCAGTGGCTTTTTCATAATTCCGCCCAGAAGTGACGCAGTAACGATTGCAGCTCCAAATACCACATGTCCCCCGTCTGGCCCGCAGGTCAGCATTGCCACGCCGTATCCCATACATACTCCGGCAAAGATGACAGGGAAGAAATGCCCTCCCTTTAAACCGAACTGAATACACAGATTTGTCAGCAGGAGCTTAAAAAATGCAATGCCAATAAGTGCCAGCGGCAGATAAGAGGTATAGGTTTTCATAAGTGTTCCCATCTGCTCTTCTCCGGAAAACATAAGTACAGGTAAGAATGAACCTGTGATTCCAAGACATAAACCTGCAAAAATTTCTCTGACAACTGCCGGGAATCTGTTGGAAATATTTCCGGTCAGTTTGTGTGTTGCCTGATAGAAGTATGCCAGGATAAGACCGCACAAAATATACAGAATCATAAGCAGATAGTCTTTTCTCTGGATTTCCACCATATCAAAGGATGGAAATCCGGAAAGCCCTGCACCAAAAAGTGCAGATAAACCTGCATAAATACCAGTGCCTGCAGCCAGCGCGATTCCGTAAATAAATAATTTGGAACCCTTTGTTAAGGCTGCAAGATCTTCCTCGGAGTTTTCTTCTACTTCGAAAATACCGAACAGAGGTGCGTGAAACAGCACACTCATGGAGACTGCGGCACCAATCTGCGAATAATTTCTGGTATTCTGTTTGGCAAACTTAAGGTTGTCTCCGGCCCAGTAGCATAAACCTACGATGATTCCGGTAAGTCCGGCTTCGGGACCTACACTGCTTCCTATGAGTAATGGCAGCAGTGCTGCCACCATCATTACAAGCATGTTTTTGTATTCGTATCTTTTTTCTGCTCTGACTTTTTCCATAACGGTTTCAAGATTTTCGGGATAGTCTCCGAATATTTTTCGGAAAATACCGATAATTGCCGCACCGGCTACACAGATAAGAATCGTATAATAGGGAACAGAGGTTTTTCCGGGAAGCCATTTCCATAGAAATTCAGTTCCGACTGCCATTATTTTCAGCAGGATCCATACCAGTGCACCGGCAACAGCACCAATGAGTGCACAGAACAGCCACAATTCAAGCTGATTTTTTAAAGATACGTTTTTGGGGCTTTTTGTGTTATTCATATAGCCATAACCTTTTTGTCAACTTTCTGCCTTTCCGAAATTAATTCCAAGTACGATCATGTTGATACCCTGCATTAAAACAGAAAATGCGATCATATATCCTGCAGAGATCATGGTAAGTACAGGGTGGGTAAATGATACGATACTGACAATGACAGATAAAATACCACAGATAATGCTCAGGATTCCTTTTCCCTTAGAGGTGCTGTATGTCTTTATGCCGCCGACAATCTGGAAAATACCATAGATCAGGATGACAGCACCGACCATATAAGCTGCCATTACATCTGTAATGAATCTCTGGATACCGCTGAAAAGTAAAACAAGACCTGCAAGTCCTTCGAGAACACCGAGGATACATGCGCCGATTTCTTTCTTTTCTTTAGATAAAGAGAGAGCTACAAGTTCAATACCATTTACAAACAGAAGGATTCCCAGGATCCAACCGATAGAGAGAAAGGTTCTCATTGGTCTTACAAGAGTATAGATGCCTAATAATACAGTTAAAATTCCTGTGATCAGGATGATGATTTTTAACGTTTTGTTGTCTTTCATACGAGGATTCTCCTTTATATGTCACAAAGCTTTTGTGTTGCAAGTGAAACCGTTTTATACTATACTTCAATTAATTTCAGATAATAGATTATTTCATTGGAGGACAGGTGTATGAAAAGAATTAAAGTATTAGGCAGTGTATTAAAACGGACTCGCGCAGATAAAATTATCATTGGTTTTATTGTGTTTATTTTTGCTATCGCAGCAGTGATTCAGCTGGTGGAACCGGACATTAACCGATACGGAGATGCGCTGTGGTATTGCTATGCGGTGATCTCCACTGCCGGATTTGGCGATGTGGTTGCGGTTACCTTTATCGGAAAAATGTGTTCCGTTCTTCTGACAATCTATTCGCTTTTTGTAGTTGCCATTGCCACCGGGGTAGTGGTTAATTTCTACACCCAGATGGTGGAATTGCAGCGAAAAGAGACACTTGCCATGTTTATGGATCAGCTGGAAAGACTTCCTGAGCTTTCCAGAGAAGAGCTGGAGAATATTTCCAGAAAAGTGCGCCAGTTTCGGTAGCTGTGGATCTTACTGATCTTTGGAAGAAAGTTCTTCTTCCTGCTTGCTGCGTACCTGCGGGATCAGAGAAGCTGCCAGCTTTCCTTTTCCGCGGTTTCGCAGATACAGAATACCGATGACGGAAAATACGACTGCGCCGATAAAGTTTACGATCAAATCTTTCATGGTATCAACAATACCAATATCAAGATAGCCTCCCAGATTCCAGGTCTCGCCGTTAACGGCCAGGGACTGAACATCTACATGGATCGGAACATTTGCACCGGTAGGATTCAGCTTCACAGAGTTGATGGCCGGTACGATCCAGTCCTTCTGCATATCCATTCCAAAAAACCAGTCCATGCTGAATTCAAAGAATTCCCACATAACACCAACAGTCATTGAAAAACAGAATGCAAAAAAAGCTACAAAATACGGTGACATTTTAATGGAAAACCTGTCGCTGCGGTTAAAAAGATCAATCAGTGCAAATCCGATGGCAGCCATCAGAAAACCGTTAGTAGTATGTAAAATGGTATCCCAGATAGGGATTTTTACATAAAAGGCATTGATTTCGCCAAGAATTTCTGCTGAAAAGATAAAGATCAGAATCACTGTTTCCAGTCCCGGTGGTATTGTGACGTTCAGTTTCCTGTCCAGAAACTGGGGAACCATAAAAAGGATCAATGTCAAGATTCCCAGAAACATATTGTGGTAATTTCCCAGGAAAAACTGACGTACAACGGATAAGATTACCAGGGCGGTAAGTACCATCTGGATCTTTGTTCTGTTCTTTTTCAAACCTGAATTAGCTTTCATTTTTCTTTTCCTCCTTCCTTATTTTATATCCTTATCCTCACTGTTTATATTTTAACATAAGTGCATCCAAACAACAAGAATTATAGGATAATAAGCTGTTTCTGGGACTCGTGGCAGAATTTTCTGCCGGTTTTCAGACACAGAAGTTTTTCATATAAATTGGAAGAAAAAACAGTTTCAGATAAAATCTGATTTCCTTCACTGTCCAAAAGATTTTGGGCGTCCGCAAGCTTGGTGATAAGAGGAATTCGGCTGTGCTGCTTGATCCGGCTTAGCAGTTCACTGCTTTCCCTGCGGAAACCAAGAACCCTGGCAAAGGGAATCTGAGTGGGTGCAGTGTGGATATTTAATATAATATGAAGCAATGCCCTCTGTATCCTTGTCTGAGTCAGTTCTCTGGTTTTTAAAACAGATACAGATTGGGAAAAGGACAACAGAAGATTCTGCTGATTTATGATTCGCCGGGCGAGATCCTCGGAAACATCCATATAGGAAGAAAGGTTTTCTACATTTTCTTTCATAAGGCAGTAAGAAAGAATAGAGTCCAGAGAATTTTCTGTGAGAAATTCACCGGAGTCCAGCGCCTTTTTGAAAACGTAAAAAGCATCTGGTGGAATCTGGGATGATAATATATTGGCAGTTTTGGTATCCGGATTCCTGACTGGATTATTTATGTCTGAGATTGCCTCTGAATGGCCACCTCCCGGATTCTGAATAAGACTGCGTATAGCAGTTGCAGATGCAAAGAAATCAGTAGATGACTGTAAATCAGGGGAGGAGCTTGCTGAATCTCCTTCAGGGACAGTGGTTTCATGATAGCCCATTCCTTCCCTGCGGATCGTGACAGGGCAGATCCGGCTGTTCAGACGGAGAAGTGCCTTGCAGTATTCGATCCCCAGAATATTATTCGGTGTATTCAGGATCTGTGTAACTTCATTTAACAGAGGAGTAAGGACTCCGTCAAAATCGTCACCATTGAAGTTGCGCGGATTCTTAAAATATTCTGTCAATGCCTGGCTTCTGGCAGCGGGAAAAGTCAGACCTTCGCTTAAAAAGCTTTTCAACAGTTTCTTATATTCTTCAGGTTCTTCTACAAGGATCTCAGCCAGTTCTTTCAGTGCACTGATCTCCCCTGACTCACTTCCAAAGCAGAGTATATCAACAATACCAAGGCTGTCTAACAGGGAAACGCCCCCCATTGCAAAGGCTTCTGCACTTGCTGTAGAGATGGATACCGGCATTTCAAGTACAAGGTCAGCACCACACCGCAGAGCCATTTCTGCACGTGCGTGTTTGGAGATGAGAGCAGGAGTGCCGCGCTGCACATAATCTCCGCTCATGGCAACAATAACGTAGTCTGCTTTTAACCTTTCCTTTGTATACCTGATTTGATATTCATGTCCTTTGTGAAAAGGATTATATTCTGCAATAATTCCTGCTGTTTTCATAAATTTACACAGATGCTCCTTCCTGAAATTTTGTAGAGTTCTCTTTTTTAACCATATTGCATCTTAAAAAATACTTTTTTATGTCATATTCTACCATTCAGATGCTTGAAATACAAGGCTTCAGGAGGTATAATGAAGACAGCGCAGAAAACAGATTACTGTTCACTGTATATATTCGGTGAATGGTAATGACATCTGGTATACAGATATTGTGATATCAGAACTGCTATATGAAAGGAGCCATTTTAATCATGGGATTTATTGACACACTCAAAGAGAGAGCAAAAGCAAACGTAAAAACAATCGTACTTCCGGAGACAGAAGATAAGAGAACTCTGGCAGCTACAGAGAAAATTTTAAAAGAAGGAATTGCAAAGGTTATCCTTGTTGGTAACGAAGAAGCTGTTAAAAAGAGTGCAGCTGAAGACGGATATGACATTTCCGGCGCACAGATCGTAGATCCTGCTACATCAGAGAAAACACAGGGATATATTGACAAGTTAGTAGAATTAAGACAGAAAAAAGGCATGACACCGGATCAGGCTAAAGAGATTCTTCTTAACCAGTATCTGTACTATGGTGTAATGATGGTAAAAATGGGCGATGCAGACGGTATGGTATCCGGTGCATGTCACTCTACAGCTGATACATTAAGACCATGTCTTCAGATCCTGAAAACAAAACCAGGTACAAAACTTGTATCCGCATTCTTCTTAATGGTAGTTCCGAACTGCGAATATGGCGCAAACGGCGCATTTGTATTTGCTGATTCCGGTCTGAACCAGAACCCGACTTCAGAAGAGCTTGCAGCAATCGCAGCATCTTCTGCAGAATCCTTTGAACTTCTTGTTCAGGAGAAACCAATCGTTGCAATGCTTTCACACTCCACTAAAGGCAGTGCAAAACATGCTGACGTAGATAAAGTAGTAGAAGCTACAAAGATCGCAAAAGAGCAGAATCCGGAACTTGCACTTGACGGAGAATTCCAGCTTGATGCAGCTATCGTTCCAAGCGTAGGCGCTTCTAAAGCTCCTGGAAGCGAAGTTGCAGGTAAAGCTAACGTACTTGTATTCCCAGACCTTGATGCAGGTAACATCGGATACAAACTTGTACAGCGTCTTGCAAAAGCAGAAGCTTACGGACCTGTAACCCAGGGTATTGCTAAACCTGTAAATGACCTGTCCCGTGGATGCTCTGCAGACGATATCGTTGGTGTGGTAGCTATCACAGCAGTACAGTGCCAGGCTGACGACAATAAATAAGATTTCAGTCAGACCGTAAAACGGACTGAGAATTATTTCATTGACTACATAATGTTAAAGGCATCGGAGGAGATATTTCTGATTCTGATGCCTTTGATATCATTACTCATATTTCCCTGGAAATGATGAGAATAATATTATAATATGAAAGGAAAAGCTGACAGAAATATTCGAAGACTTGTGTCAGGATTATGGACAGTATTCGAAATTTGCTGCCGGCAGAATATGAAAATGAACGTATTAGTAATCAACTGTGGAAGTTCATCCCTTAAATATCAGCTGATCAACTCTGATTCAGAAGCAGTTCTTGCAAAAGGTCTCTGCGAGAGAATCGGTATCGATGGAAGATTAGTATATCAGAAAACAGGCTGTGACAAAGAGATTACAGAAGCTGCAATGCCTACACATAAAGAAGCAATCCAGATGGTACTGGATGCCCTCACAAATGATAAAACAGGCGCAATCGGAAGCCTGAAAGAAGTAAATGCTGTTGGACATCGTGTTGTACATGGTGGTGAGAAATTTGCCAAATCTGTAGTGATCACAGATGAAGTAATCTCAGCAGTAGAAGAATGCAATGACCTTGCACCACTTCATAACCCTGCAAACCTGATCGGTATCCGTGTATGCTCCGAGCTTATGCCGGGTGTACCTCAGGTAGCAGTATTCGATACAGCTTTCCATCAGACAATGCCTGCAAAAGCATATCTCTATGGTCTTCCAATCGAATATTACAAGAACTACAAAGTAAGAAGATATGGTTTCCACGGAACATCCCACAGCTTTGTTTCCAAACGTGCTGTTGAATTCCTTGGCCTTGACAAAGATAACTCCAAAGTTATCGTCTGCCACCTTGGAAACGGTTCTTCCATCAGTGCTGTTGTAAACGGTGAGTGTGTTGATACAACAATGGGTCTTACTCCACTTGAAGGTGTTGTTATGGGAACACGTTCCGGTAACATTGATCCTGCTATCATGGAATTCATTGCTAAGAAAGAGAACCTTGACATCGCAGGTATGATGAATGTTCTCAATAAGAAATCCGGTCTTCTTGGATTATCCGGCGGATTATCCAGTGACTTCCGTGACCTGAACGATGCAGCTCAGAGCGGAAACGAAGATGCAGCTAATGCAATCGATGTTCTCTGCTATGGTATCGCTAAATTCGTTGGCGGATATGTTGCAGCTATGAACGGTGTAGATGCCATCGTATTTACAGCAGGTATCGGCGAGAATGCTATTCCTGTACGTGAGAAAGTTGTAAGCTATCTTGGATACCTTGGAGTTACACTTGACAAAGAAGCTAACGGAGTTCGCGGAGAAGAGATCGTTATCTCTACACCGGATTCCAAAGTTAAAGTTGCTGTAATTCCTACAAACGAAGAACTTGCAATCTGCAGAGAGACAGTAGCTCTGGTTTAATTTTCACAGATAATAAAGTGTCTGTTTTGTGTCCAAACGAGAGAAATATAACTGGATAAAAGTTATATTTATATAGAAGGGAAGGGTGCATCTGTCAGGAGCACCCTTCTTTGTGCCCGTAAGGCATGTGGAAATTACCTGATAATAATGCCGCCGGATGATAAAATACTTCGTAAAGGAATATTACTTGACAAAATGTGAAATTTTTCTAATTTATCGTTGACAAAAGCAGAGGCGGTATGTATAATAAAACAAGTGTGGATAGGAGAAAAGTATGCAGATACATTTATCAGATATTTCATCCAGTGAAGGAATGCGTATTCAGAAGACTGCAGAGTTTGGAATGGATACGATCACCTTTCAGTCAGGAAGCTTTCCGGTACTTGCAAAAGAACCCATAGAGCTTACGATCACGAATACAGGTGACAGAAATCTTGAAATCAGAGGAACGGGTAAGATTACCGTAGGTATTCCCTGTGACAGATGTCTGGAAGAGGTTTCAACAGAGATTCCTTTGGAGATTGAGCGAAAACTTGATATGAAGCTTACGGATGAAGACCGTGTGAATGATCTGGACGAAAGTTCTTATCTCACAGGTATGGACCTGGATGTGGACCAGCTGGTCTATCTTGAGGTACTGATGAGCTGGCCTTTGAAGGTTTTATGTAGAGAAGACTGCAAAGGAATCTGTAGCCAGTGCGGGAAAAACCTCAATGACGGTCCCTGTGGATGCGTCGAGGAACCTAAGGATCCCCGTATGGCAGCTATCAGTGATATATTTAGTAAATTTAAGGAGGTGTAACATAATGTCCATCTGTCCGAAGAATAAATCTTCCAAAGCAAGACGCGATAAGAGAAGAGCAAACTGGAAAATGAGCGCTCCGAACCTTGTAAAATGCAGCAAATGTGGCGAACTGATGATGCCGCACAGAGTATGCAAAGCTTGCGGAAGCTACAACAAAAAGGAAATCATTAAAGTTGAAGACTAATTTTTAATGGTTGCAAAGTATGGCAGGTTCTCCCGTTTGGGATGCCTGCTTTTTTGTGTATTATTTTATGTTAGTTATAGGAAATTACTCCGTAATGTTCCGGAATTGCTATAAAATTCTGTGTAGCGCGAAACGGTTTGCCGGGCAGCGTGGACAGTAACTGCAGATGATCCATATAAAGATAAAGACAGTGGATACATCTGAACATTATAATGGATGAGGAAAAAGTAATGAATGAGAAGGAGAAGGTAAATCAGATCACAGAAGGTGTGATCTGGAAACAGCTGCTGTTATTTTTCTTTCCTATTGTATTTGGAACATTTTTTCAGCAGATTTATAATACGGCAGATACTATTGTTGTCGGCCGTTTCGTAGGAAAACAGGCACTTGCTGCAGTTGGAGGTTCTGCCAGTCAGATCGCCAATCTGATCGTTGGCTTTTTTGTAGGGCTTTCCTCAGGGGCGTCAGTTGTGATCTCGCAGTTTTATGGGGCAAAAGATAAGAAGAATCTGAGTAAGGCACTGCATACAGCATTTGCATTTTCCATTGCAGCGGGAATTGTTCTTACTGTAGTGGGGATTTTTCTGACCAGATCTGCATTGCTGCTTATGAAGACACCTGCAGATGTAGTAGAGGACTCTGCAGTGTATCTTCATATTTATTTTGGCGGAATGGTTTTTAACCTGGTTTATAATATGGGAGCAGCCATCCTGCGTGCAGTAGGAGACTCCAAAAGACCACTGTATGTTCTGATCATTACCTGTGTGCTGAACATTATTCTTGATCTGCTGTTTGTGGTTGCGTTTGGCATGGGTGTGATAGGAGTAGCTGTTGCTACAGTTACTTCTCAGGTGATCAGTGCGCTGATCGTAACAGTAATGCTTCTGAAAACCAGAGAGATATATGTGCTGAAGATCAATCAGATCCGTTTTGACAGAAGAATGCTGTTTTCAGTTCTGAGAATCGGTATTCCGGCAGGTCTGGAATCTGTAATGTATAATATTTCCAATATTGTGATCCAGGTATTTGTAAATAATCTGGGAACTGACACAGTGGCGGCATGGGGAACTCTTGGGAAAATCGATGCTATTTTCTGGATGGTGATCAATGCGTTCGCAATTTCCATTACTACCTTTGTGGGACAGAATTTCGGAGCCGGCAAATATCACCGTATGCGAAAGAGTGTGAGTGTCTGCATGATCATGAGTATGGTCAGTTCTGCAGTGATGATCATTTTGATGTATTCATTTGCTCCCTGGATTTATCGTCTGTTTACCACAGACAGCGCAGTGATCGTCCATGGTGTTCATATGAGTCGTTTTTTACTGCCGTCCTATTTCATTTATGTGATCATAGGGATTCTGTCTGGGGCACTGAGGGGTACCGGGAAGGTTCTGGTGCCTATGCTCCTTACCTGCGGCGGTGTGTGTTCCCTGAGAATCCTGTGGCTTTTTACAGCCGGACAGATGTACCCGGGAATTAATACGATCATGCTCAGTTATCCGGTTTCATGGAGCATTACGGCAGTATTGTTTATTGTATATTATTTTATGAAATTTCCAGGAAAGAAAAAGGAGAATTAATCATTTTTCGGTACACCATTTTTCATGAAATAATGCAGTTTATCCTATGTCTGTTGCCGAAATTCACCAGATAAGGTAAGCTAAGAACAAAGGAAATTGAGAATAAAGATAACGGATCGAGTAGTAATGTAAAATGAAAGTATGAAAAAAGCATGAGAAAACAGAAAATAACAGTTCTGATTTTAATGATAACTCTGTGCCTGACTGGCATATGGGGAATGAAAAAAAATACCACAGTATGGGGCGCGGTGATCCGGGTAAATGATGTGATCGTACCGAAGGATATTCCTGCAGTAGCTGTAGAAATAAATAAAAGCAGCGAACTGATCGCTGAGAAACTGTCCCAGGTTTTCTATACAGTTTATACAGACACAGATACACTGCATATTCCGGTGTTCTGGGATGTTTCGTCTGTAAATATGAAACTGGCAGGCGTTTACACAATGAAAGGTGTACTGAAGCTTCCGCCTGAGTATGCTTTTGATGAGAGTGAAAGTCTGCAGGTACAGACAACTGTTTCTGTGCAGTACCCGGACAAACCGGATATTAATATATATTACAGGCTGACTGCGGCAGGAATCTATATATTTCCCTGGTTGAAGCAGGAAAATTTTGACTCCATGGAAGCTTATCTGAAGAAAGAAAGCGGACAGTGGATCAACCTCACTGAGGAGGGCTTTGCTCTCTGTGAAGAGGAGGGCCTGTATGTATCTAACCAGAGTATGGTTGTGGGCAATACCTATTCTCTGTTGGTAACCTATGATAATGGAAGGAAGCAGACCAATACTCTGCGGTTTCAATACCAAAAAGATGGCAGTCTTAAAATTTACGGTTATCAGCACAGTTTGCTTGGGAACACACAGAAGCCTGGAAAAATCATCTGTTCTTATGATACCGGAGATGAGAAATATCTCAGCAGATGTGCTGCCTATGCAGTGAAAACGGGGGGAAGCCTGAAGCAGATTGAGAAAGAATTGAAGGAGAATGTCAGACTGAGGGTCAGTACTGCTGAAACATTTGAAAATACAGCCGAGAATCCGGAACTGATTCTGGAATCTTCCTGGGATCTGAGCCGGGTGAATAGGGAAAAACAAGGCGTGTACAAGGTAACCGGATCATTTGTGATCCCAGAGGGATATGAAGTATCTGACAGCCTGACGCTGCCAGAGGCATATGCATATCTTTCTGTACAGAAAAAAGGAGAACCGCAGATTAATACCTACAGTATGCCGACAGTAGATCTGCTGGAATTTCCTATGCTGCTGGATGGATTTTCTGCAGAGGAACGCCGGAACATACAGGTTTACCTCTCTGAGAATGAGGGAAATTACCGGAAAATTGATGATGACCTGGTGGAAGTGACTTCTGATGGAATTCAGATTTATTACAGAGAGATATTAAAGAAAGGACAGAACTACCAGATCTGTGCTGTCTATGAGAAAGGGAGCACAGGAATTTATTCTTTTTCCTATAATGATGCGTTTATTGTCAATGAATACTGGCATGAGCGGAATTTTTCGGACAGAGAGGAAAAAGATCTTCCTGACATTGTGCAGAAAGCACCTGCTTCGTCAGAAGTAGTACAGGAAGAAAAGAAAGAGAATCTGAATACGGGAAGTGCCGGATATCATTATGGTGACTCTTACGGAACAGACAATAATACAGAAGGACAGAATAGCAGCAGTAACAAAGCTTCTGATGCAAAATCTGCTGAAATATCGGATACAGAGAATTCCGTGACAGAGTTAAGCACCGACACCATTACTGCAGTCAGTGGAGAGAGACTGCTTTTGATACTCCAACAGAACGGCAGTGCAAAGTTTGAAAAACAGGGAATCTCTGTAACATTTTCTCCGGATACAGTGAACGGATGGAAGATCAATGCAGAGGATGAAATCCAGATAAGAATCGAGAAAACGTCAGAAACTGCATTTTCTCTGCGGATTTTTGTCAGAGGTGAGGAGGTAACAGAAGTTCCGGGAACAGTGGTGGAATTTCAGACATCTGTGTTTGGCGGAATCCAGTTACCTGAAACAGTAAAAGCGGAGGATGTGCAGGGAAATCAATATGCAGTGAATTATCAGGAAAAACAAAATGTTCTCCGTATGGAGATCAACCAGACAGGGGATTATTTTTTGACAGATGGAAAGTCAGAAAGTATAGGAAATCAGACGGATGAAGAAAGCGTGAAAGCTATTTCAGACGGAGAAGATATAGGTTTTACAGAAGAGCCAATGCCAGAGGAGGAAACGGAGCAAAAGACAGAGCAGAAAACAGAGAATTCCGCCAAACAGTTTCTGATGATAATACTTACATTACCGGCAGTATGTATCCTGGTGGCCGCCATTATTTTTGCAATTCGTAAAAAACGCAGATAAGCGACAGTGGAAAGGCAAACAAAGCACCTGAAAACAGAAGGAGGTGTCAGCAATGAAGAAGAACTGGAAATATTCATTACTACTTATAGCAGCTGTATTTGCATTGGCTATGGGCGTATTCTTTCTGTTTTATCGCTTTGATAACAAATATACGGCCAGGGGAGATCAGGCCATTCAGGGAATCCTCTATGTGCCTGATGATGATTCTGTGCATTATCTTGCCAGGGAATGGGAATATTATCCGGATGTATTGCTGACACCGCAGGAAATAAAGGAACAGAAGGAGGACTACTACAGCCGTTATGTTTCCATTGGCGAGTACGGTGGGATGGATATGGGCGACAAAAATAAATCTCCTTTTGGAAGTGGTACCTATCGGATGACCCTGGTGCTTCCTGAAAAAGAAAAACAATATGCTATTGGCCTGACAGAGATTTTTTCTGCTTACAAGCTGTATATTAATGGGGAATTGATGGGGCAGATGGGAAATCCGGATCCGGACAATTACCAGGAGCAGATTCAGAACAGGGTATTTACCTTTGAGGGAAAAGAAACTGCAGAGATTGTGATCGCAGTGACAGACAAACATTCGGTGTCATCGGGAATTCAGTATGTGCCGGTTTTGGCTTCTCCTTTTAAAGTGAATATTATCCGCGGGTTGTCACTTATGATTGCTGTGGTATTTATGGCTTTTACATTTTTTGTCCTGATTTTTTCAGTGTATATGTATATGCGAACTAAAAAAGTGGAGTTTGGACTTTTTGCCCTGCTTTGTATCTGTGTACTGGGATATGGTTCTTATCCGATCCTGCATTCCTTTGTTGCAGTAAAAGTACAGCCTTGTTATGGAATGGAGGCATTGTTCTATTATCTGATGTTTGCCGGTGTTATGCTGGTACAACAGAAGATCCTGGGAGGTGAGGAAAGGATTCCGGAAATTCTTGCAGGTGTGGCCGTAGCAGCCGGAGTGATGGTTTTTGTGGCAGAAATGCTGTGCAGCAGAGCCCAGTCTGCAACAGGGCTGTATCTGATCTCTAAGCTTACAGAGATTTTGAAGTGGGCAGCAGCCGGTTATCTGCTTTTCAGAAGTGTAAAGGAGATAAAACAGAAGTACAGTAATGTACTTTTAGTGGGAATTGTTGTTTATGCAGCGTCTCTGGCAGCAGACCGGATATGGAGATTATATGAGCCGATCATTGGCGGGTGGTTTACGGAAATTGGTGCAGTAGTGCTTGTAGCCAGTGTGGGACTGACTCTGTGGATGGAGATTGCCAATGCTTACAGATTTCAGCTTACCTATAGAGAATACAGCCGTCAGATGGAACAGAAACTGCAGATACAGAAACAGAATTATGAGGAACTTACAGAAAAGGTGGATGAGATCAGCAGGATGCGCCATGATATGAGACACCATCTGCGCACCATCATGTCTTACACCCAGCAGGGAAAATATCAGGAGATGATGGAATACCTGCAGGAGTATGCATCCGTTATAACAGAAGAGGAAAAGCGAATCTGTTATTGCAGAAACATGGCCGTAGATGCAGTGATCCATTTTTATGCAGGAGAACTGAGAGAGAAAGGGATTCCTTTTGAATGTGATATGATGCTGCCGCAGAATATTGGCATTTCAGATACAGATCTGTGCAAAATATATGGAAATCTTCTGGAAAATGCCGTAGATGCAGTAAAAGATCTGTTGCCGGAAAATAAGCCTTATGTAAAGATGCTTACAAAGGTTAAGAACAAGAAGCTTCTGATAGAGATTTCAAATCCATATTCCAATGAAATCCAGCGAAGAGAAAAAGTTTTTTATTCAACAAAGCATGAAGGCTTTGGAATCGGAACAGCGTCTGTAGCAGAAGTGGTACAACGAATGGGCGGATATGTAGTTTTTAATACAGAAGAGGGTATTTTTAAAGTAAATATCTTTCTGCCGGTGAAAACAGTACAGTAAATAAATAGTTACTGCCCGGAGGGGAAGAGGCATATCGGAAATACTTATTTATCAGAGTCTGAAGAGAATAAGTATTCCAGATATGCTTTTTTTATTGCGTTGGAGCCACGCTTGCGTACAGTAACAAGCTCCTGATTGTCCATAACAAAGCCTTCATCTGTGGATTTCTCGATGTGATCCATATTTACGATACAGCCTCTGTAACAGGAGAGAAAACATTTCATTCCCTCCAGAAGCTCTTCGAATTTCTGGAAGGTTATGTAGGAGCGTATAATGCCTGCATCTGTGGTATGTACCTGAACTGCATTGCGGTAGGTATCCACGTACAGGATGCTCCTGACAGGGATCTTTACAGGGGTACGGTCAGAGATCAGTTCTATATATCTGGAGTTCTGTGACTGTCTGAACTGGATTGTTGAGAGAATCCGGCAAAGCTTCTCCGGGTCAAAGGGCTTCAGCAGATAGTAGGATGCCTGTACATCATAGCTTTCCACAGCAAAGGAATCACTGCTTGAAATAAAAATCAGAGCAGTTGTATCCCTGGCTTCGCGGAGCTTTCTGGCTGCATCCATACCGGTCATACTGCCCATATAAATATCCATAATGATCAGGTCGTAAAATCCGGGTATGTATTTAGTAAAAAAAGCTTCTGCGCTGGAATACAAATGGATGTCTGCGGATGTATTCTGGGATTCATAATAAGAAGAAATGACAGATTTTACCTGACGCAGATCTTCCTTTGAATCGTCAAGGATTGCAATATTCAAAAGGAGTACCTCCTAAATTAACTTAAACATAATTTGTATTTTAGCGTATTTTCATGAGTTATTCAAGTACGGATTCCTTACTGAAAGCAAGTAATACCATAAGTATTTATTCATTTTTCCATATTTCATGAAAAATGTCATTTAATCCCATGTATCTTGAAAATAAGACTGAAATTTTTTATAGTAAGAACATAGAAATTCAGTTTAGAAATATGTACACACATTTTAAGAAAGGATGGTAAAAAAATATGAAAAACTGGAAAAAAATAATGGCAGGTCTTTGTGCTGCTGCAATGGTAAGCTCTATGGTTGTTCCGGTATGGGCAGCAGAGGAGACTACAGAAGAAGCAGCAGATGACGGAGATGTCGCGGATGTATCAGAGGCAATGTTAGGACTCTGGAAGGACAGCGCAGGAGATATCTACGGATTCTACAAAGATAATTCGTTTTTTGGCCAGTGGAAGGATGAAGAGCAGGATGTTCTTGGTGTATATGCTCTGAGTTCAGACGGAGAATATACAGCTCTGGTAATGCAGTTCGCAAATGACGACGGCACGTATGATGATGAAAATATGGTAACTTATCTGGTGCAGGCAAATGAGGAAGAGAATCTTCTGGAACTTTATGATCCGGACAGTCTGGACTTGACTGCAACCCTGGAGCCTTATGAGGCAGACGGTGATGAGTCGGATTACAATCAGACTTATCAGGATATGGGTGATATCCTGACAGAGTGTTATTCCGGCGAAACAGAAGCGGGTGAGACTTTTATTTATGCAGCTAATGAGGATGGAACTTTCTGCTCAGTACTTGTGATCGATCAGGATGATAACTATGTAAGCTTTGTTGGCGAAGGTACTTTTGATGAAGAGAACGGTACTGTGACGATTACTGATGAAGTTTCTGAGATGGCACTTACTTTTGGCGTGGCAGTGAATGATGATGATACACTGACACTGGATATGGGTGATCTTGGAAGCGCTACTGTAGAGGAAGCTACGCTGGCGGTTGCTGTGCAGGGACTGAAGTATGCAGTTGAGAATGGAACTGAGATGAACTAAGCAATTCTTTTTCAGGAACAAAAATATGTGATTTTGAGGATACTCCTCTTCGGATAGATTTATTCGGAGGGGAGTGTTTTTTCTGTGCCGGGGGTTTTAGAATGGCTGGGAAGATGGTATAATAAGGAGCGAATTCTATAGTTTTTGTGGAAGTGTTACAGGTGAGCAGAAACAGACAGGAAGCGAAAATTACGAGAGAGGTTTGAATTTATGAATATTTTGAATATAGAGCATGTTTCCAAGGTGTTTGGTGAGAAGGTGGTGCTGGATGATGTTTCCTACGGGGTGCATCAGGGAGATAAGATTGGGATCATCGGGATTAATGGGACCGGGAAGTCTACGATTCTGAAGATCATCGGCGGTCTGGAGGAGCCGGATGAGGGGCAGGTGATCACTCAAAATGGCCTGAGAATCACGTATCTTCCGCAGATGCCGGAGTTTCCGCAGGGAGCTTCTGTCCTGGATTATGTGGCAGAAGGAAAGTGGCAGAAGGACTGGAGTACTGAGAGCGAGGCAAGGAATGTTCTGAATAAGCTGGGAATTACAGACCATGAGGAGAAGATCGATCATTTATCCGGGGGACAGAAGAAAAGGGTGGCACTGGCAAGGACTCTGGTGAATCCCTGTGATGTGCTGCTTCTGGACGAGCCTACCAACCATCTGGATAATGAGATGGTGACCTGGCTAGAGGACTTTCTGAGAAGTTTTAAGGGCGTTGTGATTATGGTTACTCATGACAGATATTTTCTCGACAGGGTTACTAATAAGATTCTGGAGATTTCCCATGGCGGCCTTTATGCTTATGAGGCTAATTACTCGAAGTTTCTGGAACTGAAGGCAGAGCGTGAGGAGATGGAGCTTGCCAGTGAGAGGAAGAGACAGAGCGTACTCCGCATGGAACTGGAGTGGGCAAAGCGTGGATGCAGAGCCAGAAGTACCAAGCAGCGGGCACGTCTGGAACGCCTGGAGGCACTGAAGAACGGAAAAGCTCCGGTGCGTGATGCGAATGTGGAGCTGGATTCTGTTGAGACACGTATGGGAAAGAAGACAATCGAACTTCACCATATCAGCAAGAGTTTTGGTGAGAAGAAGATCCTGGATGATTTTAATTATATTGTGCTGCGCAATCAGCGTCTTGGGATTATTGGTCCTAATGGGTGCGGAAAGTCAACACTCATCAAGATTATTGATGGGATGATACAGCCGGATGCAGGAGAAGTGGAAATTGGAGAAACCATTCGCATAGGGTATTTTGCACAGGAAGTGCCGGATATGGATACCAATCAGCGTGTGATCGATTATATCCGCGACGTGGCAGAGTATATTCCGACCAGAGACGGGAAGATTTCCGCAACAATGATGCTGGAGAGGTTTCTTTTTGATTCTGCCATGCAGTATGCACCCATTGCCAAATTGTCAGGTGGTGAGAAGAGGCGTCTGTATCTGCTGAGGGTTCTGATGGAGGCGCCGAATGTGCTTCTTCTGGATGAGCCAAGTAATGATCTGGATATTCCTACACTGACCATTCTGGAGGATTATCTGGCTTCTTTTGCAGGGATTGTGATCGCAGTGTCTCATGACAGGTATTTTCTGGATAATATTGTGGACAGGATTTTTGCTTTTGAGGGGAATGGACATCTGACCCAGTATGAGGGCGGATATACGGATTATACAGAGGCGCTGGCGAGAAAAGGCGGGGCAGTATCTGAAGGACAGAGCACTGCAGTTGGCGCGGAAAAGAAGAAGTCGGCTCAGGCAGACTGGAAGCAGAATCGTCCCCAGAAGCTGAAATTTACCTATAAAGAGCAGAGGGAATTTGAAACCATCGATGATGATATTGCAGCGCTGGAGGAACTGCTGGAGAAGCTGGATAAGGATATGGAGGCCAATGCCACCAATTCTGTGAAGCTTCGTGAGATCATGGAACAGAAGGAGAAGGCACAGGCAGATCTGGATGAGAAGATGGACAGGTGGGTTTATCTGAATGATCTGGCGGAGCGAATCGAGGCACAAAAAAGTGAAAAGTGATTTTTTTCAGATGCTATTGACTTTGCAGAGGGTTCTTTAGTATGATACAGATTATGGAAGATTGCAGGAGCTGCTTTGCAGCGGGGCAATTTGCGGATGCCGGGTCAGTGACAGAAAATATCTTTTGATTCTGACATCTGTGAGTGAACAGTAAGTGAACAGGAGATATGAAGATATGGCAGAACAGGTCAGAGTTGTAGTGGACGCAATGGGCGGGGATAATGCCCCGGCAGAACCTGTCAAGGCTGCAGTGGAAGCTGTAACAGAGAGACAGGACATAAAAGTAATTCTTACAGGAAAACAGGAAGTGATAGATAAGGAACTGGCGAAATACTCCGGATATCCGAAGAACCAGATCCAGGTTGTCAATGCATCCCAGGTGATCGAGACAGCAGAGCCTCCGGTTTTTGCAATCCGTAAGAAAAAAGATTCATCAATCGTAGTAGGTTTGAATATGGTTAAGAAACAGGAAGCAGATGCCTTTATTTCATCAGGAAGTACAGGTGCGGTTCTTGTTGGAGGACAGGTGCTGGTAGGCAGAAGTAAAGGCGTGGAGAGACCGCCTCTTGCACCGTTGATCCCTACCACAAAGGGAGTTTCCCTTCTGATAGACTGCGGTGCCAATGTGGATGCACGTCCATCACATCTGGTACAGTTTGCGAAGATGGGTTCTATTTATATGGAGAATGTAGTCGGCATTAAGAATCCAAGAGTTGCCATCGTAAATAACGGGGCGGAAGAGGAGAAGGGAAATGCACTTGTAAAAGAAACTTTCCCCCTTCTGAAAGAATGCAAAAGCATTAATTTCATCGGAAGTATAGAAGCCAGAGATATCCCGGCAGGATATGCGGATGTGGTCGTATGCGAAGCATTTGTGGGAAATGTGATCCTTAAATTATATGAGGGAGTTGGTTCTGCCCTGGTCCAGAAGATCAAAGAAGGAATGATGACCAGCACAAGAAGTAAGATCGGTGCACTTCTGGTAAAGCCTGCACTGAAAGAAACTCTGAAATCCTTTGATGCAACGGAATATGGCGGAGCACCGCTTCTGGGGCTTAAAGGACTTGTGGTAAAGACGCATGGGAGTGCCAAAGCCATTGAGATCAAACATGGTATTTTCCAGTGTGTACAGTTTAAACAGGAGAAGATCAACGAGAAGATCGCAGAGCGTATCCTGGAGGATCAGGAATTACTGAAGTCCGGAGCAGAATAGAGCAGGACAGGAACAGAAACAGGAAGGAGGGTTGAAGATGGAACTGGAGAAAATAAAAGCTATCATAGCAGAGGTTCTGAATATTGATGCAGATTCGATCACAGAAGACACTACATTTGTAGATGATCTTGGTGCAGACTCTCTTGATATTTTTCAGATTATTATGGGGATTGAAGAGGAGTATGACATTGAGCTGGATAATGAATCTGTCGAACAGATTCAGACAGTCGGTGATGCTGTTGAAGCAATTCGGACAATTAAATAAAAATGTAACTGTCCGGCAGTCTGAAATTTGACAGGAGCATAATACAGGCACACTGAGCAGTTACAAAAAATGATGTCGCAGGGTTGTCAGATGACAGCCCTGCGCATATGGAGAGGGTTAGAGGAATGAATAGAAAGACAGAAGAATTAGAAGAAATCATAGGATATCATTTTAAAAATAAACATTATCTTACACAGGCACTGACTCACAGTTCCTATGCAAATGAGAAGAAGTTGGGGAAGCTGGGCAGCAATGAGAGACTGGAGTTTCTGGGAGATGCTGTGCTGGAGCTGATCAGCAGTGATTATCTGTATGCAAGATTTACCCAGATACCGGAGGGAGAGCTGACAAAGAAGAGAGCCAGCCTGGTGTGTGAGCCAAGCCTTGCCTATTGTGCAAGAGAATTCGGACTGCCGCAGTTTCTGTTGCTTGGAAAGGGAGAGGATATGACCGGCGGAAGAAACAGGGATTCTATCGTCTCTGATGCAACAGAGGCTTTATTGGGAGCTATCTATCTGGATGGTGGTTTTGCTAATGCAAAGGAGTTTGTGCTGAATTTTATCCTGAATGATATTGAACATAAACAGCTCTTTTATGATAGCAAGACCATCCTGCAGGAAATCGTGCAGGAAAACGGAACACAGCCGGTGGAATATATTCTGACAAAAGAAGAAGGCCCGGATCATAACAAAAACTTTACTGTGGAGGCAAGAGTAAACGGAAAAGTGATGGGACAGGGAAGCGGTCATACAAAGAAAGCAGCAGAACAGGCCGCAGCATACCAGGCGATTCGTGTACTCAGAAAATAAACAGGAGAATTATGTATTTAAAGAATATAGAGGTACAGGGATTTAAGTCTTTCGCCCAGAAGATCAATTTTGAATTTCATAACGGGATCACCGGTATTGTAGGTCCGAACGGAAGTGGAAAGAGCAATGTCGGTGATGCGGTGAGATGGGTGCTGGGTGAACAGAGTGCCAGATCTCTGCGAGGAGGAAATATGCAGGATGTTATTTTCTCCGGTACAGAGACAAGAAAACCCCTGGGTTATGCATCGGTGGCGATCACACTGGATAATTCAGACCATAAGCTTCCGGTTGATTTTAACGAGGTTACGGTTACCAGAAGGCTTTACCGTTCAGGAGAGAGTGAATATAAGATCAACGGAAGTGCCTGCAGACTGAAAGATATCAATGAGATGTTTTATGATACAGGTATCGGTAAAGAAGGATATTCCATTATCGGACAGGGACAGATCGACAGGATCCTAAGCGGTAAACCGGAAGAGAGAAGAGAGCTTTTTGATGAGGCAGCAGGTATTGTTAAATTTAAGAGAAGAAAGAATACCACGATCAAAAAACTGGAGGAAGAACGCCAGAACCTGGTCAGAGTGACAGATATCCTCTCGGAGCTTACCAGACAGCTGGAACCACTGGAGAAACAGTCAGAGACAGCAAGAGTTTATCTTTCCAAAAGAGAGACGCTTAAGGAACTGGATGTGAATATGTTCCTGATGGAGTATGCTGCTGCAGCCAAAGAACTCAAGGAACTGGAAGAGAAGAACATAATTGCGCAGAATCAGCTGAAGGATACCCAGAGTTCCTATGACCGGACCAAGGTGGAATATGAACGTCTGGAACAGGAACTGGAAGATTTAAATTCCAAAATGGATGCACTTCGCATTTCCGGTCAGGAGCAGGCAATCCGTAAACAACAGCTGGAAGGCCAGATCAATGTATTAAATGAGCAGATACTGGCAGGGGCACAGAATGAAGAGCATTATAAGGGACGTATCCAGACTATTGAGGCTGAACTTTCAGTAAGAACAGATTCAAAGAAGAAACTTGAAGAAGAAAAAACGGATATTTATGCACAGTTAAAGGCTGTCCGTAAGAAACTTTCTGAGGAAGAAGAGAAATTAAGGACAGCGCAGGAGAATATGGAAGCCTGTACTCTCGAAGTGGAGAATGGCAAAAATGAGATCATTGAAATTCTGAACAGCCGCGCCAATGTCAAGGGTAAAGCCCAGAGATTTGATGCAATGATGGAACAGGCAGAAATCCGTAAGGCAGAGATCAGCCAGCGTATTCTCAGACTGAAGAGTGAAGAGGAAGAACAGCAGACCATTCTGACTACAGCCCGGAAACAGTATGATGAGATTACATCCCAGATTGAAAATGCCAATGAGGAATGTGAACATCTGAATCTGAGTGTGATGAAGATTCAGGAAAAGCTGAAGGAACAGAACACAAAGCTGGAAGCAGAACAGACAGCCTATCACAGAGAGGCATCCCGGCTGGATTCTCTCAGAAATATCGCGGAGCGCTATGATGGATACGGAAACAGTATCCGGAGAGTTATGGAACAAAAAGAACGTGTTCCGGGAATCCAAGGTGTTGTCGCAGATCTGATCCAGGTAAACAAAGATTATGAGATCGCTATCGAGACAGCTCTTGGTGGGAGCATTCAGAATATTGTTACAGATAATGAGCAGACTGCCAAAACCATGATCGAATTTCTGAAAAAGAATCGTTATGGACGTGCGACCTTTCTTCCCATGAGTAGCATAAGTCCCAGAGGTGAGTTTACACCGAAAGAAGCACTGAAAGAGCCGGGCGTTGTGGGGATTGCCAGCGAACTGGTGTCCGTAGCTTCTCAGTATCAGCAGATCACGAAATTCCTTCTTGGAAGAGTGCTGGTAGTTGATAACATTGATCATGCCATTGCAATAGGAAAAAAATACAGACACAGTCTGAGAATGGTCACAACAGAGGGTGAATCCTTAAGCCCGGGAGGTTCCATGACCGGCGGTGCCTTCAGAAACAACAGCAATCTGCTTGGAAGACGGCGTGAAATAGAGGAACTGGAAACAAAAGTAAATCAGCTGAAGCAGAATCTGACCGAAATGCAGAATGCTGTTGAGGAAAATAAAAATCAGAGAAACAGGCTTCGTGATGCCATTGCAGGATTTCAGGAAAAACTCCGTCAGAAATATATAGAACAGAATACTGCCAGAATGAATATCAAACAGCAGGAAAAGAAAGCTGAGGAGATCCGAAGCGGATATGCGCAGATCAACAGAGATCAGGCAGAGATCAAACGCCAGGTCATGGAAATCCGGCAGGATCATGACCGGATTGCCAGGGAACTGGAGAATTCAAAGCAGGATGAGAAAGAACTGGAGAGTTTTATTGAGGCAAAGCAGTCAGAACTGGATGAATGGAAAGAAGAAGAGAAGAAAATCACCCGGGAGTTAGAAGAAATCCGTCTTCAGTCATCCGCTCTTGAACAGAAAGAGAAATTTGACCAGGAAAACCTGAGCCGTCTGAAAGCAGAAATCACAGCTTTTATGACTGAGAAAGAGGATATTTATCAGTCTCTTGCTCACAGCAGTGAAGAGATGGAAAAGAAGCAGGAGATGATCACCCAGCTGAAAAAAGAGTCGGAAGAGTCTGTCCTTCATGAAGAACAGGCACAGATGCAGCTGAAAAATCTGCAGAAGGAGAAAGAGAGCAGAACTTCTCAGCATAAAGATTTTTTTGAGAAAAGAGATTATCTGTCCGGTCAGATCGGACTTCTGGATAAGGAATGTTACCGTCTGCAGGGACAGATGGACAAGCTGGAGGAGAACAGGGAAGAGCGGATTGCCTATATGTGGTCCGAGTATGAGATCACTCCCAATAATGCCATTTCCTACAGAAAAGAGGAACTTACTGATCTTTCGCAGATGAAGCGACAGGCAGCTCAGATTAAAGATGATATCAGAAAGCTGGGACCTGTAAATGTAAATGCTATTGAGGATTATAAGGAACTTCTGGAAAGACACACCTTTCTGTCCGGCCAGTATGAGGATCTGGTCACAGCGGAGAAAACTCTGGAACAGATCATTCAGGAGCTGGATGAGGGAATGCGGAAACAGTTTTCTGAGAAATTCGGCGAGATCCAGAAGGAATTTGACAAGGCATTTAAGGAATTGTTCGGAGGCGGAAAAGGAACTCTGGAGCTGGATGAAGAGGCAGATATCCTGGAGGCAGGAATTAAGATCATTTCCCAGCCGCCGGGAAAGAAACTGCAGAATATGATGCAGCTTTCCGGCGGGGAAAAAGCTCTGACAGCTATCGCACTTCTTTTCGCGATCCAGAATCTGAAGCCGTCACCGTTCTGTCTGCTGGATGAGATCGAGGCAGCGCTGGACGATTCCAATGTTGGGCGATTTGCCGGATATTTACAGAAGTTGACGAAAAACACACAATTTATTATAATAACCCATAGACGTGGAACTATGAACGCCGCAGACCGGCTTTATGGTATTACCATGCAGGAAAAAGGGGTATCCACACTGGTTTCCGTCGATCTGGTGGAGAATCAGCTTACCCAGTAACAGGAGGAGTTTCACATGGCAGAAGAAAAGAAAGGTTTTTTTAAACGATTAGTCAGTGGACTGGCAAAGACCAGAGACAATATCGTAGCCGGATTTGACAATATTTTCAGTGGTTTTTCCAGTATTGATGAAGATTTTTATGAAGAGCTGGAAGAGATTCTGATCATGGGTGATATCGGGATCAATGCGACCACTTCTATTATTGAGAATTTAAAGAAAGAAGTTTCCGAACGTCATATTAAGGAACCGATGGAATGTAAACAGCTTCTGATCAATGAGATCAAGGATCAGATGCGTGTGGACAGCACAGAGTATGAATTTGAGAACCGCAGATCCGTAGTTTTGGTGATTGGTGTCAATGGTGTCGGAAAAACCACTTCAGTAGGAAAGCTTGCAGGAAAATTAAAAGACCAGGGCAAGAAGGTTATCCTTGCAGCAGCCGATACTTTCCGCGCAGCAGCAGGAGAGCAGCTTACTGAGTGGGCGAACCGTGCAGGTGTGGAGATCATCGGCGGACAGGCGGGAGCAGATCCTGCATCTGTTATCTATGATGCGGTGGCAGCAGCCAAAGCAAGAAATGCAGACGTACTTCTCTGCGATACAGCAGGACGTCTTCATAATAAAAAGAACCTTATGGAAGAACTCCGCAAGATTTACAGGATCCTGGAGAGGGAGTATCCGGATGCATATCTGGAGACATTGGTAGTGCTGGATGGTACCACCGGACAGAATGCCCTTGCACAGGCGAGACAATTTGCGGAGGTCGCAAATGTCAGCGGTATTATCCTTACCAAGCTGGACGGAACTGCCAAGGGAGGTATTGCAGTTGCCATCCAGTCTGAACTGGATATTCCGGTGAAGTACATTGGCGTAGGAGAAAGTATTGACGATCTTCAGAAATTCGATGCAGATGCATTTGTAAATGCGTTGTTTGATGTAGACCATAAAGAAAACCCGGACGCTTAAGATTAGGATGTACTTTCGGAGTCAAATCAAGTACAAAAAGATTCCGGGAGTACATTTAGGACAAAATGGAGGAAAAAACAATGCTTACTTTAGAGAGTTTTGAACAGGCATCAGAGATCGTAAAACAGGTCACACAGGAAACAAAGCTGATCAAGAGCAGCTATTTCAGTGAACTTACAGGAAATAAGGTTTATTTAAAACCGGAGAATATGCAGCGTACAGGTGCATATAAGGTTCGTGGTGCCTATTATAAGATCAGCACTCTTTCCGATGAAGAGAGAAATAAAGGTCTGATCACAGCATCCGCCGGAAATCATGCACAGGGTGTTGCCTATGCTGCGCATAAATATGGTGTGAAGGCAGTGATCGTTATGCCTACCACAACTCCGCTGATCAAGGTTGAGAGAACAAAGAGTTACGGTGCAGAGGTTATCCTGCATGGTGATGTATATGATGAGGCATGTGCACATGCACTGGAACTTGCTGAGAAAGAGGGATATACCTTTATCCATCCTTTCGATGATCCGGCAGTTGCCACAGGACAGGGTACCATTGCAATGGAGATCGTTCAGGAGCTTCCGCTTGTTGATTATATTCTGGTTCCAATCGGTGGAGGCGGACTTGCAACAGGTGTTTCCACACTTGCGAAGCTGTTAAATCCACATATCAAAGTCATTGGTGTGGAACCGGCAGGGGCTGCCTGCATGAAGGCTTCTCTGAAGAAGGGTGAGGTTGTGACTCTTCCGCACGTAAATACGATTGCTGACGGTACTGCCGTACAGACACCCGGAAAGAAAATCTTCCCGTATATCCAGAAGAATCTGGACGATATCATCACTATCGAGGATGATGAACTGATTGTTGCTTTCCTTGACATGGTTGAGAACCATAAGATGATCGTAGAGAATTCCGGTCTTCTGACAGTGGCAGCGCTTCGTCATCTGGATGTGAAGGGAAAGAAGATTGTTTCTATCTTAAGCGGTGGAAACATGGATGTTATTACCATGTCTTCTGTTGTTCAGCATGGTCTGATCCAGAGAGACAGAATCTTCACAGTATCTGTGCTCATTCCGGATAAGCCGGGCGAACTGGTACGCGTGGCAAGCGTGATCGCCAGGGCTCAGGGCAATGTTATCAAGCTGGATCATAACCAGTTTGTAAGCACGAATAGAAATGCGGCAGTGGAACTTAAGATCACATTGGAGGCTTTTGGTACAGATCATAAGAATGAGATTGTTAAAGCTCTGGAAGATGCAGGATGCAGACCGAAGGTGATCCGTCCTAGTCTGTGATTGTCTCAGAGTAGTGTCTGCTATGTAAATAAATGAAATGGGAGCCCTGGTGTTCAGTATATGGATATCAGGGCTTTTTGTAACTTATATTAGAGGTCTCAAAGGGACGCGCAGAAAAACAGTTTGTTTCGTGTGCGGTTTCGGGATCTAAGATATTCTAAGCTGCCATAAATCTGCTAAAAGCATGAGCCGTCTTATCAAACTCGCTCCGTTGCAAACTTCGCTCAGACAGTGATGCAGCCGGCTCATAACGCAGATTTCTGCCAGCTAAGAATATCTAAGATCCCTGCAAATGCACACGAAACAAACTGTTTTTCTTCGCTGGATATTTAGCGGTAATTTATGGAATTGCTATAAATTAACTTTGTCAAGAGAAGATACTTGATGTTGTTTTTGAAAGAATGCAGTAAATATAAGGGTTTGCAGACACGGAAAGCGTTTTTTGTGACAATCCTGTGACAAAAATTGTTAAACTGTTGTGAATGTGCAAAAATCCCCAGTCCGGTTCTGATCAGAATACGGTTGGGGATTTTCCAAAATACGTTTGACAAATATTTTGACAGTTTATATAATATACTTAACAAGACAACTGGAACGATAGCTGAAACCTATCCGTTTCTGGTGCAATAAGACTAAAGAAATAGCATCCTACTTTACCAGAGCGGGGATGCTATTTCTTATTTTTCAGATTCAGAATAGCTACGATCAGAAGCCCTGCATTCAGGATAATCATAAATTCTTCATATGTACTCATAAGCCCCACTCCTTTCTGCAAGACTCAGAAACGGAGTGGTACCACATCCTCCCAGTTGCCTGGGTAAGTATATTATATTGTCAAGGTATGGCAGCAGTGTAAAAGATTCTGCTGCCATTTTATCATTTCAGTGATCGATTCGGTCAATCATAGATTTTAGTAGAATGTTTTTTTAGAAATTTTCCCACTAAATGTAAGGTGTCATCCTCGATATCAGAGAATAAATCATCTAAGAGTAAGTTCGTATTAATACGGTATAAATCACCCTTATAATGAATAGTAGATTTGGCTCTTCCCTCATCTGTTCCAATAGTTATTTCGCATCCTAAGGAAGCCAAAAGTGCAATAATAGCATCATCACGTTTGTTACACCATTCTATTGAGCTGGTTGTGTCTAATAACTCTAAAATATGGACGCCTAGAACAGAGGCGATTTTCTCCAAAACGCTTCTGGGAATTTCTGTTTTTCCTGATTCATATTTCTGAATGGAGCTTTCTGTTTTTCCAATTAGCTGCCCTAGCTGTTTTTGCGTTAGTCTCATGCTTTTTCTTTGCTTTTGAATATAATAACCGATTATTTTATCTCTGTTTTTCAAATTCCATTCTTTGCCAAATTCTAATAATTTAGATACTGTTTTATCGGAATTTTGTTCTTTATGATCCAAAATATCACCTCCTAGTTTATTAATAAAAGAATATCATAACACACAATTAAATTCAAGAAAATTTTATAAGGTTATTGACATACACAATTAGATTGCTTATATTATAAATAAACACACAATTAAATTACTTAAAAGGAGAGATAAAATGAAACTCAACAGAAGTAAATTTGAACTTGCCCGCGCAAGAGCATGTAAGGGAACAAAAGAGCTTGAAGCGGATGGTATTTCGCGCGGCACATTGTGTACCTTAATGGCTGGAAAGAATGCAAGACCAGAAACTATTGGACGTGTCGCAAAAGCTCTGGGCGTAGATGTTACAGAAATTATTGATGATATCGACTAAAGGAGAGAAGCATGAGAAGAACAGGGACAAAGACAGCTTCTGTAAATAATCTTGCAGTTGATACTGCAGGTTTACAGAGCTTACTTAGTGCCGGATATCCAACAGCAGTGGAGATTGGCACAGCAGCAGGGGCAAGAATTACCGTAGGGCGTAGAGTCCTGTGGAATGTATCGAAGATTCAGAAATATCTGGATGAAATTTCAGAGTAACAGAGAGGTAAAAAGATGGCAAACCCGCAGCTTGAAAACGGCTATACATCAATAGCCAACGAAATACTTGATAATCTTTGCAAGCTTTCTCTTAATGGAACAGAGCTAAAGGTTGTTATATGCATCTTTCGTTATACATTCGGGTTTCGTAGAAAATCACATAAATTGTCAGCATCTTTTATTGCCAGATGGGGAAACTGTGACGTAAGAGCCGTAAAGAGGGCATTGAAAAAGTTGCAGGAGGACAAGATCATTATTTGTGTTAATTCTGAAATGCGTGGTGTTACTTCGGAATTGATGTTCAACAAAAATTATGAACAATGGATTCCTACCAGTGGTCAGAATGTCACCAGTGGTCAAATCGTCACCAGTGGTCAGAATGTCACTGGAGCAGTGGTCAAATCGTCACCAGACCAGTGTCATTTTGACCACACAAGAAAAGAAAAACTAAAAGAAAAATCTAAAGAAAAATATTATGACGATTTTTTCGAAAAGCTCTGGAAAGAATACCCGAAAAAGAAAGGAAAATCAGCAGTAAGTAAGAAAGCCAAAAAGGTACTGTATGAAGAAGGAGAGAGTGTTGTTCTGGAAGCTATTAAAGCATATAAGGCGGAGATACAAGAAAATGGAACAGAGGAGAAGTATATACTACATGGTTCCACTTTCTTCAATGGCAGATGGCGTGATTATATCAAAGAGCATAAGTCAAAGCCGGTACCAGAAAAGCCATCAGAAGAACCAGAACAGCCTATTGATTATTCAAACGTTGAAAGGAAGTGGTAACAACGAGATATTATGATTTCAAGAGGGAAGATGTTTATGAGTTTGCCAGAGCTTCCGGAATTCAGAACAAACAGCGAGGTGATGAACTGCAGTTTCTATACTGTCCATATTGTAACGGGGGAAAGAACAGGGATAAATATTCATTTGCTGTTAATCTGAATAATGGACAGTTCAAATGTCTCAGATCATCCTGCTCTGTCTCTGGAAATATGCTTACTCTTGCAGCAGATTTCTCATGGTTCAGCCTTGGAAAAGACGTAGACGCATATTACAGGACAGAAAGGCGGCAGAGGTACCGCAAGTTTGGGAAGATGAAACCCATAAAACCGAAATCTGCTGCCCTGGCATATCTGGAAAGTCGAAAGATAACTGCTGCCACTGCTGAGAGGTACCAGATTACTGTACAGATTGAGCGCGAGAATGTTCTGGTATTTCCTTTTCTGGATGAAAAAGGGAATATGCAGTTTATCAAATATCGAAAAACAGACTTTAACCCAGAAAAAGACAGCAACAAAGAATGGTGTGAAGCAAACTGTAAGCCTATCCTGTTTGGAATGTACCAGTGTAATCTGGAAAATAAGACCTTGATTATGACCGAGGGACAGCTTGATAGTTTATCAGTCGCAGAGTCAGGTATTGAGAATGCAGTGTCTGTCCCGAACGGGAAAAACGGTTTTACATGGGTTCCTTATTGCTGGGACTGGTTACAGAACTTTAACACGCTTATAGTCTTTGGAGACTGTGAGAGAGGATCCATAACTCTCCTGGATGATATGCGGCGACGTTTTCATGGAACAGTGAAAGCAGTTCGGCAGCAGGACTATAAAGGATGTAAAGATGCGAATGAGATTTTACAGAAATATGGACAAGACGCAGTAAGGAATGCAGTAGATCAGGCAGAAGTGCTACCCATGAAGCAGGTGGAAGAACTGGCAGACGTGAAAGCTGTGGATCTCTTTTCTCTCCCAAAGATTCCAACAGGAATAAAAAGCCTTGACCGGGTTTTATCCGGTGGCATCTATCTGGGTCAGACTGTTATTTTGACAGGTAAGAGGGGAGAGGGAAAAAGTACACTGGGTTCACAGATTCTGGCAAATGCCTTAAATAATGGCAATACGGTTTTTGCATACTCTGGGGAACTTCCGGATTATTTCTTCAAACGCTGGATTGATTTTCAGATAGCAGGAAAACACAACGTCATAGATCGGGCAGGGGAGAACGGAACGGTAAACTACTACATACCCAAAGAAAAGACGGACAGGATCTCTACATGGTACCGGGGACGGGCTTATTTATTTGATAATCAGTCAATAGATGATGATGAACCGGAGGAGCTTCTGCAGATCATAGAGAAAGCCGTACAGCAATATGGTATCAAACTGGTCCTGCTTGATAATCTTATGACCGCCCTTGATGTGGGAATGAGTGTAGATCTGTACCGGGCACAGAGTAAATTTGTGGATAAGCTGGTAAAGATGGCGAAGCGGCAGCAGGTGGCGGTGATATTGGTTGTACATCCCAGAAAGAACAGTTCCGGAGCTGATGATAACGACTCAGTAAGCGGCAGTGCAGACATTACAAACAAGGTTGATGTGGTAATGACCTATAAACGAGACAAGGATTTACCAGACGATAGACGGCTTTTAACTGTCTCCAAGAACAGACTCACAGGAAAGCTGGCAACTGGAGAGAAGGCAATCACTCTTTTCTATGACGAGACATCAAAGCGGATCAGTGATAACACCAGAGATTTTACAGAATCTTATGGCTGGGAAGAAGATACAGACGGATTTATCAGCGTGGATCAGATCGAACAATTAGAAATTCCGTTTTGATATGGTGTCGCTGTTTCTTGTATGTTCTACACATGCACACGTGAGGGCAAATAGCCCCGAAAATCCATTTTACAGCTCAAGGGTAGAATTTTATAGGGTAAGGGCTTAAAAGTCGAAATTTCAAAGGATACGCAAAGGAGAGCACTACATAATGGACGATACCAGAGAATTGAAACAGGCTTATGATATCTTCACTGCTGCCTGGCGGATATATAAAGCACACTATCCGCCGAAAGACCTTAAAGACGATTCGTATTGGTCTGAACTGATGGAAGTGATCGAAAAGACAGAAGCAGAATACAATTGCCAGTTATGCAAAGATGTTTTCTGTGCGGTTGCCTCTGATCTGGAATGCAAGACAAAAAGATAGCCCACCACACAAGGCGGCAGGCATACAGAGACAATATGATTATAAAGGTGGGGGTGTGTCTTATGTCAACAGAAACCAACGAGGAACTGGTAAAGAAAATAAAAGCCGGGGAAGATGTCGCAGGGAACATGGCGAAGCTTTGGCAGCAGAACAAGAATTTTGTTTATAGCATTGCCAGAAAGTATGGTGAGAGCGAGATTGATGATCTGATGCAGGAGGGATATCTGGGAATGTACAGAGCCGTAGGTAATTATGATTTATCTGCAGGTACTTCGTTTCTTTCCTATGCCGGATTCTGGATTAAACAGGCGATACAGAGGTATCACCAGGAGAACAAACACATCCACATCCCGGTTTATGCGCAGGAAAATATTTCAAAGTATAAGAAATTCCGAAACGCTTACCGGATGTACTTCGGGAAAGAACCCACAAGGGAGCAGATCTGCTGTTATCTGGGAATCAGCTATGAAGCCATGGAAAAGATAGAGTCTGCTGCCGAAGCCGGCAAAGCTGGAAGCATGGACAAGGAAATAGCCGGAACGGACGGGATAACCTACGGGGATATGATTGCGGATCCAAAAGATAATTACGAGGATGTACTTGATAATCTGGAAAAGGAACAATTAAAAGGGATTCTCTGGGAGCTGGTGGATGATCTGCCGGGAAAAGCTCCGGAAGTTATCCGGATGCGGTACCAGCAGGAACTTACACTGAAAGAAACAGGGGAAGCAATAGGGATTAACATGGAAGCGGTAAGGCAGTGGCAGCAGAAAGGGTTAAGAGAGTTGCGCAAGCCTTCCAGATCGAACCTGTTAAGGGAGTTTTACAAGGACGGTGAAATATACAGTCGTGGAGTCGTAGGCGGTGGGGTTGGTACTTTCAACAGGAACTGGACCAGCTCCACGGAAAGGACAGCACTGGATATGATTGAGCGTAGATTTTAAGAAAGGTGTATCAGGTACCGGAATATATAAAGGGCGAAGCCCGGCAGCAGGACTAAAACAAAGGAGTGAGAAAGCATGAAGGCAAAGGAATTAAATGGATATTACTATTGCTTTTCTTTTGATGAATGGAGTCATGATCTTTACAGTATTACCGAAATGTCACGAAAGGAAGCAATACTCACAGCAATTGATAATGGAGTACGTTTATATTTGGTTAAGTATCGAAAGGGTAAACAGCAGGGAAACAAGAAAAGAATTGCCACTAAGAACATGGCTTAAAGAAATTGCGCCGGCGCAATTATGAGATAAGCTCTTATATCTGCACCACCAGTAATAAGAGCTTAGCGTCAACCGATAACATTGAATGAAGTGTGATTTGAACAGGGGTACAAGTTGTACCCTGCTTAGGAACTTAGGCATTATTCCAGCATGAAATGCAGCAGCAGGAATCCCCCCTGATCTGCAGAAGTGAAAAAGAAAGAAGCTCCACGACCACATATGCCCATAGATGCACAAAATATTCCCAGATCAGACTTTTGATTTTAACCGGGGGATAGAAAAAAGTTCTGATCGGAGATCCCACGACCACATATGCCGTATTTCTTCCACGAAATTCCCAAAACCTCAGAAAAGTTGGTAAAAGCAGGATAAAAGGGAAAATACAGTTATCTATAGCATAAAAAGATCGCCACTGTCAGGGGCAATGACAGTATGAGATGCGAAGCGGCAGCAGTAAGATGTTCTTTCTCGTCTGTGGGGGCAAAACATATAAAATGTAATAATATCATAATATATATAAAAACGCCCCCACACTCGAAAGGCTTACTGTCTGGGTTGATCTGCTGGATCAAGAGTTGCTGAGCCGTTGCCTGAATTGGTTGATAATTTTGATTTGCGGATATCTTCAGTAGTTAAAAAAATTTTTTGTTCATTATCTACTTCAAACGCAAGTTGGCAGTTTAGAAAATCAGCGATCATAATTAATTCATCTGCTGAGAAGCTACCACGAACAAATTTATTTCTCATTGCTTGCGGCGATATGCCAAATAATGTAGCAAGTTCATTATATTTTTTACCCTTCATGCTTAGAAGCGCCTTTATTTTGTCGCTTACCATTTTTACACCTTCTTTCTTTAAGAATGATTTTAGTATATCGTACATTTAAAAAAAATACAACCGCAAAGATATAAAATGTAATCAAAAAAATGTAAAATGTACTTGACATAGTAATCTTTAAGGTGTACTATGTAATCGTAAACGAAACAAAGAAAGGAGGCAAGGAAAACATGAAGCAGATAACCAATATCAGAAAAGCGGTTTGTACAATGGCAAATGAACTGAAGAAAGAAGGCTATACCTTATCTCAGGCATTCCGGAAAGCATGGAGACGCATAAAGTTATCTATGAAGATCAGAGCAGTGGGAACCACAGCAGGGAACATTCAGGAAAGACTGGGATTCATGAAACAGTTTCCAGTAGATACCATGCAAGCAGAGCTTGTAAGAGAACCGGAAAACCCATTTGATAAGAACGCCATCAAGATTGTGGTCCATTTACGTTCTATCAATCGCAAAACTGTTATTGGTTATGTTCCGGGAGGACTTGCAGCTGGTTTGGCAGCAGTCATTGACGCAGGGGTAAACGTCAAGGCGGAATTACTGCAAATACTGGGCGGCTATAGTTACAAGGAGAGCTATGGTTGCTTATTGGACATCACTATATAGATGCCCGAAATCTCCGAAGTGATACAATATTTTTTGGCGAATAACCGAGGGTTGGCACCTGCTGCCGCCTTCGGGCAAAAAGAAAGAGGTAAAAGATGGCTAAATTAACACCAGTTAGAGCAATCAGACAGAAATGTCTTGACTGTTGCAATGGACAGAGTGCAGAAGTTAGGCTATGTACTTGTAAAACATGCCCGTTATACGGCTACAGAATGGGACATAGACCTAAAGGTGAACAATTTACCACTGAAACATATAGAGAAGAAAAATCCCCACGTAGCTTAGGGATTATTGTGACAGAAAGGAAATAAGCAATGTCTGTATTGGATGTAATTACAATTTTCCTCTGTGGGGTTATGAGTACACCCATGGAAAGAAGTTATAGTCATGAAAACAACAAGTCCCGCAGGATAAGCAGGAAGCGTTTACACGTATGATAGAAGATCGTAGCAACTCAGTAGAAGATAGTGGATTTGTTGCTGGGTTCAAGATTGCTACAAAGTTATGGCGGGAATTATGACCGATTCGGTCATTTGTGAGAAATATATAAGGGCTACAGCCCGGTAAAACGATAGATAGAAAGGCGGCTTTATATTATGGCTTCAGTGGTAATAAGAAAGATTCCTGAAATTGTGCTGATAGATAAGAGTGAGTTAGGAACAATGGAGATATTCACTTTAAATATGCTCTATAAGACAGATATAAGTGAATTTGTGATATGTCCGCACCAGAGAGAAACAATATACCTGAATAAATCATTTGAACAGGTGAATAAGCTGATTCCGCTTATTAATAAGTTCATGGAACAAAAATATTGTGGTAGTAAGGCCGACAAGCTCTATGAGGAATTTAAGGACATTGCAGGAGAACAGGCAGCGGGTATTTGCAACGCTATCTGGCAGGATTGGAGAAAAGAAAGGATAAAGGCTGATGCCAAAGAAAAAGCCGAAGAAGCATTAAGCAAAGCAAGAAAGAGACATATAAGACAATGCGTGAAGAAAAGGGGGAATGTTATACAGGCGGTTTTTGATATTGGCTTTGGTGTTTATGAGAAAAACACAAAAGCTGATTTTAAGAAAGGCGCAGAAAACGCTTTTGTATATGGCTATTTGTGTGCGCTAAAAGATATGGAAAAGTAACGGAGTGAGGTAAAAATAATGATTGCTAAAAAGTATATTGAGTATAATAATGATCGGATTTACGCTATTTACTATAACAGCAATAATACAATTTATTACAATGTGAATTTTAGAGGGAAAACGCAGATAATTATAGTAAAATACCCTATCAGTTCGCCGTACTGACAGGGTATAAGTAATCCGTTATCGCCGCAAACGGAATAATGTTATTATACCCCATTCTTGAAAAGATGAAAAGAGTAAAATTGTACCGGCGCAACTATAGACCTGTAACACGGCAGCAGTTGAGCCGGTTCTTTTTATATACAGGGGTGATTGTATGAATGATAAGGAATTTAAGCAGATGCTTGATAAACTGGTGGATCAGGAAGAAAAGCACCTGCAGGTGAACAGTGAAGAATTTAACCAGAGACACAGAGAGCTGATGGAGCTGATCCGGAAGGCAGAAAGGGGCGAGGATAATGGCAGAAAAGCGTAAGGACATGAAAGGAAGAAATCTTCGAACAGGTGAGTACTATGACGAAAAGAACCAGCGTTATATGTTCCGTAAGATGGTTGAGGGAAACAGGATCACAATTACTGCTGCCAACATAACAGATCTTCGCAAGCAGGAGAATGATCTGCTTTGCAAGATTGATAAGGGCGCAAGATTTAACACGAAGAAAGCGAAAGCAACCCTGAATGAGTATTTCGACTATTGGTTTACATATTTTGCCAAAACTGGAAGAAAAGCCACAACCTGCACAAATTATAAATCCTATTACAACACCTATATCAGAAAAACGATAGGCGAGATGCCAATAACAAAGATTACAAAGCTGGACTGCCAGAAGATTATCAATCAGATGGTTGAGGACGGAAAGAAGCATTCTACTATGACAAATTTAAAAAGCTGTTTAACGGCAGTGCTTGAGAGTGCAGTGGATGAAGATGTGATTCTGAAGAATCCTGCAAGAAATCTCCAGATTCCCCAGACAGAGGTAAAGAAGCGCACAGCCATAGATCCGGAGCAGATCGGGTTATTTATGGAGTATGTAAGGAATAGCCCTCAGTATTCCAATACTTATCCGGAATTTCTATTCTTGTTTAATACAGGGGTAAGAGTGGGGGAGATGGCCGGGCTTACATGGGATAACATAGATTTTGAAAATAATATGATCACCATTGATAAAACAGTTAACCGTTACCGGAAAGCAGATTTTGGTTTTACTGTTGCATTGGCATCACCAAAGAGCAGAACATCAGTCAGAACTTTTCCTATGAACAGCGAAGTACGGAAAATGCTCTTAAAGGAAAAATTTAGAGATACGGCCCCTGCTGCCCCTCTGCTGTTTGTAGATGACTCTGGAAACATCCGAAGGCAGGTAAATAACATTGTCTTTTCTAATTCTTTTGGAAATGCCTGGAATGAACCGGGGTTTCTGTGTCTGATCAATCGGATTGTAGAAGCATACAACCAGGAAGCGGAAAAGACCGGGAAAAAGAAACTTGAAAATTTCTGTCCCCACATGGCGAGGCACACTTACACTTCCCTTGCTTATTCTGCAGGAGCTGACGTGAAAGCTGTCAGTGAGATTCTGGGCCATGCTTCCACATCTGTTACATTAGACACATACGCACATCTGACGGAAGAGAAAAAACGGCAGCAGGAAGAAATAGTAAAAGCGATTAAGGTGCTGTAAAAAGCACCTTTTTCGCTTCTTTTTCTGTGACAATTTCTGTGACAAATTCGGCGAAAATGGGGCGATTTGACAAAAAAAGACAAAAAGTTAAAAACCCCGAAAACCTTGATTTTACGGCAAATAAGGCAGGACAAAAAAAGACAAAAATATCATTGTCAAGAGAAAATGCTTGATATTAATTTTGAATAACTGCGCATCGCATTCTCGTTACTTTAGCCTGATACTTAAATGAAAAACTAAATTCCAGCTGTGGATTATCTCAGTAACTATGGTCTAAAACCGGAATTTAGTTTTTCATTTAAGTACTTTAGCCTGATGAGTTAGACGCGCAAATTTTTTACTCAAAGAAAGAACGCATGTTTACTTCTGGCACTATATGTGCTAAAATATAGCCATGGGTAATAGAAAAAACAACAGAATCTGAGAAAAGAGTTATCAGGGAGAAATAAAAATGCAGATAATATCCAGTTATGGTGTAGAATTACGAAAACAGAATAT
>OBUZ01000088.1_pt1 | contig 90132 bp, 99 predicted proteins | sample 1494961 | NCBI WGS metagenome assembly OBUZ01 (sample SAMEA2579939, study PRJEB22360) | human gut metagenome | biome: human gut; feature: human-associated habitat; material: faeces | place: Denmark | collected 2008/2010
GCATTGACCGCGGCCTGGTAAAGGGGGGGGCGGCTGTCCCAGCCGGTCCACTGTCATGAGGTGAACCGGGAACGCTGCCGGATGGCTGGATATGAGGGGTATCAGTATCCAGTGCAGTGCTTTAAGGCGGATATGGAGCGGATGCTGTCCGGCCGGCCGGATGAGCTGGCATCATTTCATGATACAATCCTGCAGCAGTCATAGGTCAGGGCCAAAACCGCGTCTCCGGCGTCTGAATCCATGAATATATGTACAGCTATCATGAGCGCCATATACATCCCCTTACAGTTCTCTGTGATGTCCAGACCGCCGCTGTTGCGGAATAGGACGTCGATGGTCCCGTTATCCCGCTCAATCTGCAGCAGGGAAGAGGTCATCTGGGCATATTCCTTGAAGATGGGGAGAAGGGTGTGGTCGAACCACGCATTGTACCGCTCGAATTGGGCCAGCTGCGCGGTTTCACGGATGTTTCGGACCGCCTCCCTGGCCATTTCCAGTTCCTTTTCCGACATGCAATCCAGTAATCCGTAGATATCTTTGGCATTGCCGGTGTCTGTAAAGTCATACTGTTCCATAGGGTCACCTCATTGAATTCTTTAAATGATGGACTGGTTTTGGTCCCATTATAACATAAAATCTCCATAATATGAAGGGTGAAATGGACTGAAATGGGTTCATGTAGTGAGTTTATGGAATGGAATCATGCGTACGGGGGAAGGGTAATGGATGTGATAAAAAATGATAAAGGAACCAATGTTGGCGCCAACATACGCAGAATCAGGCTGGAATCTGACATCGGCCAGACGGATCTGGTCCGTATCCTGCAGCTGATGGGGGCAGACATTACAAGAGAGGCATTGGTGAAAATTGAAAAAGGGACGCAGCATATAAAGGTTTCTCAGCTGAAAGCCATTAAAGCAGCTTTGGGAACCTCTTATGAGGATTTGCTGGAATAAGAAGGAGGGCCGTACACCCAACCCAAGGTGTACGGCCCTCTTAGCGTGCGGGCAAAAGAACATCCACATGGCATCAACAGAAGATTAACAGGATATCCACAAAGTTATCCACATTATCCACCGAAAACACTAGATATTTCATATAAATCGTCTGAAAATACCAGGTCTGGTGTTGTGTATAACTGAATTGAAGGAAGAATGATTGTGGATAAAATAGGAGGGAGGTCCTGCTCTTAAGCTTTATCCCCCACATTCTGCATCCGCCGGATGCTTTCTACCACTGCATCCATCACAACGCCGCGGAATTTTCCTTCTTCCAGGGTATGTACGCCGGCTATTGTGCCGCCTCCGGGGGAACATACCCGGTCTTTGAGAATACCGGGATGTGTATTTGTCTTTAGTACCATTTTACCGGCTCCAATGAGACACTGGGCTGCCAGGCTCAGTGCTACGTCACGGCTGAGTCCCATCTCCACACCGCCGTCAGCCAGGGCTTCAATAAAGAGATATGCAAATGCAGGACCGCACCCGCTGATTCCGGTCAATGGATCGATTAGTGATTCAGGCAATACATAGCTGCTTCCGATTACATTAAAAATTGAGGTTACCAACTCCTCTGTTTGGGAAGTGCAGCGGGCGCCCAGGGCAATACCCGCGGCACCTTCCATTACCAGCATAGGTGTATTGGGCATCACCCGTACCACTGCCGCGTTTTTGATATACTCTTCTAAAAAGGAGAGTTTTACCCCGCCCATGATTGAAATTACAGTCTGATCCGGCCGGAAGAGCATGCCTGCTTTAGAGAGTGTTTCTCTGGCATCCTGGGGGCGTACCGACAAAAACACAATATCTGCCCATGATACCAAATCTTCATAGGAATGGGCGGAAGGCGTGAGGATGTTTGTGCGGTAACGGGTTTGCAGGTCTGTAAGCCGTGATTCATTTACATCATACAACAGGATATGCTCCGGTAAAATGGCTCCGGAACTGATAAGACCACTAAAAATTGCTTCGCACATCTGGCCTGCGCCAATATATGCGATACGTTTTTGGATAGCTTGGCTCATAATATTCCCTCCGATTTTGAAATTATACTATAATTTTATTTCATTTTATATTCAAGACAGTATAAAGTCAAGGAGAGAGCCTTTAAAAAACAATTCTTGTGAAAAGTATACAAAATATACAATAAAAAATTGATATAGTCATAGAATTTGTGATTATGTGGAAGAACTGTCTTGTAAATAACATGTATATATGATACTCTTATGGCATGAACAAAAGCCTGGATGAGGTTGCGAACAAGACCGAATTATACTTTTGTTAAATAAAATTTTAGTGGAGGTAAAAAATGAAAGAAGATTTAATCATTGATGGTTGCGCGTTTACCGAGACCGAATTTACGGGTGTCACCGAGGATGTACTGCATTCTAAAATGGACGCGTTTTTTCTGACCATTCCCGGGGAGGGAAATGGGTATGTTGCCAGCACCAGGAGTATTGGTAAGATATACAATATGCTGGACAACCCGAAATATGGCCTCATGATTGCAAAGTCTGTAGCCGATATCTATAAAGCAAAGGAAGATGGAAAAAAGGCTCTTATTTTAGCGTTCCAGAATCCTAACTCAATCGAGAATTCACTGGAGCAGCTCCGTGTTTTTTATGAATTGGGAGTGCGGGTGATCCAGATGACTTATAATGATGCTAACTTCATAGGCACGGGCTGCTGCGAGTCTCAGGACGGCGGACTGACTGACTTTGGCAAACGGGTCCTTAAGATGATGAACCGTCTGGGCATGCTGGCCGATCTGTCTCATGTGGGTAAAAAGACCACCATGGATATTATCCGGCTAAGTGAAAAGCCTGTTGCCGTTACCCATGCCGGTGTTTATAACATCACACCCAGCGTACGCACCAAAACCGATGAGGAAATGCTTGCTATCAAGGAAAACGGCGGTGTCATGGGGATTTCCCCCTGGGCTCCCCTGATTTGGAAAAAAGAGAAGGGCTGCCGTCCGGATGTGAAGGATTATGTAGACCATGTGGATTATGTGGTCAATCTTATTGGTATTGACCATGTGTCGTTCGGCGCTGACAATACCCTGGATGGTAATAAGGATGACAAGGGAACCGCAGACCAGGCTGTGCTTTATCCGGCAGTGGTAGGGGCGTATAACAGCTGTGTGGGCACCCGGTCGGATGAACGCCATGCCAAAGGGTTTGAAGGCTGCTGGCAGCTGGAAAATGTGATTGATGAAATGAAACGGCGTGGTTACTCAGAGGAAGATATTGCAAAACTGACCGGCAAAAATCTGCTGCGCGTACTGAGGGCGAATTGGAACTGATACATCACAACGAATATGTTCGATTAAGGAGCAATGTATATGCAAAAGAATAAAAATGTACACACCAATGGCGGAACTGCGGCCACTGCACGCAAGCCCATTAAAATACCGCATGTCTATGTTATTATCTGCGCTATCATTCTGTTTGTGGCAGTCTGTACCTGGTTTGTTCCGCCGGGGCAGTTTGATACCCAGACAGTGGAAGTGGAGGGAGTAAGCCGCACACTGGTTATTCCCGGCACCTTCCACACCCTTGAGGAAAAACATCCGGCCGGACTGGTGACCATTCTCAGTTCTCTCCACAGGGGCCTTGTCAGCGGTGCGGAAGTAACCATGCTGATATTCCTTGTTAACGGTGCTTTTAGCATGGTGCTTAAAACCGGCGCATTTAACGCATTTCTCGGTTCGCTGCTGCGGAGATTTTCGTCCAGGGCAAAGCTGGTAATCCCGGTTTTCTTCCTGACATTTGCTGTACTTTCTTCAACCTTTGGTATGTGGAATGAGTATAATGGATTGATTCCCGTGTTTATGGGGCTTGGTGTGGCGCTGGGCTATGATGCCCTGGCAGGATTTGCCATACTGGAGCTGGGCAAGGGAATTGGCTGGTCTGCCGCCACGCTCAATCCGTTTTCAGTACCCGTATCTCAGGGAATCGCAGGAGTTCCCATCTTTTCGGGAATGGGAATCCGTGTGGTATCCTTTGTGATTTTCAGTACACTGGGAATTGCTTATATTTTCTACTATGGACAGAAAGTAAGCAAAAATCCTTCCAAGAGTCTGATTCTTGGGGATAAGCTGGATATTAACTTTAACCGTGAGGAAATCATAAACACAAAGACCACGAAAAAGCAGATGTGGATTCTTCTGGAAATCCTCGTATCCCTGGTTGCCATTTTTTACGGCTCTCTGAAATTAGGATGGGGCAACGCGGAACTGGCTGGTATCTTTGTGCTGATGGGCGTATTTGCAGGCGCGGTCAGCGGATGGGGACCAAGCAAAATGGCTGAAGAATTTCTTGAAGGCGCGTCCTCGGTTGTGATGGGGGCTCTGGTTGTGGGCTTTGCAAAGGCAATCCTGGTTATCCTTCAGGGCGCCATGATTATTGATACAATCGTGTTTTACGCCTCCCAGGTGCTTCAGGGAATGCCGCCAATCATTGCAGCTCAGGGAATGCTGATTCTGCAGACACTGATTAACTTCTTTATTCCATCCTCCACCGGACAGGCTGCCACTGTGATTCCGATTCTGGCGCCTCTGGGAGATCTGCTGGGAGTCAGCCGGCAGGTAACCTGCCTTGCATTCCAGTTCGGCGACGGTTTCTCCAATATTCTGTGGCCCACATGTTCCCTTGCCATTTCCATCGGTATCAGCGGAATTCCAATGCACAAGTGGTGGAAGTTTTTCATGCCCCTGTTCGGCATCCTATATATTGCGCAGGCACTGATTTTGTCAGCAGCTGTTTTAATGGGAATATGATTGATAGCTCCGTTTTTCTATTCAAAAAGAAGAACGTGACTCCAGCGATAATCCTTTTTGCTAAAATTTGCAGTCAGATACTGTCGGAGTTTTCGGAAATATGGTAAGATAAGCTATGGCATGTGGAGACGTTATCTGTCCTGGCCTGTGAAAGACGCATTTGCTATGGGACAATACTTGTTTGTATAACAGGTTCTTGGGGAATTGCCGTCGCTCAACGAATTCTAGTAGAGGTTGCATTATGGTTGGAGAAAAAATTAGAAAATTAAGAAAAGAAAAAAAACTGACGCTGAAGGATATTGCAGAGGCCACAGGACTTTCCATTGGATACATTTCCCAGTTGGAACGCGGAGCGGTTGAACCGTCCCTGTCCTCTCTCCGCAAAGTGAGTGAGTTTCTGGGGGTTTCACCGTATTTGCTGGTGGACCAGTCGGAACATCATCCTGCCATGGTAAAGAGCGACCAGAGACCAATTATCAAGTTTCCCAAAAGTGAGATATTTTACGAGATTGTTTCTCCGATGTCAGCACCGGAATACACACCGTCATCCATGGTGATTCAATTTCAGATTGAACCGGGCGGCCATGACTCCGAAGAATTTTTGACTCACCCATCTGAGGAAATTGTCATTCTGCTGCAGGGGGAAGCCGATATGGTACTGGGAGAGACAAGTTATCATCTGAATGCCGGTGATTCACTGGTGGTGAGGCCCAACATGCCTCACAGAACCATAAATACAGGTGAAACACCTGCAATCGGTTTCTGCGTGATGACACCCATGGGGTGGACGACCTAGCGGTTCTTTCGGCGGTTTTAGAGGGAACAAATATGAAAAGCGATTCTTCTCTGCGCAGGCTGCTTCCCTTTGCCGCCTATTTTAACATCTGTTTTTTCTGGGGGACGGCCGGCGTGGCAAATAAGCTGTCCTCCAGCATAATTCATCCGTTTTTTGCCGGCAGCCTGCGTTTTCTGATTGCGTCTGTATTGATGGCGCTGTGGGTGGGCTTTCGGCATGAGTCCCTTGCTGTCGGCTTACGTGACGGAAAGACCCTGGCAGTGGGAAGTGTCCTTATGTATTTTTTGAACACGGTGCTGCTTTTATTCGCCTCCCGGCGTGTGGATGCGGGAATAAGCACGGTTATGGTCAGCCTGATTCCCATTACGATTTTGCTGGTGGACTCCCTTGCCGCCCGTAAACTGTGCGTCAGCTGGGTGGGGATTGGGGGGATTATCGGAGGTTTTGCCGGTATCGCTGTGGTGGTGGTGGGCAGTGTTTCCGGCGGAAACGCCGACCCTATTGGAATCGCGCTGCTGCTGCTTGCTGATATCGTGTGGTCGGTGGGAACCGTCTATCTGAAATATCAGTCAATTAGCGCCTCCGTACAGGTGCAGATTTTTTACCAGTCCGCGATTCCCGCAATCCTGTTTTTTTTCTGTGCAGTTTTAACCGGAAATTTTGACCTGGGGAAGTTATCGTGGCGCGGCGCTCTTCCCATGGCATATATGGGAATTGCAGATTCCATTGTAGGGTTGACCTCCTATCTGTATCTGCTGCGCAGGTGGAAAACCTCTGTTGTTTCCACGTATGCCTACATCAATCCGGTGGTGGGAATCCTCTTAAGCGCCCTGCTCCTGTCCGAGGAGATTACCATGGCTAAGGTGGGAGGGATGCTTCTTATCCTGGTGTCTGTGTTCGTGATCCAGAGAGAGGATTGGCTGAGCGGATTGCTGACGCGAAAGGTAAAAAGGATAGCTGATTAAAGGAATGCATAATAAATGCATAATATAAGCGGAATCTGAGCTGCTGCGGCATGATGTTGAGCTGCGGCAGCTCTGATTCTGTTTAGAGTCAATGGATTTGTTTCTGCTGAGTCAGGCAGCACATTTCCCCATTATCTGATTTTCTATTGAGCTGCGTCCATCCATTGAGAGGACCGGCATGCTTGAAGAAAAGGTTCATATATTTGTTATTCTGTCAAGGCTTAAAAATCATATCTTACTATCTTTTTCAGTTCATCGTTGTATTTTATCGGAATTCTGATAGTATCCTCCTGTGTTTTGATTACCTCCTGTTTATTCATTTCCATTTCCGGGGCAGCAATAAGCCTGATCCTTCAACGGTCATGCTTATTCCCTGATTATGAGAAGTCAGCGCAGGAATCAGCGCAGGAGTCAACGCTCACGCTCATAGAAAATGGATGGAATAATTTAGCAGAACGTGGTATAATCAATCGGGACACGGTGCTGCTGTTAATCACGTTGATGAAAGAAAACGCTGTACGGCAGTACGCCGGGACAAAACGGCTCTTTTTCAGAGGATTGCGAAGAAATTTGCGCACCGGATGTATATAGAAATGTTTTGCTCGGAGTTTGGGTGAGTATATTCTTAAGATATAGTTTGGATTCAGATGGAAGCCTGCGGGTACAGGGTACAAAAAATGCCAGAATCCTTATAAGATAAAGATTCTGACATATAACAAGTGAATCGGAGTAACAGGATTTGAACCTGCGACCTCTCGGCCCCCAGCCGAGCGCGCTACCAAGCTACGCCATACTCCGTTCTCGAACCTCAATTATTATATCAGATAATTTTCATTTTGAAAAGACCTAATTTTAATTTATTCGGAGAATTTAAAAATGACACAGAAACCAAGTAAGAAAAAGCGGATTGTCAGCTTTGATCTGGATATGACACTGCTGGACCATAAGACCTGGAAAATTCCGGACAGCGCCATGAAAGCACTGGAACTGCTGCGGAAGGACTCGGTCATTGCCATAGGAAGCGGCAGAAACATGGACCATGATATGAGTGTGGTATACCGGGATATGATTATGCCGGACGCGGTGATACATATGAACGGAACGCGGGTTGTGGCTGAGGGAAATGTCCTGTTTGAACATCTGATGGACAAGGAAAGGCTTCGGACATTGCTGGAATACGGGGATGCCCATGGAATTTCCCTGGGCGTCAGCCAGGAGGGAAAGGATTATTATATCCACCCGGAGGGCGTGGTCCGCATGGACCGGCTTCGCTGGGGTGTTTCGGAGCGCAATTTCATGGATGGATGGGAATTGTTGGATATGCCGGTGAGGACATTGGTTTATATCGGCGGTCCGGAAGGCGCCAGGGAGCTGGAAGCCCATTTTCCTGAATTCAAATTTCCTATGTTCTCCGGGAACATGGGGGCGGATGTGGTGGAGCAGGAGGCTTCCAAGGCAGAGGGGCTGAAACGGCTGTGCCAGTACTATGACATTGGCCTGGAGCAGACAGTGGTCTTTGGAGACAGCATGAATGACTATGAGATTGTCCGTGAGGCAGGCATCGGCATTGCCATGGGCAATTCCGTGGAGGAGCTTAAGGCTGTGGCGGATTACGTGGCAGATGATATTGACCGGGACGGGGTATGGAAGGCATGCAGGCATTTGGGGCTGATTTAGGCTTGCCTTCTTTGAAGAAATGCTTGGAAGAAATTAATTGAAATATAATGTAATCATGATAATTTAAAAGAATAATTTATAAGAACATAAGGGAGAACGGGTATGGCAAGAGAATTTGACGTAGTGATTATAGGAGCCGGGCCAGGGGGCTATACGGCAGCGCTTAAAGCAGCGGAATTTGGCCTTAAGGTTGTGGTGATAGAGGCAAAGAAGATTGGAGGCACATGCGTAAACAGAGGATGCATTCCAACCAAGGCGCTGCTTCACGCCTCTGATATGTTTCATATGATGCAGAGCTGCGATGAATTTGGCGTGTCCACGGATTTTATTTCCTTTGATTTTGGGAAAATGCAGAAGTATAAGAAAAGTGCGGTGGTCAAATACAGGGACGGCATTAAGTACGGCTTTGAGAAGCTGAATGTGGAAATTGTTTACGGAACAGCGGTGCTTCGCAGGGACAGGACCGTGGAGGTGGAGCTAAAGGAAGGCGGCCGCGAATTCTTCCGCGGAAATGCTGTCATTATAGCTACAGGCGCAGTGCCCTACATGAGCCGGATTCCCGGCGCGGACCTTACGGGCGTATGGAACAGCGACAGGCTGCTGGCAGCTGAGAGCTGGAATTTTGACAGGCTGACAATCATGGGCGGAGGCGTTATCGCGGTGGAGTTTGCCACCATGTTCAACAACCTGTGTTCCCATGTGACGATTGTGGAGAAGCAGAAGCATCTGATGGCGCCTATGGATGATGTGATGTCCGCGGAGCTGGAAAAAGAGCTGCGCCAAAAGGGTATTGACGTGTACTGTGATGCCACGGTTACTGAGATATTGGAGGATGAGGGCGGGCTAAGCTGCGTCATCACTCCCAACGGGGAGGGAGAACCCATCAAAATGAGGGCAGGCCAGATACTCATGGCCATCGGACGCCGGCCCAATGTGGAGAAGCTTTTAGGCAAGGATATTTCTCTGGAGATGGAAGGCGGGAAGATTGCCGTAAACAGCGATTTTGAGACAAGCGAGCGGGGAATCTACGCCATCGGGGATGTGTCCGCCAGGACACAGCTGGCCCACGTGGCAGCGGCTCAGGGTACATATGTGGTGGAAAAGATAGCCGGAAGGCCCCACAGCATTAAGCTGGAGGTAGTGCCTAACGGTATGTATGTGTCCCTTCCGATTGTGCCAAACTGTATCTATACGGACCCGGAGATTGCCACTGTCGGCATCACGGAGGAAATTGCCAGGGAAAAGGGGCTGAAGGTGCGCTGCGGTCATTTTTCCATGAGGGAAAATGGAAAATCCATCATAACCGGAGGGGAAAATGGATTTATCCGTCTGGTATTTGAGGCATATTCAAATACCATCGTGGGAGCACAGATGATGTGCCCCAGGGCTACTGATATGATTGGGGAAATAGCCACGGCCATAGCCAACGGACTGAGCGCAGAGGAAATGTCTTTTGCCATGCGGGCACAGCCTACGTACAATGAAGGTATTGGGGCGGCCATAGAGGATGCCATGAGGAAGAAATAAGTGCAGGGAGACGGATGATAAGTTGGGGATTTGAGATAGAAGGATTGGTGGGATAGGGATTGGTGAGACAGGGGGCGTGGAATAGAGGTAGTGGAATAGGGATTAGAAGAAAAGGGGTTAGAAGGAAAAGGGTTAGAAGGAAAGGATAGAATGAAACGGAAGGATGGAAATGTTATGAATGTGATTCGTGACAGGTTGGATGCATTGCGGAAATTGATGAAGGAGCGGGGCATGGATGCGTATATGATACCCACGGCAGATTTCCACGAATCCGAATATGTGGGAGAGCATTTCAAATGCAGGGAATATATGACCGGATTTACCGGCTCGGCCGGTACGGCTCTGATTACAATGGACGAAGCATGCCTTTGGGTAGACGGGCGTTACTATGTACAGGCAGCGGCCCAGTTAAAGGATTCCACAGTGACCATGATGAAAATGGGGCAGGAGGGCGTCCCCTCACTGAGAGCATATCTGGAAGATAAGATGCCTGAGGGCGGATGCCTGGGTTTTGACGGCCGGGTAGTCAATGCAGCTGAAGGGCTTGCTTTGGAGGAAATGCTTAGGGAGCGGGGAGCGCGTATTTCCTACGGGGAAGACCTGGCAGGCATGATATGGCAGGAACGGCCTGAGCTGTCGGCGGAACCTGCATGGGTTCTGGATGAGAGGTATGCGGGAAAGAGCGCATTGGATAAGATAGCGGATGTGAGGGAGGCTATGGAAAAGGTACATGCATCTGTTCACGTGCTTACCTCCCTGGATGATATAGCGTGGCTGTTAAATATCAGAGGCAATGACATTCTGTATAATCCCGTGGTGCTGTCGTACGCTCTGGTAACCATGGACCAACTGTATCTGTTTGTCAACAGCAGTGTGCTGGAAGGAAAAGCTTATCCGTATCTGGAGGATGCAAAGGGCATAAGCGTGAGGGAGTATCTGGAACGGACAGGCGTCACAGTGATGCCTTATGACGGGGTATACGACATGGTGGAGGGGCTTAAAAACGAGAAAGTCCTGCTGGAGAAATGCCGTATCAACTATGCTGTATACCGCCTGATTGACGGGTCCAATAAGGTGATCGACAGGATGAATCCCACTGCTTCCATGAAGGCGGTTAAAAATGATGTGGAGATAGAGAATGAAAAGCGGGCCCACATCAAGGACGGCGTGGCAATGACCAAGTTTATTTACTGGCTGAAGAAGAATACGGGGCGTATTCCCATGGACGAAATCAGCGTGTCGGATTATCTTGGGAAGCTGCGCATGGACCAGGAGGGATGCATTGGCCTGAGCTTTGCAACCATATCCGCATATGGAGCACATGGAGCCATGTGCCATTACTCCGCCACACCGGAGAGCAGCATCCCCCTGGAGCCCAGGGGACTGTACCTCATTGATTCCGGCGGCCAGTATTATGAAGGGACCACCGACATTACCAGAACCATTGCCATGGGGCCTGTGACTGATGAGGAAAAGGAGCATTTTACCTTGGTGCTTATGAGTATGCTGCGTCTGGGAGATGTGAAGTTCCTTCATGGCTGCCGCGGACTCAGCCTTGATTATGCGGCCAGAGAGCCGCTATGGAGACGGGGGCTTAACTATGAACACGGTACCGGACACGGGGTGAGCTACCTGTCCAGCGTACATGAACGTCCCAATGGAATCCGCTTCAAAATGGTTCCGGAGCGCCAGGACAATGCGGTGATGGAAGCGGGTATGATTACATCGGATGAACCTGGTGTGTATATTGAGGGAAGCCATGGAATCAGGACCGAGAATCTGGTTTTGTGTGTTGAGGATGAGAAGAATGAATACGGCCAGTTCCTGCGGTTTGAGTATCTGACGTACGTTCCCATTGACTTGGAGGTAATTGACAGGGAGATTATGTCTGAGCGGGATGTGGAGCTGCTGAACCGGTACCATGAGCAGGTGTATGAGAAGATTAGTCCCTATCTGGATGAGGATGAGCGAGTGTGGCTGGCGGAGGCTACGAGAGCAGTTTGAGAGATGAGGAGGATTGAGAAGCGGGGAGAAACCTTGAGATAAAGCAGGAGCGGTTGATGATGGCCGGATTGGAAAAAAGGCTGGACAGATAAAGATAGTAAATGGATGAAAAAGGCTGGGTAATCCCGCGGCATTGCAGAATGCAGAGCAGTGCTGCGGGAAATATCCGGTCTTTTTTGCGGGAAAGGGTGTGGATTTGTGGCGGGGCGGCTGGGGATGTGGGGACAGGGCATTCATAACAGGTATGGCAAAAATTTATGTTATCCTGTTATTGACAGCAGGGAGATGTGATTTTTAGGATGTAATTTATTCGGTTTATATGGTTATACATTAGGGGAAATATATGGTAGAATGGCCATATGGATTTTGATATAGAAAAGGTTAAGCATGTTTGAATGAAGCTGACAGTAACTTGGAATTTGCTGTAGGCGCATAAAATTATGGATGAATACGAGGAGATAGAAAGATGGATAAAAGAGCGGATAGAGGAATGTCCGGTAAAATGGCTGGAAAGACGGTTAAAAGAGTGGGGACAGATTCGGGTACAGGAAGCAGGAAAGGCGTAAAGAGAGATAAGGGCGGAGTGAGAGACAGGGTGAGAGACAACGTGAAGGACGGAGTGAAAGACAGGGTGAGAGACAACGTGAAGGACAGAATGAAAGACAATATAAAAGACAACATAAAAGACAGTAAACACAAGGTGAGGGACGGAGAAGGTAAAAATGGTGCAGGCGAGAGCGGGAAACGGTTTGATGGGTATGAGGGCGCATTTTCCAGGCAGCGCAGTGGAGAAAAACGCAGGGATGGCAGCTCACCAAGGGTACGCAAAGGGGCGGAAGGATTGTCAGTCTCTAAAAAACAAAATGGAGGGGCTCTTAATGCTGAAAAGCGGAGAGAGGATTCCAAAAGAGGAGGCTCATATGGGGGACGGGGAAGCAGACGGAGCAACAGTATCTGTCCGGTGCTGAATCTGTGCGGAGGCTGCCAGCTGCTGGATATGGAGTATGCCAAGCAGCTTGCGTTCAAACAGAAGCAGGCGGAAGAACTGCTAAAAGGACTCTGTCCTGTAAAGCCTATTATAGGCATGAAGGATCCCTTTCATTACCGCAATAAGGTACATGCTGTATTTGACAGGGACAAAAGAGGAAATATCATTTCCGGAATATATGAAGAAAATACACACCATGTAATTCCTGTGGAGAAGTGCCTTATAGAGGACCAGAAAGCAGATGAAATCATCGGTACTATACGCGGAATGCTCAAATCTTTTAAAATCCGGACCTATGATGAGGATACGGGCTTTGGGCTTCTCAGACATGTTTTAATCCGCAAGGGGTTTTCCACAGGGGAAATTATGGTAGTTCTGGTTACAGCATCTCCGGTGTTTCCGTCTAAGAATAACTTTGTTAAGGCTTTGCGGGAGAAACATCCGGAAATTACCACCATCGTCCAGAATATTAACGGAAGAGGAACAAGCATGGTTCTGGGGGATAAGGAGCATGTGCTGTATGGCAAGGGATATATTGTGGACGAGCTGTGCGGATGCCGGTTCCGTATATCATCAAAGTCATTTTATCAGGTGAATCCGGTGCAGACGGAAATTCTTTATGAAAAGGCATTGTCACTGGCCGGTCTTACCGGGCAGGAACTGGTGGTGGATGCGTATTGCGGTATCGGAACCATTGGGATTATAGCAAGTAAGGCGGCCGGGAAGGTTATTGGCGTGGAACTGAATCAGGATGCAGTCAGGGATGCTGTTAATAATGCGAAGATGAACGGAATTGAAAATATCCGCTTTTATTGCAATGATGCAGGACGTTTTCTGGTGAATATGGCTGAACAGGGTGAGAAAGCGGATGTGGTTATCATGGACCCTCCCAGAAGCGGAAGTACGGAGGAGTTTATGGACGCCGTAGGGAAGCTGGGAGCCGAGAAGGTGGTGTATGTGTCGTGTAATCCGGAGACGCTGGCCAGGGATGTAAGGTATATGAAGGAAATGGGGTATCGGGCGGAGGAGGCTTGGTTGGTGGATATGTTTCCGGGGACGGTGCATGTCGAAACCGTCGTGGAACTATCACGCAAAATCAAGGATTGACGGACTATCTGACATCTTTATTGGTTGCCCTGCCTACCTCTTGCCTACGCTTTTTTGAGTGGTAGGCAAGGTTGCTATGATATAGCATCTGCCAGGATTACAATGGCATCGTTCTGCATTTTTTCCGTGTTAAACACATAACGGTCCATGGTGGTCTTGATGTCCTTGTGGCCCAGACGCTCCATGACGGTCTTGGGCTGGGCGCCATTCTCCGCCAACAACGTGCCGTGAGTATGACGTAGGCAATGACTGTGGAACAGAGGATTTCCCAATTCTTCATGAATGACCTTGGCACAGTACTTGAAAGAGTATGGCGTCAACAGCTCGCCGTTTTCTTTGGCGCTTATTGGCATTATTTCCTTGCCAACAATTTTGACGTTGGAAGGAGCCTGAAAGATTAAGCCATCGTCCATTTGATACGTCTTTGTAAAGTACTGGCCGTACCGGAGCATGTTCTTTTTGCGGTTATGGATTTCTGTTTTCAGAACTTTTTCATATTCCGGGAGTATTTTTATAGTCCGGACAGAATCATATTTTGGCGGCCGGTAATACCACTTTCCGCCCTCATTGGCAAGCTGGTGCTGGATGGTTATGATGTGGCGCTCGAAATCTACGTCATGCAGCAAGTCAATGCCGTAAGCCTCTCCCAGGCGCGTGCCACAATGGTATCCGGTCATGAGCGGTATGTAAAAATTACTGTCCGGCCCAAAACGCTCAATGATGGCCGCAAAGTCCTCTTTGACACAGATATATTCTGTGTGTGCCTTGGCCTCATCAGACATAACTATCTTCGGTATTCTGGCATAATCACAGGGGTTGTACTTGATGTATTTACAGGGGTATACTGCGTATCCCAGGGCACCGGATAGACAGGATAAGGTATTTTTAACCATGCTTCGTGAATAACCCTGTCGTTTCATTCCATCCACCCATTTCTGGATTACATCGGTTTCCAATGATGACAGCCGGTATTTTCCGAATGCCGGTTTCAAATGAATACGGATTTTCTTTTCATAGTCTATTTGAGTATTGTATGTGAGGTTGACCTTGACATAATTCTCATGCCAGTAGTCAAGATAGTCCGACACACTGATGTCCGAAGGGGTAAACCTGCGGCCAGCAGAGTCATATTCCGCCTTAGCTTGGGTGCCGGCAGTGATGGCCTCGGCCTTGGTGCGGTATCCACCATGGCTGATAGGGTTGCGTTTTCCGTTGATTTTAGCCCCTTCAAAGGACCATTCCCAGGTGGAGCCGCGTTTTCTTGTTCTTAGTTGTCCCATATACCATTCCTCCTTAAAATTGGGTAAAATTAATACGCCCCTTGCCAGGACGCTCCAGGAATGATATAATTTTTTTGGGTAAAAGAATATCTTCCGGGATTCGTTCTGGTAAGAGAAATCTATGTGAAAAGCTCTGGGAGTTGGTAGCTCCTGGGGCTTTTTGCTATTTATGTTATTAATATTGCCAATCCCCATGCCGTGCGTGAAGGAGACCGTTTTTAAAGGTTATTCTAATTTTTGATTCTGCATCTTGAGAGTACCATCTGACCTGCAAATAGTCGTAGGTTTGACTTCCAATCTGGCGGCGTTCGGCATTAGTAATTTCATGCTCTTTGCCAAGTATGGAGATAACTTGGTCATAAGTCATACCTTCTTGGAGCTGGTTATATAGTTCTTCAGTTGCATATTTTCTGCCGTCAATGGTCATGTCTATATATTTTCCGGTTGAATCGTAAAGGCTGCCATCGGTTGCCACACCAGCCCATGAGGGCAGTGTACCACCATCATCAATCCAATACCATGTACCGTCTTCATCCTGAATCCATTCGTTTTCTGCATACTCCCCACTGTCTTTGACGTAAAACCACAGATCATCATAAGTATTGATGCCCCATTCGGTTTCATGGGTGTGCGTCCAGGTTCCGGCCAAGGCAGTGCTGCTCAATAGCATGGATATTGCAAGTGTGGCAATAATTAATTTGGTTTTTCTCATAGCAAACCCTCCTTAGTTTTGGCTATGCCAATATAAAATAATTCTCCTATACAAAAAACTCTGGGAGTTCACTGCTCCAGGGTTTATTGCTTATTTATTCCGCTTTAGTTAATTTCATGGTGGTGGTTGTTCCCATAGCGGAAACATCATAACTGATTACGCCATCTTTGTAAGTAAATTCTTTCGTATCATCGCCGGATGCGAGTAGAGCGGAGCCAGTCTTATCTTTATCGTTTTCCGATGTCCATGAATATTCACTCACTGCGGATTCTGGGGCAACATAAGAACCGGCCCAGTATAATGACTTACTGTCCTTTGACATCCAATTAATTTCAATGTAATTATCAGTGATTATGGCCTCCTGGTAACTATCACCTGATTTTTCGGATGTCCATGTACCTGATAAGTCCGATGTAGCATCTGTCTTTCCGCCACAGGCCATCAATGTAATGGTAGCCAGTGCAATTGCAAAAAAAGTTTTCTTCATATACTCTTCCTCTTTTCTTTTATATATTAGACTATAAGCTCTCAAATTAATAACGTTCTTATTAAGAGCTTTTCTTTTAATCTTTTAATTTTCCAATCACTTTTCCCATGCAAACGACATTGTCATCACTGTGAATCGGTATATTTGGGTATTCATGGTTACGTGATATAAGTTCTTTGGAACCAAGTTCCTTGATAAAGGCACTTCCGTTTATAACGAATATGCCGATGTCCCCTACTTCCATTTCCATGGTCTGGCTCACCAATGCAATATCCCCGTCCATATAATCAGGCTCCATACTGTGACCGCTTACATCCAGGGCGTAGTCTGCGCCTTGGTAATCTGGAATGTTAGGAATTTCTATATCATCTTCGGCTTCGTTTCCTAATATGAAAATTCCAGTTCCGGCAGACACACCGCCGCGGTAGTAAGGAATGACAAACAGGTCGCTGTTGCGGTGAGGCTGAAATTCTATAATGCCAACGTTGCAGATGCTTTCGGCGTCTGTATTTTGATACTCCGGTATTTTAGTTAGTAAGGCTATCTGCTCGAACGCCTTATCTTGTCCCACACTATTTAATGCCCTGAAGCTTTTAAACAACTGTCTTGCTCGTTCGTTATCATATAAATCAGATACGTTACGATGAAGACCGTCGAAAGCGTTGGCGGCTCTTTCCATCAATTTAGGCAATTCTTCTTTGATAGTCTCGCGTTCTTCTTTGGTTAGATTGTAATCATTATTCCGCAATTTAGCTAAGGCAGAATTGAAGGGGCAATCATCAGGCGTAGTAGGAAAGTTTAAAGAGCGCCGTTCCATGGGAACATCATAGCCCATGAGCCATGCTTCATTTACATTAAGTGCAGCACCTAAGACAAATAATTTATTCTGATTGGGCTCTGTTTTTCCAGAGCAGTATTGACTAATATCCGATTTATTCATTTTAACATCATACTTTTCACAGTACGGAATCGCTAAGTTCAGTATATCGACTTGACGAAGACCTCTTGTGTCCATTAGTTTTTTTAATCGAATAGCAGTGTTTTCTTCTTTCATAAATAGTACCGCCTTTCTGTTTTCTACTATAACATAAATTAAACAATAGTTCAACAAAAAAAACTAAAAAGTTAAATAAATCGAACTTCTGTATTGACAATGAAAAAAAGAGATGTTATCATATGGGTAGTTCGAAATATTTAACTTGAGAGGAGGTGATACACATGGCATTTGATTATAGTAAATTGCGGGGAAAAATTATAGAGCTTTTTGGAACGCAAGCTTGTTTTGCGGCTGCAATGGGTTGGTCAGAAAGAACGCTTTCACTAAAAATGAATGGCGTTAGGGCATGGAAACAGCCAGACATTTGCAAAGCAATGACCTTGCTCAATCTATCTGATAAAGATATTCCATCATTTTTTTTTAAACCAAAAGTTCAAAATATTGAACTTTTCGAGGAGAATACATAAAATGAATGATTTATTGAACACGACCATTGATACATCAAAGTTAACCCCAATCGAGATTGTTCTGGGGATTGATAAGAACGGGATGACCACAGCAAAGAAGCTGTATGAGTTTCTGGAGCTGGATAAAAGCCAATACGCAAGATGGTGTCGCTGCAATATCACGGGTAATGAGTTTGCTGAGGAAAATACAGATTATTGGGTTTTCGACTCAGATGTCGAAAACCCCCAAGGTGGAAGACCCACACAAGATTATAAGCTTACCGCTCGTTTTGCAAAAAAGCTCTCCATGACACAGAAGAATGAACGGGGCGAACAGGCCAGGGATTATTTCACTAAGGTAGAGGACAAGGCCAAGGAAATGGTTCTTCGATTGCAAGAGATGTCTCCAGAGCTCCGCCTTCTTATCAACATGGAAATGGAACAGAAGCGACAGGCGGCAGAACTGGCAGAAGTTAAGGAAGCCAGCCAGAAAAATGCTGACCGGATAGAAAGCATCCGGGACGTAGTATCACTGGACACCACATCGTGGCGGGATGATACACGGAATTTAATCAATAAGATAGCCCAGGAGTTGGGTGGCGGGACAGCTTTTCAGCAGGTACGGGCAGAAAGTTACGAGCTCTTGGAAAAGCGGATGGGCGTAAGCCTGAAACAGCGCCTTACCAATAAACGCAGACGAATGGCGGACGAGGGCGTGTGTAAATCCAAGAGGGACAAGTTATCACAGGTGGATATCATAGCGGAGGATAAGAAACTGATTGAGGGTTATACCGCCATCGTAAAAGAAATGGCCATCAAATACGGGGTAGCGTAGGAATGGAGGCGGTACATATCAAAACCACATGCAAGACCTGCCGGCATAGCCAGTGCCCGGAACGGACACGGTGGTATCCGTGCAGGGACTATGAGAGGAAGGAGGATAAAAGCGATGGTGGAACCTTACAAGCCAATCTACACAGTCAAGGAGGCGGCAGGCGTTCTCAGGGTTAATCCAACCAAGGTGTATGAGCTTATCAGTACAAAGAAGCTCCCGTCTTTGCTCCTGGGCCAGCGGAAGATACGAGGGAGTGACCTGGAACGATTTATTATGACGTATCCGGTAGCCGAAATAGAGGAAGGAGGAAGAGCGCAATGACAAAAGTAACTGAGTTAGCCATCCGCGCCAAAGCAGCGGTCCAGTATCCCGGCTGCCGTGTGGATTTTGTGGGACCGGCCACCGCGGTGATGACCAATATCATGGGGCACAGGCGTATGGTGACCTTCCGACAGCGCAGGAGACGCCGGGACGGCCCAATCATGATGGCAGCTAAGTGGATTGTGCCGGCGGTCATCTGGCTGTTGGGGATGTGGATGGCAGCTATCGTGGTCATGGCGCTGGCCATGGGCGTTAGTCTGTGAGAGGAGGATATGACGATGCAGAAAACTTATAAGATATACCTTACAAAGGACTATGGGGTGGCCGGGCTTTTGCAGGATGCTCTGTGGGAGAAATATAAATCAGAAGTAGGATGTTCAAGCGGCTTTGGCTATGTTGATAATGAGGACAGGATTCCTAAATTGTATCACAACTGTGGTTATTTTTACGCGATGGTCGAGTATGAGAGTGAAAGACCAAAGTATGAGCTGATATTTGCATAGAAGGGAGGTGAGGAGAATTGTTTGGAAGCATAAAGAGCATTGCGGAGCTGGCGGTCAGGGATTGGTGCCGTTCCATCGGACTGGACATGCATTATATCAAGCTGGGCATGGATGGCAACGAGGCCATGATAGAGGACGATATCGGCAACACGCTGCGGCTGGTATATGACAACGATACCAAGTCTGTCTATGTCAAAGAGTAGGAGGGTGTTAGGACAATGAAAAAGAAGGATGACTTAGAGGCCATTGTAGACCTGCTACATGAATGGTGTGAGGAATATGGAGAGGAATATGCTTCCGCCTGCATTATTAACGGTATAGGACGCGCAATCAATGACCCCGCTTTACCTGCTGATGCATGGGTTAATGTTTTGAAAGATTATAAAGAGATGGACCCCAGCGGCGGCAACCGCAAGAGGCCCATGGACAAATAGTTTAGCACACCCTTAGTATAAGGGATTTAAAAGGAGATTACAAGTATGAGATTATATGAACTTACAGAACAGTATCAGATTTTGCAGGATATGGCCTATGACCCAGAGGTGGACGAGCAGACGTTGAGGGATACCATGGAAGGCCTGTGGGGAGAAATCGAAGAAAAGGCAGACGGTTATGCCAAAATCATTACAGGCATGAAGGCCGACATCGAGGCACTGAAGGAGGAGGAATCACGGCTCTATATGCGGCGTAAAGGGCTGGAGGACCGCCAGAAGTGGCTGAAGGATAACTTGGAGGCTAACATGCGGGAGATTGGTAAGACCAAGTTTAAGACGGCCTTGTTCAGTTTTAACATCCAGAAGAATGGAGGCCTGCAGCCATTAGTTATAGATGGGGTCATTGATGACATCCCGGGACGCTTCCTTATCCCGCAGGACCCGGTCCCGAACAATGAGGCCATCCGGAGCCTGCTGGCAGAGAAGCAGGTTGACTGGGCCCACCTGGAGCCGCGCGGTGAGAGCCTGAGGATAAGGTAATGGATAGGGGAGAGATTACACCGTTCCGGATGCAGGTACTGATGGATGTGGCGGCCCGGATTGTGAAGGTTATGGTCACAGGGGCCTGGCATCTGTCTTTTGAAGAAATGGATATGGTATTGGCGCTGGTACGGAACGGGATGGACGAGAGCGTCAAACGTAATATGAAAGGAGAGTAGAAGGATGTTTTTGAAAACAGCGGAACTAAAGAAAATGATGAAGTCGGCGCTTAAGAGTGCAGGGCTTTATGTGGGAAACATCGCGGGAAACTATCTGGTATATGGGAGTACGTGGGGATTGAGCACGGATACGGAATACGCTTCCAATAAGTTTAAGGCGGCACTTACTGAACTGATTGGAGATATTCCGGAACCCGGAGAGTGCTACAGGTACTATATACAGGGGAAACAGGTGGCGCAGGATACATGCGTGAATTACCCGGATATCTATGAAGCCTGGAAGGCGGCCAAGGATTACGCAGCAGGGCTTCCAATCAACTATATATCATGGCCCCATGAATTTACGGTGTATCAGATACATAGCAATAAGAGTTACGTGATTGCGCCCAGGTGTCTTACAAAAGATGTAATAAGCCAAAAGGAACTGGACAACAGTGTTGAATCCATGCCGAGTAGGCCCAGCTATATGCCAAATACCCTGTACTGGAAGAATGACACCACCATTTACTGGGTCACGACCGTGGAGCAGGGGGAGCGCGTCAGGGATGTTCTGTTCCCGGCATTGGAAGAGCTTGATTTCTTTAATAATGATTGGCTTCCGAAAAAGGAAGAAAGGGAGATGCAGGCTGCGCTAGAGGAAGAGATTCCGTATGAATAGGAAAGGAGAAGAACCTGATGGGATTACCAGTATTGATTTACGGAAAATCCGGGAGCGGAAAAAGCCGGAGTCTGAAATTTTTTGATGAAGATGAGATTGTACTGCTGAATACAGAGAAGAAGGAACTACCTTTTCGTAAGCGCTTTAAGAAGACCGGATGCAGTGATGATATTAACAAGATTATTGCAACAATCAACAAGAACCCGGAGAAGACGTTTGTGATTGATGATGCGGGGTATATCATGACCCACCTTTTTATGGAAAACCACAGAAATAAAAAAGGGAACGCTTCGTTTGAAATGTATGACGATATCGCAGATGCAATGTATGGCCTTGTAAAGCGGATCAAGGCAGAAGTAAGCGATCCGGAAAAAATCGTATATATCATACTCCATGAAGATACGGATGATTTTGGCGTTTCGCGTCTCAGGACGATTGGAAAGCAGCTTGACCGTAAAGTGTGTCTGGAGGGCATGGTAACAATCTGCATCCGGTGCGCGAGCGAGAATGGAAACCATTTTTTTAGGACGGTCACGGATGGATCCGATATCACAAAGACACCAGAGGACATGTTTGCGGATCCGGAGATTGAGAATAACCTGAAATTTGTTGATGATACGATCCGAGATTTTTATGGATGGTCAAAGTATAAGCATAAGGAGGATAAACAGAATGATTAAGAAACCACAAGGATATGACGAGGCGGCCGCTTATACAGGGGAATCCCAGCAGCTGCCTAAAGGGAAATATGAGTGTGTCATCAAGCAGGTGGCGGTACAGGAATCAAAGAATGGGAACCAGCAGTTTGTGCTCCTGTATGACATCCTGACGGGGGAGCACAAAGATTTCTATAAGAAAATGTTTGACGCGGACAAGATACAGAACCCATCCGGGGCCAAATGGCGTGGCGTATTCAAGCAGAACATGGATGGGAAGGGCCTGTCATGGTTTAAAGGAATCATCACATCCATTGAACGGTCAAATAATTTCACATTCCAATGGGATAAGGAGGACAATGAAAAGACGCTGGTGGGGAAGCGGTTTGGTGGCATATTCCGGCGCCGGCAGTATGAAGCGGAAAATGGGAGCCGTCCCATTGTGACCGAACTGTTTCGGATCCGCAGCGTTGCAGGCCTTGCTGAGGCGGAGATCCCAGAGGATGAACTTCTGCCGGATGGCCCGGTACAGAGGAAAGTCCCTGATACTGCCAGCACGGTTGGGGATGGCTTTATGAACATTCCGGATGGAGTGGAAGATGAAGGGATACCATTTATGTAGTTATGACCCGGAGTTGTTCCGGAAGGTTAGGGAAGGTGTCTCAATGCGGCAGGTAGTGGAATACTGCGGTATTCAGGTGAATCGGAAGGGGCTGTGTTTATGCCCCTTCCACCATGATACGGATCCCAGCCTTAGGATATATCCAAATGGGAAGGGATTTTATTGTTTTACCTGCGGGACAGGAGGGGACCAGATTAAGTTTACGGCATTGTATCGTGGAATCAGCAACGCAAAGGCGGCGCAGGAACTGGCGGTGGCCTTTGATATCCCTATCAATGTACCCGTAACATACCGGGAAAAGCGAGAGGCGGAGAAAATACAGCGCAGGCGGCGGGAACTGGCGGCCTTCATAAAGCGGTCAAGAATGTACCTGACAGTTTACCGTGGGCTACTTTGCATGGCAGTCCGTGAGCGTAATGAGCATTTCTGGGAAGGACTTGGAAGTCTATCACATGTGGAATATCTGCTTGATTGTCTGGAGCAGTGTCCAGAAGAACTATTTGCAGACAAGAAGGCGGTGAAAAAGATTGGAGAAGTCGAAAGACGAATTGCTGACTGGTATATCCGTATTGAAGCCGACGGAACCATTTCCAGATGAAATATTCTACCATATTTTCGAGATTGAGGATAATGTGGAACGGACTCAGTATATTGAGGCACTGCGTAATACCGCCAGAAAACTTAAACGGGCAACAGAATTTAATAACGTTTATAAATCCTTTGTTCTGGATTATGCGCAGAAACAGAAACAGACGGGGCAAAAAACGAGGTTCACGGACCAGCCAATGGAACTGGTTTGCGGTGAATGGACCGCGAATGACCTTGGGGTAAGGACGGTCCGATACGATAAGAATGCAATGCCGATGCCAGTTGTGGCCTGCAGCCATCCGATTCTGCCGGTAGAGATACTGAAAAACGTGGATACAGCCCAGGAACGCATTACACTGGCTTACTTCAAATCGGCTATGTGGCAGACTATTACGGTGGACAGGAGCGTGTGCGCCAATGCCAATAAGATTGTGGATGCCCTGAGCCAGTTCGGAATCGAGGTAACATCTGACAATGCGAAGAACATGGTCCGCTATATATCTGAGTGTGTAGGACTCAATCCTTTGACCCTCAACCCGAAGAAATCCATTAACCGCCTGGGATGGGTAGGAAGCTCATTCACTCCCTACGCCGAGGATATCCGATATGAAGGAGATATGGACTATGAGGTTATTTTCCGGAATGTAAAGGAAGCAGGAAGTTTCGAGGTATGGAAGGAGCTGTGTGCCGGTCTGCGGCAGAATGTACCACTTCGGATGATGATGGCGGCCAGTTTTGCTTCTGTGCTTCTGGAACCACTTAAGGTACTGCCATTTGTGCTGCACGTCTGGGGAACGACCGGAACCTGTAAGACGGTGGCACTGATGGTTTCCATGAGTATCTGGGGAAATCCAAAGATGGGCGGCCTTGTTAAAACAATGAATATGACCAAAAACGCGATTATGCGTAATGCAGCCTTCTTATGCAGCATCCCATTCGCGGGGGATGAGCTTCAGACTATTAAAGATAAATGGCAGGGAAACTTCGACCAATTGATTTATCAGATTACTGAGGGGGTGGACCGGGGGCGGGCGCGGGCCTATGGCGGAGTCGAGGAAACCAGGACCTGGAAGAACAGTTTCCTGTTCACGGGAGAAGAGCCGATAACGAAGGCAAATTCCGGAGGCGGATCTAAAAACCGGGTAATTGAGATTGCAATTGACGGTCCGCTGGTAGACGACGGGCATTATGTCAGCAGTGTGGTGCAGGAGAACTATGGGGTTGCGGGGAGGAGATTTGTGGAGTACCTGCAGGAGCAGGAGGCAGAAAGGATTGTAGAACGTTACAGGGCAATCTTTGACGAGCTGTGTAGGCTGGATACGACTGATAAACAGGCAATGGCAATGGCCTGTATCCTGCTTGCGGATGAGATTGCTGTGAAACTGTTCTTTACAGGAGAGCAGGCGATCCGTGTAGAACAGATAAAACAGTATCTACATAGTGCATATGAGGTAGATGTGGCAGAGAGGGCCTATCAGTCAGTCCTCAACTGGGCAGCAAAGAATCCGGTTCGTTTTGAGGACCCCAAAGCGCCTGACTCAACCAATAAGGGAGAAGTATGGGGGAAAATTGATGGAGAACTGCTGATTATCAATCGGGACGTTTTGCTGGCATATCTGGACCAGGGAGGGTTTGACTACACCGCGGTCAGCAGGAAATGGAATGATAAGGGATATCTAAAGAGGACCCCGCAGGGGAAATTTATACATAACACAAAGGTGTATGGAATTAAGTCAAGTTATATAAAACTTATTCTGCCACAGGATGACGACGATACGGATCCGAATGGATTTATGGTGGTTGATGGGGAACAGGAGCGGCTTCCATTTGATTAGACATGGGGGTCCAACCAGTCCAACCATGCACATTTTTTAGGTTGGACCCTGAAACCCGCATAAAATAAGGCTTTTTTATATACAGTCCAACCAGTCCAACTAGTCCAACCAGTTTAATATATCTCGTATGGAGAGAAGAAAAGTTTGTATAAATTTTAACAATATAATTCTACTCTAAAAATATACAGTTATGCAACCGGATTTTAGGTTGGACGGTTGGACCATACGCAAAATAAAGGGTTTCCGGGCCTAAATTGGTCAAAAACCCGGTTGGACGACCTTGAAAAATGGTTGGACTGTAAGCAAAAAGGAGGATTGAACGAATATGATGAATTTTGATGTTATTTCCGGCCTTCTGTTTGATGCGCAGAAAGAATTGATGAATTTAAAAGCGTATCGTGCAGCTGAAAAAGAGGCAGATGAGACAGGAGATTGTGAAAAGCTGTACAGTATGCGGCATCCATCGAAGGAGAGAATCCGCGACAATATGAGAGTAATCCGCAGGTTGACACTGGATATTGAAAGGGAGCTGGACAAGATATGAGTAATAAGGCGGCAGGAACAAGGTTTGAAAAAGAGTTTGCCGGCATCCTGGCAGACAACTGGTTCTGGGTCCATCTGTTCCAGGATAATAGGAACGGACAGCCCTGTGATGTGATTGCAGCCAGGGACGGAAATGCTTATCTCTTTGACTGTAAAGACTGCCAAGGTAATAGATTTCCACTCAGCAGGATGGAGGAGAACCAGTACAATGCAATGAAGTTGTTTCGGCTGACGGGAAACAAGCGCGGAATGTTTGTGATCCGGTATCCGGAAACAGGTATATATCTGGTGGATTTTGAGGTTTTAAAGAAACTTAAAGATGACGGGGTGACGCAAATCGGAGAGAACAGCATCGTCCGGTATGGACGCAGCCTACAGAGCTGGCTGGACGATTTGGATGTTTACCGAGAAATGGAAAAAGTGGAGTATGTGAATGAAGATACAGATTGGGAGTGAAATCCGGGTAAAGGACGCGACGAAAGCTTTACAGGACTGGTGCAGCGAGAATCTGGTCATCTCAAATCCGGAATATACGGACCGGACCCGCAGGGGACTGTGGACAGGAAGCACGCCACGATACCTATGGCTTTACCGCGTGGAGGGCAGTGACCTGGTTATCCCGGTCGGCGTAGGGAAGCAGGTCAGACAGTTCATGACGCCGGAGGATACGGTGGAGATACAGCTTGCGGATAATGGACATATGGAATATGCAGGTGAAATCCCCCTGTATGACTACCAGGAACCTGCAGTCAAGACGATGAGCCATAGGAGCTGCGGAATCCTGCAGAGTCCGTGCGGTTCAGGCAAGACACAGATGGGGATTGCCCTGGCGGCTGCGTTATCACGCAGGACCTTATGGATTACACATACGCAGGACCTGCTTACCCAATCCTTCGACAGGGCATCCCAGTATTTACCGAAGGAGACCCTTGGGAAGATAACGGCAGGGAAGGTACACATTGGCAGCCATATGACATTCGCAACGGTCCAGACACTGTGCAGGCTGGACCTGTCCCTATATCGGGACAGCTGGGATGTGATCATTGTTGACGAGTGCCACAGACTGGCCGGTACGCCTACGCAGATGACCATGTTCTACCGTGTCATGAACAGCCTGGCGGCCAGATATAAATATGGCCTGTCAGCTACGGTGCATCGGTCGGATGGGATGATCAGGAGTACATTTGCGGTGCTGGGACCAGTGGAATACCGGGTACCGGATGAAGCAGTGGCCGATAAGACAATGAAAGTACGGATTGTGCAGCGCGATACCGGAATTGAGACCAGCCGGTACTGCCTGGATACGGATGGGACATTGGATTATGGAAAACTTATCCCATATCTGACCGGCAGCAGCCAGAGAAATGAGATGATTGTGAAGGACCTTCTTAATAATGCGGTGTGCTGGAACCTGGTTTTGTCAGACCGCCTGGAACATCTCAGGACTCTTATGAACCTGTTGCCAGAGGAATACAGGCCATTTGCCGTAATGATTGATGGCAGCATGACAAGTAAGACGGGGAGGACCGCCAGGGAGAGGGCTATTGAGGATATGCGGGATGGGAAGAAGCATTTCCTGTTTGCCAGCTATTCACTGGCTAAGGAGGGACTGGATATACCACGTCTTGACCGGTTATATATGACAACACCTAAAAAGGATTATGCTGTGGTCACGCAGAGCATTGGAAGGATAGCCAGGGTATTCCAAGGCAAGGATGATGCAATCTGCTATGACTATGTGGATGATATCCAGTTCTGTCAGAATCAATACAAGCGCCGTCGAGCGCATTACAAGAAGGCGGGGTGCATCTTATGACCACAAAAGGGCAGATAGAACGAGATAAAGAAAATGGGAAGCTTGTAAAAGGCGTGTTTTGCGATGCGTACAACTTTTACTTGAAGTATCACGGAAAACCCATGGAGCCTGGCACGTGGGACGGAGCGACGAGGGATTTTGCTGATATCATGGGGAAGTACAATGGAGCACCGATTTGCGGCAGGCTGATGCTGGCTACCTTCTCACAGCTGGAGGAAGAGACACGATGAATAAGGCAAAAGAAAAAAAAACAACCGAAATCTTCAGTCTACGTCTGCAGTGAGTGTGGCAGGGAGATAAGCGGAGACCATGTGTATATCAAGACAAGACGGCGAACGGAGCTTCACATTCACTTCGGATGCATGCCGGGAGAGCGTAATAGGAATGTGATATCATAAATCGTTATTTAAGTGATTAAGGAAGGAGGACGGGCTATCCGGATGAAAGCTGCAGCGGCCCCTTGAACGCATGGAATTATTTTTAGGAGATTGCCTGGACATTCTTCCGGGCATACAAGATAAATCCATAGATATGATTTTTACAGATTTACCCTATGGGACAACCCGCAATGGCTGGGATTGCATGATTGACCTAAAACGCTTATGGGAACATTACGGCCGGATTATTAAAGACAACGGGTGTATAGCTCTTTGGGCACAGTCCCCATTTGATAAGGTGCTGGCCTGCAGTAACCTGAAAATGTACAGGTATGAATGGATTATTGAAAAAACAAAGGGTACTGGACATCTGAATGCTGCTAAAATGCCGATGAAGTGCCATGAAAATGTACTGATATTTTATAAGCACCTACCCACTTATAATCCGCAGATAACAACCGGACATAGTCCAGTACACAGCTATACCAAGCATGTAAGCGATGGCAGCAATTATGGTAAGACACGAACTGGCATATCAGGAGGAGGGAGCACGGAGCGTTATCCTCGCGATGTTTTGCGGTTTAAATGGGATACACAGCGTGAGAGGCTGCATCCGACCCAAAAACCATTAGAGGCATGTAAGTATTTTATCCGTACATACACCAATTCTGGGGATACGGTTTTAGATAGCTGCATGGGGAGCAATACAACAGGTGTGGCCTGTCAGGAGCTGGGCCGGGAGTACATAGGGATAGAAAAAGATACTGTAAACTATCGCATTGCCCTTGATAGGGTAGATTAACAATTTTCCGGGAGAACCGGAGAAAGGAGTATTATGTTTTTTTGCGAGATATGCGGCAGTGGTGATTGCTGTGAGAGAACAGATATACATGGTGGTTTGATACTGTGTGATGCGTGTTACCAAATATCCAAACAGGATCAAGATGACAAAGATGCAGTTGAGGAGATTTTTAAGGATAATTAAAATTTACTAAACGGAGGAACTGGCAGTGGATAAGATATTAAAAACATGCTGGTGGTACATAGTGCTTGCTTTAGTATGGCAAGGTTTGGAGCTATTAATATACCACCAGATACAGCCGAGGGTAGTTGACGACATTATGGGACTTTTGTATTTGCCCTTTATCTACAGGGCAGTAGATTAAACATCTTGTGAGGAAAAAAGGATGGATTTTAATAGTCATGCGGAATCGCACCCGTGTATGCAATGTGAGCACGGGGCGGTATGGAGAGAGCAAAGCAAGCCAGCGGGCAATGTTTGTAAACACCCTGAAATATGTAAACGCAAAGGACTGTATTATGGACGGTATCACACATTAAAAAAAGTACCGGCATGGTGCCCGTTTGAGCAGGAAAGTTAAGATTTTATAGATTTGTGGTATATTAAAGACTCGCCAGTCCCTATTGGAGAACTGACGAGGTTGTAATCAATAATGATTTGTATTTGCTTCAGCGATAGCCTTAGTTTGGTGAACAGTGCCCCAGGGATGATGAGGCGGTGCATAAATCGAATATAATTTTAATGGAATATCGCCAGTATTTATTATATTGTGCCAGATTCCGGCAGGAACGAATATGGCGCTGTTTACAAAGACTGGTTGTTGAAAATTTAAATTGTCCATTCGCTTACCCATTTGGACAACTCCGCGACCAGATTCAATATGCAAAAATTGATCATCGTCTGGATGCACCTCTACGCCTATTTCCTCACCAGCTGGTATGCTCATCAGAGTAAGTTGCAGGTTGTTACCTGTCCATAAGGCAGTGCGAAATGTGTCATTATTCATAGCAGCATTGCTAATATTAATAGTAAATGGATTTGGGCCGTAATCAGTAGCCACATTTGATTGGAATCTTGGGTAGGAATCTCCTGAGAAATAGGAAGGTGAGTTAGTATATTGATGGTTAAGCACTTTAGTCTCCAAGGCATTCTTTACAATATTATATGAAAAAAGTAGTTCAATGACAATGTTGTTTAATGATAAATATTGTTACAAATCAAAACTGAAATTTATCAGCCGACTGCTGAGTGTCGGAGAAAGAGGAATACATGATGAAATTATTTAAAAATATTGATGACAAGTTAAAAGAAATTGGATTTACAAAGGTATCAGACGATGAATACGGAGCCTGTTACGAAAGATACAATAAAAAATATAAGTATACACAGTGCGTTGATTTATTATATAAAAAATCAGGTAAACACATTATTCAGTCATATGATAAAGATTTGATGGACAATAAGAAGATTGGTAACGCCTGTGTCGGACTTACATATTACGAAATGAAGTTATTTATGAAAAAAATGAGAAAAATTGGGTTGGTAAGTAAGTCATCATTGACACATTAAACTGAGATTTGTGTGATTTTGAAAGGACAAGAAGGATGGCTAAAATAAAGCTTGAAATGGAACATGGCATTATGTATGAGTGTCCTAACTGTGCCGGCAAGGTTGAGATGGGGCAAGACTATTGTCAAGATTGTGGAGAACCACTGGAATGGGTGGAGGATGTTTATGATAAAGAAAGGCAGTAAGCAGTCCAAGGTTAGCCGCATCGACCGTAGCAAGGCCCTGGCCGCCCAGGCCGACGAGGCCATCAAGGAGCGCATCCGGACGGCGCCGGCCTACATGTACACCAGCCTGTGCCCGGTTCCGGAGCTGCGGGAGCCGCCCGTGAGGGTACAGCTGGCAAGGCTGCGGATGTGGTATAAAAGAGAGTTTGGAGGTGGAGCCAATAATATTTGAAATAATTAGAACCACTGTATTGTTGGGGAATCTTCTGATGGCATGGTACTATTGTCGAAAGAAAGATGTCTGTGCAGTTATCTTTTACTGTACTCTGGTGGGAATACTGACGGGGAGGTGATTCCGATGGACAAGGATATGCCGATGGACAAGGATATTTTGAGCCAATACATAGACGCCTGCGAGCTGATAAAGGAAACTGAGGAAGATATACGGAGGGTTAAGCGGCAGCGTAAGACTATTTTACAGGACAGAGTTCATGGGTCCATGAAAGAGTTCCCTTATACGGCCCAGAGCTTTAAGATTCAGGGGATGGCCTATTCGGTTGTGAGCGAGCCAGGAGCACTGGAGACCTATGAGCATCTGTTAGAGGAGCGAAAAGCGGATGCGGAAAGAATCAAGGTTCGGGTGGAGACTTGGATGAATGCAATACCTCAGAGGATGCAGCGGATTATTAGATATGCGATATTTCAGAAGATGTCCTGGAGTGAAGTTGCGATTAAATTGGGAAGAAAGGCCACAGCGGACAGCGTGAGAATGGAATTTCAGCGATTTATGGAAGAAAAGTAATGTTTGTTCGTTTTGTTCGCACTGTTCGTTTTCAAAATGTTATAGTATAGGCTGGAAGTGGTGTAAGAGCCGTTTCCTCCTCCCACATTGATTAACGGCCGCCAGGTGCCATACCCTGGTGGCTAATTAGAAGCTGACGTTCTCCTGTCTCTTCATAGCTTCGCAAATCGGATAGAGAGCAGCTCCCAGTTGATACCATACTGGTGCAAGGTATCCGTAAGCCAACCGCGGTGTGAGTTGGAACATACCGGTGACGAGCCGGTATTGATGCGGGGTAGAGCAGTCTGGCAGCTCGCCGGGCCCATAACCCGGAGGTCGCAGGTTCAAATCCTGCCCCCGCTATTCGGACAGATACATTTGACATTGTAAATTCCTTTCTGGGACTCCAGGCTATTATAGGTCTGGGGTTCTTTTCTTTACTCCAAAATAATCCAGGATAGGAAGGTGAGGTGATGGCAGGATATGAAAACATAAAGGATGAAAATAATAATCGAACACCGGACGAACGCCGGGAATTAGCAATAAGGGCTGGGAAAGCATCGGGGGAGGCCCGGAGGCGAAAGGCAGATTTTCGGCGTACCCTTAACATGCTCCTGACAGCAGAGATAGACAATCCGGAATGGACGCCAGTCCTGGAGGCCCTGGGACTTGACAGTACCCTGGAAAGTGCCGTGAATGCGGCTGTCATCAAGAAAGCTCTGGCCGGGAATGTTAGGGCCTATGAGGCTATCCGCGACACCCTGGGGCAGACGCTTAAGTCCGACCTGGATATTGAGGAGCAGCTGGCAAAGATAGTCCATTTGAAGGCTCAGGCTGAGGCATTACAGCCTGATACAAATAGCGACCAACCGGTCAAGTACGCGGGCATTCCATCCACCATGGTGGCCCCTGTATTTGCTCCGGTTGTTTTTGATATACAGGAACATGGACATACAGAATATGTATTTCCTGGCGGTCGTGGTTCCACAAAGTCTTCCTTCATCAGTCTGCAGGTTATTGACCTTATCATGAATAATGACCAGATGCACGCAGTTGTCATGCGTCAGGTGGCGGATACCCTGCGTAGTTCTGTATATCAGCAGATTCTGTGGGCAATTGAAGCCCTGGAGCTGTCAGAGGAGTTCCATGCAACCGTCAGCCCGATGGAGATTACCCGAATCAGCACAGGCCAGAAGATATACTTCCGTGGCGCAGATGACCCGGGTAAGGTTAAATCCATTAAGGTGCCGTTTGGCTACATTGGTATTCTCTGGCTGGAAGAGTTGGACCAGTTCACAGGGCCTGAGTCAGTACGAAAGATTGAACAGTCCGTCATTCGTGGCGGCGACGTTGCCTATATCTTTAAGTCCTTCAACCCACCCAAGACGGCCAGTAACTGGGCAAATAAGTACATCAAAGTGCCCAAGGCTTCCAGGCTGGTGACAGAGAGTACTTATTTGGATGTGCCGCCTAAGTGGCTGGGGAAACCCTTCCTGGATGATGCGGAGTTCCTGAAGGAGACCAACCCGGATGCATATGAAAATGAGTACCTGGGCGTGGCTAACGGAAGCGGCGGCAGTGTATTTGATAATGTGACCATCCGGGAAATAACGGACGATGAGATATCACAGTTCGACTATATCCTAAATGGCGTGGACTGGGGCTGGTATCCTGACCCATATGCGTTTACCCGTTCCCATTATGACCCAGCACGGCATACACTCTATATCTGGCAGGAATACACCTGCAATAAGCAGAGCAACCGGCAGACAGCGGATAAGCTTATAGAGCTGGGTATCACCGGTAATGATCTGATTACATGTGACAGTGCGGAGGATAAATCCGTGGGTGATTACCGGGCCTACGGTTTGATGGCACGCGGGGCAGAGAAGGGACCAGGAAGCCGGGAATATTCATACAAGTGGCTTCAGTCACTACGGGAGATTGTCATTGATAATATTCGATGCCCGGTTTCCGCACAGGAGTTCATGGACTATGAATACGAACGGGATAAGGAAGGAAATGTAATCAGTGGATACCCGGATGGGGATGACCACTGTATTGACTCTGTTAGATATGCGACAAACCGAATCTGGAAGAAGAAAGGCCAGTAAGGCAGGTGATAGATTGTTTGGAAGGATACTAAGTGCAGTAAGAGGGGTGATAAGGAAGATGTTCCCAGCAAAGACGCTGAAACAGGTGATAGGCCAGGATGTTGCGATATCGCAACGAATGATAGAAAAGATTGAACTGTGGGGCGCTATGTACCGGGGCCAGGCTCCCTGGGTGGATGACCAGATAGATTCTTTACAGATTGAGCAGGGCATCTGCCGGGAGTTTGCCAACGTCTGCCTGAATGAGATGGAGTCCAGTATCTCAAACGAACAGCTGGACAATATATACCAGTCGGCTATCCGGAACCTCAATGAGAATCTGCAGGCAGGGATTGGCCTGGGCTCCTTCTGCATCAAACCATTAGGGGGAAGTGCCGTGGAGTATGTTACGGCTGACCGGTTTGTGCCGATTGCTTTTGATGCTAAAGACAGGCTGACCAGCGTGGTATTCATTCAGGTAAAGCGGATAGGAGAGGACAATTTCTACCTTAGGTTTGAGTTTCACGAATGGAAGGAGGACCTGACCTTACGAATCCAGAACAAGACGTATCACACATCCAATGTGAGCAGCATCGGAAGCCCGGTGGACCTGTCCGTAGTGGATGAGTGGTCATCTCTCCCGGAAGATGTTACATACCTGGGCGTGGAACGGCCAGACTTTGGATATTACCGGAACCCAATCAAGAATGAAATAGATGGTTCATCCTGTGGTGTTTCTATCTATGATTCTGCAATTGGCTTGATTAAAAAGACAGACATGCAGTTTGGCCGCCTTGATTGGGAGTTTGAAAGCGGAGAGAGGGCGGTGCATGTAGATATAACGGCGTTGCAAGTGGCGCCGACAGTGGATAGCAAGGGAAAGACTAAGTATGTGCTACCCAAGCTTAATAAACGCCTGTACCGTGGTCTGAACCTCAGTAAGTCGAATGGGGAGGAACTGTATCAGGAATACAGTCCGGAGTTTCGGGACGCGAGTCTTATCAATGGCCTAAATGCTTACCTGAGGCGGATTGAGTTCAACACAAGCTTATCGTACGGTGACCTTTCGGACGTGAATGATGTGGATAAGACAGCCACGGAGGCAAAGATTGCTAAAAAACGTAAGTATAACATGGTCAAGGCCATCCAGTCCAATCTGGAGGACTGTCTGGAGGACCTGGTATATGCCCTGGCTTTCTATAACGCATTGACACAATCAGGGTATGAGTTTTTATGTACCTTCAAGGATAGCATTTTAGTTGATGAGGAAGAGGAACGGCAGCAGGATAGGCAGGATCTGGCAGCAGGGATTATGAGGCCAGAGGAGTACAGGGCTAAGTGGTATGGGGAAACACTGGAAGAAGCGGTCAAGAATCTGCCGGAACCGGCAATGACAGAAGAATAGGCGGTGATGTGATTGACACCAGAGGAGATGGAGAAGCTGCCCAAACCACTGGAGCGTACCATGACGGCTCTGGAGCTGTCCATCATGGATGAGATCATACAGCGCATCAAGGAGGCTGCACGGGTTACACCGGTCATTGACTGGCTGTTGGTGAGGATGGATGCCATTGGAGCAGGTCGGGCGCGAATTAAACAGCTGATAGGTGAGGGCATCAGAAAGGCGGGCCTTCAGGTGGATGACATCTATGAGCAGGCGGTCAAGTCTGACTACATACGCAACAAGGCAATCTACGAGGAGGCCGGCAGGGACTATCAACCTTATGAGGACAACCGATGGCTGCAGCAGGTTGTGGATGCTGCCAGGAGACAGACCAAGGACAGCCTGCGGCCACTGGAAAACATCACCCAGACAACGGGCTTTAACGTGCCGATGGGCGGCAGCAAGAAGGTATTTACGCCATTATCTGAATACCTGGAGCGCAGCCTGGACAAGGCCATGCTGGGAATCACCACCGGCGCCAGGACATACAGTCAGGCTATTGGTGAGGTGATTGACGAGATGACGGCCAGCGGCATCCGGACGGTCGATTATGCATCTGGAAAGTCCGACCGGATTGAGGTGGCAGCAAGGCGCGCGGTGATGACGGGTGTGGCCCAGATGACAGATAAGGTCAACGAGAAGAACATGGAGGCACTGCAGACAGACTACTGCGAGGTGGACTGGCACATGGGGGCTAGAAACACCGGGGCAGGCTATCTGAACCACCAGAGCTGGCAGGGGAAGGTCTATAGCAGTGAGGAGATGCGGACCGTTTGCGGAAAAGGGCAGATGCTTGGCTTTGGAGGAATTAACTGTTACCACATCGCCTTTGCCTTTATACCGGGCATAAGCAAGCGCAAATACACGGATGAGTGGCTGGCAGAGCAGAACCAGAAGGAAAATGAGAAAAAGGTATATAAAGGCCGGGAATATGACACCTATGCGGCGTTGCAGCATCAGCGCCGCCTGGAGCGGACCATCCGTAAGCAAAAGCAGGATGTGGAACTTCTGGAAAAGGCTGAAGCAGACAAGGAAGATATCACTGCAGCCAAGTGCCGGCTGCGGCTGACCAATAAGACCTATGTGGATTTTTCTAAGGAGATGGGCCTGCGGCAACAACGGGAGCGGTTGAAGGTTGCTGAAACAGGATTAAAGTTTATGGATAAAAGCCAGCTAAAACTGCCGGATGAAGTAATGAATATCAGAGGTATGACAGAAGAACAACGCATCCGCATAGAAAAAACCATTACAGTAATGCAGAAAAGGTATAATATCCACATAGGTGAGGTATCAGTGGAATCTTTTTCTGAAGTACTTGGTAAAGAAGATAAAAATACCCTATTTATCGCTGGACCATATTTGGAAAACGGTAAGTTAAAGATGGGGCTGGCTATTAATCGTGATATTGACTATAATGTAATTGAACCTTTGATACGGAAGAGATATAAGGCATGTTATTTTGCATCAAAATCGTTAGAGGATTGTGTCAAACATGAAATGGCACATGTAATGACGTTCCAAGGTTGTGAAACAGGGGAAGATTATCAGGTTTTGCGGGAAAGAATCCCATTCATTCCTGGAATTTCCGGTTATGCGGATAGGTGTGGAGACGGGGCGGAATCATTGGCTGAGTCATTTGTAAAGATGCAGAACGGGGAAAAGGTACCATTGAGGGCTAAGGTTCTTGTTAATAAATATATTGAGAGGTGGAAGCGCTGATGTTGCGGTTACCTAATTGTGATTTTTGTAAATACTATGTAGATAATGTAGAAAAAGACTGCTGCCAGGCCTATCCTGATGGGATACCATTGGAAGCAATGATTCGGGCGGGCGAAGGTGTGGAATGCGCAAACGGATATTCATTCGAGGAAAAAGAAGGGAAAGGCAGGCTTCCGGAAGAGCCGTCAAAAGGTGGGCTGCTGAATAGGTTTTTAAAATGATATCGCAGTAAAATGACACGTCAGGGATAATCCGGCGTGTTATTTTTATACTCAAAATTGCCCGGCACGGCGTAAAACTACCACCACAAGGGATGCGACCCCGTATAAAAGCGTAGTGAGAAAGGAGCAATATGAAACGTAAATTTTTAGAGGACATGGGCCTGACTAAGGAGCAGGTGGACATCATCATGGCTGAGAATGGAAACGATATTGAGGCAGCCAAGGGAGAGATGGAGCAGGCTAAGGCAGAGCTGGAACAGCTCAGGACACAGCTTCAGGAAGCCAACACCACGATTGATGGCTTCAAGGACTACGACCAGGTCAAGTCACAGGTCGATGAGTACAAGACCAAGTATGAGACATCGAAAGCTGAGTATGAGGCAAAGATTTCGGATATGCAGTTTGGTACATCCTTAGAGGCAGCCATTACCGCAGCGGGTGGACGTAATGCGAAGGCCATCAAGGCCCTGCTGGATGTTGATACCCTGAAATCATCTAAGGACCAGACTGCAGACATAAAGACTGCCATTGAGGCCTGCCAGAAGGATAACGGCTATCTTTTTGGCGCTACGGAACCCATTAACAATCCGGTGGCATCCACGGGCGGTGCAGGAGCAGGCGGGGTTGATTCCAACACGGCAGCGCTTCGGGCAGCCATGGGGCTTCCGGCAGAAGAGAAAAAATAAGAGAGAGGTAAGAGATTATGCCAAACAATATTGTATTAGCAAAGAATTATACAGCACTCCTGGATGAGGTATACAGGCTGGCATCTGTGACAGCGGACCTCATTAGCGATGCGTCAATGATGCGCGCCGGCGCCAATGCGAATGAAATCTTGTATCCACAAATTGAGGTATCCGGTCTTGGTGATTACAGCAGGAACAGCGGGTATACGGACGGGACCGTAAATGTGGTATGGAAGACCACCACCTTCAATTATGACCGTGGTACAAGAATCATGGTCGATACCATGGATGACCAGGAGACATTCAACATTGCATTCGGCATGGCCGGAAGCACCCTGCAGCGTGAGAAGGTTGCCCCAGAGGCTGATGCCTTCACATTTGCCACCCTTGCAGGGATTGAGGGAATCTCAAAGGCTGTTCCAGCCACATATGCAGATGCATCACAGTTCCTGGCGGCCCTCCTAGAAGCTAAGAATAAGATGGACGAGGATGAGGTACCAGAAGAGAACCGCCTGCTGTATGCAACACCGACATTGCTTAACGGTGTAATGGCGTTGGACACCACAAAGTCCAGGGAGGTGCTTTCTACTTTTGCAGTCAAGAAATCCGTACCACAGTCCAGATTCTACACGGCCATCAACCTGCTGGACGGAAAAACGGCAGGCGAGGAACTGGGGCATTTTAAGAAGGCCGAAGATGGTAAGGATATCAATTTCATGATTATCCATAAACCGGCCATCATCAAATTTGATAAACATACGGCATCCAGCATCATCTCTCCGGATAACAACCCAAATGCAGATGGCTATATCTCCAAATACCGTAAATACGGCCTGGTGGACGTGTATAAAAACAAGGTGGCTGGTATCTATCTGAGCCACAAAGCATAAGGAGGCAGCGGAATGAGAAAAGTAGGAATTGGAGCAGAAACCACAAAGACCATGGAGCAGGAGATGGAAGCCCTGAAGGCGGAGAACGAAGCCCTGAGGATGGAGAATGAGCAGGTGAAAGCGGAGAACGAAGCCCTGAAAGCGGATGAATCCAAACAGAAAAAGTAAGGAGGCTCTGATGCGGGCATACACTGACGAAACGTACTATATCAACGATTACCTGAAGGGAAGGAAGCCGGTTATCACATCTGGCTTCCTTTTTTACGCCCAGTCTGCCAGCCAGGTCATTGACCGGTATACGCTCAGCCGCTTGAAGGATGTAGTAGAAATCCCAGATGAGGTACAGATGTGCTGCTGCGAACTGGCTGAGTCTGAGTACCGTAGGGAGAAGCAGCAGAAGGAGGCCGGCGGGAAAATATCGGAGAAGATTGGTACTTATTCAGTCGGCTTTAGCAGCACTCAGGAAGTACAGCAGGCCACGGCCAAGGAACAGCGCAGCATCATCATGAAATGGCTGGCAGATACCGGTCTGTGTTACCAGGGGGTGTGATATGTATACCAACGCGGATGTGACGCTGTACCTGTACAGCAAGGAAGGGAAGGCCGAAAAGTACACCAGGATGCCCATAGAGGGAGTGTACTGGGAGGATGTGAGACAGTCCACCTATCTTAAGACTGGCCAGCGGGACGGCACATCCGTTCTCCTGGTCATCCCCCTGGAAAACCTGGACGGTCCCATAAAACTGACACAGGGCAAGGACCTGGCCGTCAAGGGTATCGTTGAGGATGAGATAGACTGCAGCAGCCAGGAGTCCATGTCAAAGTCTCTGGCTGCCCTTAAGTCCGCCCATGGATTCCTGACGGTGACCACAGTAGACGAACGGCTGTATGGCAGTGAGTCAGTACGACATTATGAGTTGGCCTGTAAGTAGGAGGTGTTGGTATGAAGGTGGAATTCAATATCAGCACTGCAGAAACCATTAAAAGAAACCACGGCTTGCAGCCTGGGGGGTCGGTGCAGAAGCTGGTGGATGGCGAATGCATGAGGTATATGGGTGACTATATGCCGCGGCGCCAGGCAGGGGAGCTGGAGCATATGATGGTCATGGCTACGGTAATTGGCTCCGGACAGATTGACATACCAGGTCCTTATGCCCATTATTTGCATGAAGGCATCCTATATGTATCACCGACAACAGGCAGCGCCTGGGCGAAGAAGAACGAGATTAAAATACCGACAGACCAGGAATTGACCTATGCCGGTGCTCCTGTGCGCGGAAAGAAGTTTTTTGACCGGATGAAGGCTGACCATAAGGATGATATCCTGCAGGCTGCCCAAGCATTGATAGACAGGGGAGGGACCTAATGACAATCATAGATTTTATGAGGCAGAAACTGACGGAGTATCCCAAAATATCGGAGTTTCTGGTTGATGGAGATATCCATGTGGATTTCACGGAGCCGGGCTCCAGTTATGGCCTGTCCAGCAATGGGGACAGCCTGGTCAAGGAGGATATGCTGGGGAACCAGACCCGCCGACACAACTTCGCCATGTATGCGGTGGCGCCGTCCTTCACGGATTACTGCCGGCTGGTCAACAGCAATTTCCTCCTGGAACTGGGATATTGGCTGGAGCAGCTGCCAGAGGAGGGTGGGCTTATTGCCAATATCGGCAACCAGGAGATGGAGGCCAGGTTTATAAAAGCCATCACATCCAATGCAATGGCCGTGCAGCCCATGGGTGAGACTGTTAATGATGGAATCCTGTACCAGATACAAATACAGGTGACCTACCAAATAGAAAGCGAGGAATAACCATGCGTAAAATGAACTTACAGCTGTTTGCGGAATCAATTCCTGCAGCAGGAAAAATCAAAAGAAAGTGGATGGCACACTATATTGATGCGGCCCTCCCATCTGCCAGCAAGGCTGAATACAGCCGCCTGGGCAAGGACCTGGAAGAGTACATTGTAGAGATGAACGCCAATGTGGAAACTAAAAATAATATATGGGGCGAGACATCCGTCAATCTGGACAGCTATCAGCCCCAGGCATCCGCTGACCCGTACTATGCTGAGATTGGAGAGCCGTTGTTTGACCGTCTGCAGGACATTGTGGATGAAAGACAGACCCTGGATGACCTTAAGACCAGTGTGGTGGAAGTACATCTGTGGGAACCAGTTGAATCAGCGGAAGGTACCTATGTGGCGTATAAGGAAGATGCAATCATTGAAGTGTCCAGCTATGGCGGAGATACCACTGGGTATCAGATTCCATTTAATGTGCACCACACTGGAAACAGGGTTAAGGGTAAGTTTGTACTTGCTACAAAGACGTTTACAGCAGATGCATGAAGAACGGAGCCAGCGGCGGCTGTGCCGCTGGCAGAAGTCAAAGAGGAGGTAAAACCTGATGGCAAAAAAAATGAAGAGCCTGTTGTTTGATGATGGCTATGAGAGCTTCACGGTAAATGACGACCCGACGCGGATTATCCGGTTCAACCCGGCAGACCCGGAAATCATCAACCGTGTGCTGGATGTACAGAGACATTTTAAGGATTACAGTCCCCCGGAGGGGATTGAACTGAATCCGGACGGAACCCCAAAAAGCGATATGGAAAGGGACGGTGCATACGTGGCTGAGTTTTCCAGAGAAATGCGTAAGGCGTTCAATGGCATCTTCCTATCGGATGTATATGACACGATATTTGCCGGTCAGTCCCCGCTCTGCATTGTTGGCCAGAAATATCTGTATGAAGGGGTGCTGGAGGGCCTACTTGTGCTGATGAAGCCTGCTGTCGAGGAGTATGCCAGGAAGAATCGGGAAAAGTCCAGGAAGTATCTGGAGGATATAGGGAAATGATTGGCCAGTTGCCAACCAGCCTTGACGTGGGCGGGGTAAGCTATCCCATTGAAACCGATTACCGGAACATACTGGTTTTCCTGGCGGCCTGTTCCGACCCGGAGCTTTCACCTGCAGAAAAACTGGAAATCTTGATGAAGCGCCTATACCGGGATGGTTTTAGCCAGATATCGCAGGAACATCTGGAGGAGGCTATCCTACAGGCCAAGTGGTTTGTGGACTGCGGCCAGGAGGATGACGATAAGAAGCCGGACAGGAAGGTGATGGACTGGGAACAGGATGAACCCATCTTATTTCCCGCCATCAACAAAGTGGCAGGTACGGAGACCAGGGCGGCCCCATACATCCATTGGTGGACATTCTCAGGGTATTTCATGGAGATTGAGGAAGGGACATTTTCCGCAGTCTTGGGAATCCGTCAGAAGAAAGCCAAGGGAAAGAAGCTGGAAAAGTGGGAACAGGAGTTTTACCGCAACAACAAGAAACTCTGCGACATCCGGAAACGGTATACCGAAGAGGAGCAGGCGGAGATTGATTATTGGAATAACTTATTGGGTTAGGATGCCGGATGGGCGTCTTATTTTTATGCCTGTGCAGGAGGTGATGGTATGGCGGCAGATGGAAGCCTGAAATTTGACACGAAGGTAGATACAGGTGGTTTTGAGGATGGGGTCAGCACCCTTGACCGTGCGGTTAAGACTCTCGTTAAAAGCTCAGAAGCCGCCGGCAAAAGAATCAATGATGCTTTTGGGAAATCCATAAAGCTTACCGAACTTGAAAACCAGATTGCCCATACTGAAAGCCAAATCGTTAAACTCTCTGATGAAATGAAGCAGATGGGTGGGGAAAACATCCCAACAGAAGAATATAAGCAATATTCGGACCTTGTTTCCAAAACCCAGGTGCGGCTTGATAAGCTCATGGCGCAAGAACAGAAGATGACTGAACAGAGCGTCAGCAAGCGTTCGTCCCGGTGGAAAAATCTACAATATGATATTGACGAGGCCAGGAACACACTCGCTGCCTATAAAGCGGAGATGTCAGATATTGAATCCTCCGGACAGGCATACACGGCAGGAAGTGATACCTCAGCATATCAGAAGAAAGCAGAATCCCTTGACAGCCTGAACAATAAGCTGTATGTGCAGAAGCAGCGCCTCGCGGAATTAGCTGCAGAGGAAGGCCGGGCAGCCGTAGAATCCCAACGATTACAGGAAATCGGGGAAAATGCAGAAGTCAGCAACCAGAAAGTTGTTAAACTTGTGCAGAAACTAAAAGAACTAAAAGAGCGGCAAAAAGTACTTGAAGCAGCCGGGGTCACCACGGGATATGCGGAATATGACGCAAACCAGGCAGAAATATCCAGGCTTACCGCGCGGGTTAACGAATACCGGCAATCAGTTGAAAAAGCGGGAAACCGCACGTCGGCTTTTTCGGGCCTAATCAAAAGCGCATTTTCATCTGCCACCCATACCGTCACCAATTTCGGAAAAGCTCTGGGCAGTGGACTGGCCAATAAGGCAAAACAGGCAGTATCCAGTCTAAGAGGCCTAGGGAAATCATCAAACAACGTCAGCAAGAGCATTCTAAAGCTGTCTAATATGTTCAAGCTCATGCTCATCCGCATGGCCATGAGGGCGGCCATACAGGGTGTGAAGGAAGGTATGCAGAACCTGGTGCAGTATTCGGACCGTGCAAACCAGTCTATGTCTGGTCTGATGACCAACATGACCTACCTTAAAAATAGTTTTGCGGCGGCGTTCGCGCCCATTCTGTCCTATGTGGCTCCGGTACTTAATACTTTGATTAACCTTCTGGCAACGGCAGTGGGCTATATCAACCAGTTCTTTTCCGCGCTGGGGGGCGGGAGTACATTCGTGCGGGCCAAAAAGGCTAACGAGGATTATGCCGCCAGTCTGAAAAAGACGGGAGGCGCTGCGAGTGCAGCCGGCAAAGAGGCAAAGAAAGCCCTGGCTCCATTCGATGATCTGGTACAGATACAGCAGCAAGGTGCGGATGCATCCGGAGGCGGTGGCGGAGGGGCCAGCCCATCTGATATGTTTGAGACTGTCGGTATAGACAAGGGAATCAGTGATTTTGCAAATAAGCTGAAAGAAATGTTTACAGCCGGGGACTGGGAAGGGATAGGCCAGCTGATAGGTCAGAAGATTAACGAGGCAGTACAAAGCTTCACAGAGTTTATCAGTTGGGACAATATAGGTGCGCAGATAACAGCTTTTGTAACAGCGTTCACGACCCTGTTCAACAGTCTGGTGGCCAAGATTGACTGGTATTCTATCGGCGTCATGTTCGGCACTGGCATTAATACCATAGCGCATACGTTGTATCTTCTTCTTACCCAAATTGAGTGGTTCGCACTGGGCAATGCGTTGTCTCAAGGCCTTATGGGGATGGTCAATACGGTAGAGTGGGGACTTGTAGGCGCAACCATTGGCGCATATTTCCAGGCGCAGATATCCGGTCTGTTAGGATTCATCATTGGCACAGACTGGGGGGCCATCGGGACTGCCCTGTCTGACTGTATCGTGGGGATTGCGAATAAAATTGAATGGGAGCAGCTAGGGTATCTGTTTGCGGCTGGGCTTAACGCAGTTTTTGACGCAATGCTGCAGTTCGCAAAAGATTTCCCGTGGGTCGAAATGGGTGAGCATATCGCAACCAGTATCAGCACGTTCTTCCAGACATTCCGGTGGGCTGATGCAGGCGAGGCATTGAGCACATTCGTAATTGGAATCCTGGACTTTTTGATTACCGTGGTGCAGGAGACAGACTGGGCATCCTTTGTGCAGGGCATTGTTGACTGTATCGAGGCTGTGGACTGGATTGGCCTTGCAGGGAAGATTTACACGCTGTTGTACTCTGCGCTGGGCGTTGCTTTTGGGGCTCTGGCTAAGTTCATTGGGACCCTGATAGCGGACGGGTTCGCGGCGGCAAAGGATTATTTTAATGGAAAGATAGAGGAATGCGGCGGTGATGTTTGGGCTGGGATGCTTAAGGGAATCGTGGATGCCGCTAAGGGAGTAGTCTCCTGGATTAAGACCAACGTGGTGGATCCATTTATCAATGGCTTGAAGGCAGGCTTTGGTATCCACAGCCCGTCAACGGTCATGGCAGGGATGGGACAATACCTCTGGGAAGGTTTCTGCGAAGGCGTGAAGGAATTCTTTTCTAACCCAGTTGGTTTTATAAAGGCTAACATTACAGACCCGTTCGTGAACGGTATCAAGAGCCTCCTGGGTATCCACAGTCCGTCAACCGTACTGGCCGGCGTCGGATCCAACACCGTGGCCGGATTCAATCAGGGCGTGACAAACGAGCAGGCCGCTTCCCAGAGCGTCGTCCAGTCCTGGGCATCCGGTGTGGCCAGCTGGTTCTCTAATAAGTTCGGCATCAGCTCCGGGGATTCCGCGGAGTCCAAGAAGTGGGCCACCAGCATCATGAGGGGCTTCAACAATACTGTTAATAAAAACTATACACAATCCCAGAGCGTCATGGAAACCTGGGCGGAGAATGTCCGAAAGTGGTTTGTAGGCGTGGATGAGGTGCAGGGTGTGAATGAGCTGTCCTGGACAAAATTTGCGGAACTCATTATCCAGGCATTCAATGCCAAGATTGATGACAGCCATACTGAAACCCGGTCACCCATGGAGACCTGGGCAAAGAATGTGAAGGAATGGTTCTGGGGTGACAGTGATACGCAGGGGACCGGCGGCATGTACGCTGCATTTTATAATATGGCGAAGAGGATCAATGAGGGATTCGCCAATGGTATCTCTGACTTTGCTTACATGGCAAAGGATGCCATTAAAAGGTGGGCGAGAGAAGCCATGGAAGAGGCCGAGGAAGAGTTTGATATCAACTCGCCGTCCAAGGAGTTTTACGGCATTGCGGAGTATGTGGTGCGCGGATTTAATAACGGCATTAGTGCTATGGCGGCATCATCCCGAAGCACAGTCCAGAAGTGGTTAGATGGTGTCATGGATGTGTTTGACGGTGTGGAGGTGAAGCTGCCTATCAGTATCAACATCCCGAACGCAGCATCCTATCTGCCCAGAATGGCCAGCGGAACCGTTGTGCCGCCAAGGGCAGGTGAGATGTCCACAAGCATGAGGAACACGGCAGGATACGGCCAGGAAGAGACACTGGGCTACCTGGTGGCTAAAATGGACGAGATGATAAGCCGTCTGCAGGCGGAAGGGAACCGGCCGATACAGATTGTCTTGAACTTGACTGGGAACCTGGCAGCATTAGCCCGTGTGTTGAAACCGGAACTGGACAAAGAGGCAGCCCGCAAGGGCGTAAGACTGGTAATTGTAGGAGGAGGTTGATATGGATAATGTATTTTTAATGGACGGCAAGGCTTACAACGTGGAAGTGGAGAAGGACTCACTGGAGCGCAGCTTTGCGGTCACGGATACGGAGCAGTCCGGGCGAACTCTGGATTACTCCATGGACCGGGACATCATAGGGACTTTCTACAACTACACAATGAAAATCTACCCAAGGATGAATGACCTGGCATCCTATGATGCGTTTTACAGCATCATATCCGACCCAAACTACGCGAGCCATGAAATGACCTTCCCGTATGGGCAGGAGACATTGACCTTCCAGGCTTATGTCAGCCAGGGGAAGGATAAGCTGCGGATCCGGAACGGGAAGAACATCTGGGGCATGGATGGGCTGTCATTAAACTTCACAGCCATGGAACCACAAAGGAGGCGGTAAAGCGATGAAGTGGGACATAAGGGTAGAGACCAATGGACAGCAGCCATACTCATCCGTGGACGACCTGACCAGTTTTGAGCAGGACATGCCGCCATACGCCTACTGCCTGCCGCGGTATGCAAGGTTGGATGGGACCTATGTCAATACCCCGGATACAATCCCAGACAGCCAGAACGGCTATATCAGTACGGCGCTGAGCGGCCCGGACGGTGTGTTTGACAAGCCACCATCCATCACGATTACCTTTGACCGGCTTAAGACCAGCAATGGCGTGTCCATGGTTTTTAACAGGGTATCCGGGGATTATGCCAGCAGGCTTAAAATCTCCTGGTACAAGGATGCGGAACTGGTCCAGGAGCAGGAGTTTGAACCGGATGGGGTGGAGTACTTCTGCCGGGCCAAGGTGCCGCTGTTTAATCAGCTGGTCATCACGTACCTTGAGACCAGCCGGGCATACCGGTATCTGTGGCTGTCCGTACTGAAGAACCAGAGGATGACGGATGCGGGTGGGCTTAAGATTGTCTACGATGACATTGCCCTGGGGGCTGCAGAGGACAATACGGCGGCTTCGGGCGACCATGATTACTATGTTGACCTCCAGGACCTAAAATCGGGGGTAGAGTTCCCGGATTATGCCATGTGTCTGCCCAGGTACGCGAGGATGGATGGTAACTACAACAATGCTCCGGACGAGCTGGCTGACATGGGGTATGTGAGTGACAGCATATCCGATGCAGGCGGAACATTTGGAGAACCGCCTTCAATCACATTCACATTCGGTCAAACTTATTCCAGTGTGGGGATAACACTTAGGTTCAACGATTATTCGGGGGACTACTGCAGTATGGTCAATATTAAATGGTACCGCGGGGATGAACTGTTATCAGATCGGGATTATTCCCCGGACAGTCCGGACTACTTCTGCTATGGCATCGTGGATTATTATAACCGGGTGGTCGTTACCTTCCTGAGGACCAGTAAGCCGTACCGCAACGTATTCCTGACAGGGATAACCTGGGGACTCATCCGTGTGTTTAAGGATGATGAGATAGAGGATATCAGCTGCCTGATGGAGCTGAGCCCTATATCCGAAGCGGTAAGCATCAATACCATGGACTATACAATCCGAAGCAAGTCTGATTATGCGTTTGAATTTCAGAAGCGGCAGAAACAGACGCTGTATTTTGACGAGGCAATACTGGGGATTTTTTATCTGAAGGATGGGAAGCAGCTGGGAGCGAAACGGTATTCGGTGGAGACACAGGACGCAGTGGGAATCCTGGATAACAACCAGTTCATGGGCGGAGTGTACAACAATGCTTTGGTATCAGACATCCTGGCCGGTATTATGGCCGGAGAAGGTATCACATACTTTTTAGATGATGTTTATGTCGATGTGCGGGTGAGTGGGTACCTGCCAATATGTACGAAACGTGTAGCCCTGCAGCAGTTGGCCTTTGCCATTGGAGCCCTGGTGGACACCAGTTATGACCGGCAACTGTACATATACCCACAGCAGACCGAGGTCACCAGCGAATTCACGGCCAAAGATATCCGGTTGGGATTAAGTGTGGAACACAGTGATATCATAACCGGCATCCGGCTGTATGTACACAGTTATACCCAGGGGACAGAATCCGCGCAGCTGTATAAGGGGGTCCTGGATGGCACTACGAGGATAGAGTTTTCAGAGCCTTATCACGGTCTGTCTATTACTGGTGGAAATCTTGGGGACCATGGAGACAATTATGCCTGCATAACCGGCACGGGCAATGAAGTGGTACTGACCGGGCTTAAGTACAACCACAGCACGGCCATGTTGCTGAAAGAAAACCCAAAGATTACGCAGAATAAAAACATTGCCGAAGTCAAGGAGGCCACACTGGTGACAGCCGGAAATGCGCAGGCGGTGCTTGATCGGGTATATGGATACTACAGCAGCAATGAGAGTATCAGTTTCCGGGCTGTCATAAACGACCAGGAGTTAGGGAACCGGGTAAATGTGGCAACCGGGTTCCGGGGGACAATGACGGGCAATATCACGAAGCTGGATTTTAAGTTTAGTCGGCGTAAGGTAACGGCGGAGGTGACAGTAAGATGAGTACGGTATTGGAAACGCTGATAACGGACAGGACGGCGGATGACCTGGCCAATGACACAGATAGGGCATATATAGCGTATACAGACTTGAACCGTGTGGAAGATGCCTGTGCGCTTTTGGCGGGGCGTCTGGGGGTGACCATACAGACCAAGGCGTGGAGGATGGAGGACTTCCGGACGGATACGGAGATGTCCAGGCTGCTGGGCAACATTAAAACGCTGCGGGCTGCCTATTATACCAAGGGCTGTACCCCAGCTACCCCAGTAAAAATCACATACAGCAGCATCTATCAGGCAAATGACATTGAGCAGATACTTAAGGACTTGGGGGATATGTATGACAGCATGGTGAGCGGACAGCAGCGCCTGGCGTTTAGGCTGGGCATGAGGGGAATAGGAAACAGGAGGTAAGAATGGCATTAAAGACAAATTACAAGGCAGATGTGTTTGAGGGCAACCGAAAGTATCAGATAATCCAGGATGGGGAAGGAAAATCAGAAATTCAGGATGTGACTGCGTACAGCCAGGAGGGTGACATATTTGGTCCGAGTGACATTAACGCTACGAATAAGGCAGTGAATGCCCTGAGGAATGACAAACAAATTACCATCCCTGCATTTACGCAATCCGCTGCGCCATACACAGCAGACATAGAAGTGCAACATCTCAAAACGACAGATGCGATTGAGCTGTATGCGGGATTGATAAATAGCGACAGTGAACTTACGGTGGAGCAGAAGGCAGAAAAAATAAAAATACGAAGAAAATACCTGAACATGATTGATGATGCAGAGTGTAATACAGATGGCATATTGACGGTAACCTCCTACAGCAAGAAACCGGCCACGGAATTTGCTGTATGGTTAAGGGGTTGCTCAGAGGAGGAATAGGGATTGAAAGCAATTATACATGGCAGTGGAGGAGCGGATACAGACGGTTTGACCGCTATTGCCGCTCACGTACTGAACGGAGAAATATTTTATGGAGCTGATAGCGACGAACCTCAAAGAGGAACCATGACAGTAAATAGTATACTGTCTTTTAGCGTAGCCGCATATAGTGGACGCCGAGTACTTTTGAAATGGCAGAATCCGTATGCGGCTCCTGGAAAACCTTATTGCGGAGTAATAATAAAAGCCAGTACGGGCGGATATCCAGCTTGGAATGCGCCTGCTTGGGATGCAATTTATGCGGGAGCAGGAGACAATGTTACTCCTGGAGGCTGGTCACAAGCATTTATGGATTTACCAGCTTTAAATACCACTTATTATTTTACATGCTTTGGGTATGCCACAACAAACTTTGGAGAGATATACAGTCCGGTATATGACCCATCGTCAGTTAAAAATGCTGTATATACGACCGTAGGACCTTCGTTGGTTACGATAGCCGGAACGCAGGATTACGTAATTCCAGATGGATTTACTTCAGCTGATATATTCTGTGTTGGCGGCGGTGGTGGAGGTGGAACTGGATACCGATTTACAAAAGAAGCCTATCAACAAGGCGGAGGTGGCGCTGGCTCTGGTTATACTAACACTGCTTATAATATTGGTGTAACAGCTGGACAAGTATTAAATTGTATAGTAGGTGCTGGCGGTAGCGGACAAGCTGGATATAAGTATACGGGTGGCAGAGGAGGATCAACATCAGTAGCAAGAAATGGTGTTATTTTATGTAATGCTGACGGTGGATATGGGGGCAAAGGTGCTAGTTCAGGCTCAAATGCATCAGGCGGTTCCTCTGGTGGTGCTGGTGGCTATAATGACCTTGACTCAAATCCGTACATAAGAGCTGGTGAAGGCGGTAAATCAGATGGTGGCGGCTGGTCAAATGCTCCAGGCCAGGGACGCACAACAAGAGCTTTTGGCGAAGGCGGAAATACTTTATATGCTGGCGGCGGAGGCGGCGGAGGTGGTGAAACGAATTGGGGCAATCCTGGTGGTGCTAACACTGGCGGCGGAGGCGGCGGAGGTGGTGGCGCTTCCTACGGAAATGAAATGTATGGCGGCACTGGCGGCTCAGGAGTTATTTTAATCAGATTAAAGTAGGAGGATTAATATGGCAGCACACGAAGTATTCGCAATGATATCCGACGAAACAGTACAGAATGTGGTGGTAGGACAATATGAAGGAATCAACCGAGTAACACGGTGCGTATATGGTGACGATGCCTTTGCGGTTGATTGCCTGCAATATCCCTGTGAGATAGGAGATAAGTACATAAACGGCGTATTTTACAAGGCCGATGGGACAACACCAATCAATAGACTACCGACTGACAAAGAAGAGATTCAGCAGTTAAAGGCAGATAATGCACAGTTAACAGTAGCAATGGCAGACATGATAGGAGGTGCAATGTAATGCTATCCAATATACAGCGCAACATCATTATCCGGGCCCTGCGGATTCGGAAAAGTCAAGGAGAGGAACCGGCAGACATCTTGGAAGGTTACAAGAACCTGACAGAAGAGGAAAAGGCAGAGCTGTTGGAAGCCTTAGAAGAATAGGAAAGGTGAGGTATATGATATGCAGATACCCACGGATATCATGGTGGCGCTCATCGGCCTGCTTGGGAGCGCTGCGGGAGCTTTTGTAGGTGTGGTAACATCTGCCAAGCTGACCAATTACCGGATTGAGCAGCTAGAAAAGAAGGTGGATAAGCACAACACTGTGATTGAACGCACATACAAGCTGGAGGAGACTCAGGCGGTCATACAGGAACAGATTAAGGTTGCCAACCATAGGATTGGCGACCTGGAAAAAGAAAGAGAGGAATAGAATATGGATTTATCATTTTTTAGCAATTATGCGGTGGCGGTCATTGTAGGCATTTGCTTGATTACAGGTTACATAGCAAAAAAGTGGGTGAAAGACCTGGACAACAAATACATCCCTACCATGGTGGCCATCTTGGGAGCGGCACTTAACATCTGGATTGCGGGAAGTGTAAGCCCGGATATCATTCTGGCCGGAGCCTTTAGCGGTCTTGCAAGTACAGGCCTGCATCAGGCGTTTAAACAGATGATAGAAGGTTAATTGGACGTTGCGATATCGCAACTTGTGACGTCACAACTTTTCATGGCTCAGGGATGCCCCCTGGGCCTTATTTTTTTTTTGAATGGAGGAAAACACTATGAGTAACACATCAGCAGGATTAATTCAGCATTGCCAGGACAAGCTGGGCACCCCTTACGTCTACGGCGCCAAGGGCGAGGTCCTTACCCAGGCCATACTGGACCGCCTCGCCCGAGAGAACCCAGGCACATACACATCCACCTACAAAGCTAAGGCAGCCAAGTACATAGGCCAGCGCTGCACGGACTGTTCCGGCCTCATCAGCTGGTACACTGGGCGCATCCGCGGCAGCTACAACTACCACGACACAGCCGTGGAGCGCGTGGGTATCGACCATCTGGACGAGTCCATGGTCGGTTGGGCGCTCTGGAAGCCGGGCCATATCGGGGTGTACATAGGTGATGGTTGGTGTATTGAGGCCAAGGGCATCAACTACGGGACTATCAAGTCCAGAGTAGCGGCCACGCCCTGGCAGAAGGTGCTTAAACTGAGGGATATTGATTATACCCCGGTCCCAGTGACATACACCCAGGGCTTTCAGCCGGCCGCAGACGGGCAGCGCTGGTGGTACCAGTTTGCAGACGGCAACTATGCGGCTAACGGCTGGTACTGGCTCCAGGAGATGGAGCGGAGGACATGGGGATGGTACTTATTTGACAGCGAGGGTTATATGCTGACCGGCTACCAGGTGGACCCCGCCGGCGAGGCATTTTTACTCTGCCCAGTAATAGGCAGTAATGAGGGCAAGTGCATGATTACGGATGCCAGGGGAGCGCTCCGGATTGCAGAAGAATACGACATGGTAAATCGTCGGTATGTGTTCGAGTGGTGACACTGATGCCAGATAAGGATGGGGATAACAGAGGAGATGGGTCTAGTCCATAGGACCAGACCCATCCATGTACAAAATATTCGGGGGCATAGATGGTGACATCTACGAAAATATTATATCGACTAAATATAGACAAAGTATGAATAGGAAAACTAAAAAGATAACTTAAAAAAATTTTTAAAATCTGCAACTTTTTTGAAATACAATACGTCTAATATTATGAAATTATAAAAAGGAGGATTTGATAATGAAGAAAAGAAATGTATTTGTAGCTACTTGTGTAACTTTGATGTTGGTTGCGGGATGTTCCGCGCAGAAAGGTGAAGTATCTTCCGCAGCGCCTACACAGATAGTTAGCACTTCGATAGCGGAAAGTACGCTTGATGTGTCTTCCACTAAAAGCGGTGAAAATAGAATGGCTGAAGAAGAATCCACTCTTACAGGTACTATCAGTGACATTAAGGATTTTATGTTTGTTATCACCGATGGGGATGGAGTGGATTATGTTCTTAGCTTTGAAGGAGAAAAACCAGAAGGATTATCTTCTGTCAAAGAAGGAGATACGGTTTCTGTTGTTTATACAGGAAAACTGGAAGAAACAGAAGCATTCACTGGAACTGTGATTTCTGTGACAAAAAAGTAGCAGGTTTAATTGTTAACTGGAAAAATTTTAAGGCGCCATAATGGCGTCTTTTGTTATTAGTAACGAAAAACACCTCAATGTTAATTGAAAATTGAACTGTTGTTCACAGCCACATGCTTACTGAATTTGTCACAAGTAAAAAATGTATGGAGAAAAATACCGAAAAAAGCGTTTATATATATATATAAACGGTGGGGAGGTATAAAGTTATGATTGAAGGAGCTTATGTACAATATCAGTCTGCCAAGGCGGCAGAGGACATGTTTTGTGAAATGAGATTGCTTATAAATGATATTATGATGAATCATATTCATTTCATCAGTGACGAGACAGCCGCTACTGTTTTGGATTTAGCCATCAGGATAGGGGAGGCGGAAGGCGGAGAGTGATGGAGGCAGATACCAAATGTTCGGGTGCGCATGTTCTGAAAAAGAGGAGAGGCTGACAGTTTTCTGCCGGCCTCGTTTATGAGAAAACATGTGCCGGTTGACAATGGGGTTAAAGAAAAGATAGACACATGATTCCAAACATGGAATATATCAAACAAATGTGAACAGATTATGAACAAGAAAAAATCATGATGCAGGCGGGTTCCGGAATACCGGGCCCGCCTCATTTGGTAGGCAGTGACTACGATTTGCCTACCTTGCACAAGTTTTTCTATAACACGCTTGGTTACGCTATAGTACTTCTGGTTTTTCTATTTCTTGAAAATCTCTTATTTTAAAAGATAATAAGTTACGCTATAATATTGTGTAGCACACATGGTTTTTTGACATCGACTTACGGTGCATGTCGAGACTGTGATTCTGCTGGAGAAGAAAGGGCAGTAGATCAAAAAGTGCTGGGAATTTGAGGTGGATATACAGGTGTGCTTTTGTGGTTGAGTGGGGTGAAATATGTTTCTGGTTACCGTGGTGGGGTAAGGAAAATAAACGTTTTGGCAATATTTAAATGAGAAAGAGTTTTACTTTCAGGAGGAAAAAATTAATGAGATGTGATACTACAACGCTAGAAATTGAAACAATTGTTAATCGTATTGAAAGTAATGATATAAACCTTCAACCGGATTTTCAAAGAGGTGAGGTTTGGAGTTTGAACAAAAAGAAAAAGTTAATAGATTCAATTCTTAGAGGGTGGAAAATTCCTCCTATACATTTAGTACAAGCAAATGAAGCTATAGATGAAGTTTTAGATGGTCAGCAAAGGCTCGTTGCAATTAAAGATTTTATTAAGGATAAATTTACAATTGATGGTAATATACGACCTATTGATAATAAAATAAAAGAGTTAGATGGATATAGATATTCTCAATTACCTCAACAAATACAAAGATTATATAAAAAATATTCACTAACAATAATACGTCTTACAGAATATAATCCTGAAGAACCTGCAGAATTATTTTATAGATTGAATCAACCAGTAAGCTTAACTGCAGCAGAACAACGAAATGCTTATGTTGGAACAACCAGAGATCAGATTAAAGATTTGGTCACACATTTTATCAAATTGGGTGCTAATAAAGAAACTTTAGGTTTTTCCAATTCAAGATTGGCTTATGATGAAATTATATCAAAATTCTGTTTTGCTGTCGAAATAAAAACATTAAGAAAGAAGATTGCAGCAAATGATATTTCTGATAAGTATAGAAGTAATGTACCCTTTAATAATGAAACTATGATAATTAGTGAGCAAGTATTAAATAAGTTTATGGCTACAATTGTAAAAATCAATGCTAATTCAATGCATAAACTTAAATTTAGTAAAGCAACTTTGTTTAGTTGGCTAGTTTTTATAAAATGCCATAGCGAAATAGAAGAAGATAAATTAACTGTGTTAATTAAGCGGTTTGAAGCATCAAGAGATTTCTTAAAAGGAAAAATAAAAGATAATCTATTTGAAAATTATAGTGAATGGTTTAATCCTTTACTTAATGAATTCCCTTTTTTTGAAGTTATGATGAACACATATAATCAGCGAGCTAGTATGGGAAGTACGGATGCATTATGTGGTTATTAACGGGGAAGAAAAGGAATGTACAAATTTAGATAAGCAAGCGTTTTCTGCTGGGCTAGATGAAGAGAATATTTTATTTATTGATTATGAAAGCTCACAAGCAGTTATGACGTTTTTCTCAAACGAAGATAATTTAAAAGAACTATTGGAGCAAAATGAAGAGATTGAAATCCAAAAAGAAGATTTAGAAGAGATGAGCTATCTGGTCGGAAAGTCATATAGTGCATCTAAGATTATTGAAGTAGAAGATTTGGCTGATGGTAAACCTATGCCATATTTTGAGGTTGAATCGTATGGTACCAAGTATGATTCAAGAAAGATGGGGTTAGGAGAACATTTTTTGATATATATGTTTTGGAGAATGTATAATATTAAACGTGATTCAATTATGATATTAGAAGAACCAGAGACTTTTATAGGAATTGAATCGCAAAGGCATCTTATGGATTATATTGCAAAGATTGTTACTGAGAAAGGTGTTACAGTAATTATTACAACGCACTCCCCTTTCATTTTAGAAAATATTACTGCAGAAAAAATAAGTATTTTGGGAAGAATAAATAATACTGTTAGTATTGCCAAACCATCCTTAGAATTAAGTGTCAATGATATTTTAGGTGGAAGGGATTGGGTTAAAGGTACATTTTGGGTAGAGGACAATGCAGCTGAGATGTTCTTAGCGATATTGCTTGAACAGTATGCCCCATGTTTACTTCGGAAATATACGATAATTCCAGTCGGTAGTGAATCAGATATTACAAAATGTTTGAAATTTTTCAATGATAGTAAGATTAAATATGAATTTATTGGAATATATGATGGCGATATGAAGGGGAAAGTACAGGATAAAGAATTTAATTGGAAATATACTTTCCTACCAATGGATGATAATGTAGAGACTACATTAAAAAGAACGTTGTTAGAAGATGCTAAAAATATTAACGTATTTTGTGATGCCATAAAAAAGAAGCCGGAAGAATTAAATGTCATTTTATCTAGAATTGATGGACAAAATCATCATGATTGGTTTCTTGATCTATGTAGATACATATCTGGAGATAAATTGTTAGTTATGAGAGAGTTAAGTAAGTTATGGATGCTGGAAAATAGACAAGATATAGAATTATTTGTAAAAGAGTTGATGGCATTGGAAGATAGTAGATGAAATGTGAGAATTTGTCGTTTTTATGATACTGATAAAAGTTATTAGAGTCAATTGAATTATTAGCGATATTTTTTTTTACATGGTTTGGGATATTTACAGAGCTAGGACTAATTATAAGATACTATTTGAGTGGGGTTAGAATATACTTACGCCATATAGTATAAGTATTCTATCTTACCGCATACAGAAAGTATTGTCCTGTTGCAAAAGCTTATAGTATAAGTAGAGGAATTTGTCTAAGAAGAATCAAATGGAATAAATAGCGAGGTGAGAAATTGGATAATCGAATCATATGGGATACAATAAAGATGGAGTAATATTCCCAGTTGCTCCATATCTTTCCGAGATGAGTGATGCTTATTTGAAATTTATAGAAGAAGTAAAATTTGTATTTCAAAAACAGCGGATTTCTGTGGTATTAAATGCTAATTCCAGTCTGATTTGTTTGTACTGGAACATTGGCAGAACTATTCTAAAAAAGCAGGAAGAAGAAGGCTGGGGCGCAAAAATTATTGACCGTATGGCCAAGGATTTAAAGGATGCTTTCCCGGAAATGTCAGGTTTTTCTCCAAGAAACATAAAATATATGAGGAGGTTTGCCGAGAGTTGGCCTGACTATGAAATTGTGCAACGGGTCGTCGTACAAATACCATGGCGAACTAATATTTCTTTAATAGATAAACTGAAAGATGAAGAAAATCGCATTTGGTATGCTTATAAAGTAATCGAAAATGGCTGGAGTAAAACAATTTTAGACTTGCAAATAGAAAGCAGACTGATGGAGCGTTCTGGTAGGAGTGTGAATAACTTCCCGGTAGCACATCTGCCAGAGGATTCCGAGCTAGTTAGTCAAGTGTTTAAAGACCCGTATCTGTTTGATTTTCTCGGAACGGATATGTCTCGGCGGGAGATAGAGATTGAACGGCAACTTACTGAACATATTCAGAGCTTTCGGTTGGAACTTGGGCAAGGATTTGCGTTTGTAGGCCGACAGGTACATTTGGAAGTGGGCGGTGATGATTTTATCTCGATCTTCTGTTTTATCATCTAAAACTGCGGTGCTTTGTCGTAGTTGAACTAAATGCCTGTGACTTTGAACCAGGATTTATTAGTCAACTAAATATGTACCAGAATGTGGTTAACGATATTCTGCGGCACCCGAACGATAAGCCAACGATTGGTTTGTTGCTGGCAATAAAAACGAAACTAAGTAGGGTATTCTCTAGCAGGTTACCAGAACCCCATTGGCGTGGCAGTGTGGAAAAATCAAATCGCTAAAGCGTTACCGGCAGAATTGCGTAGTAGCCTTCCGTCCATTGAAGATATTGAAAAAGAGCTGGAGTAATTGTATAACGGCTTGTTGCCTAATTCGAGTCTGCATTATGTTGAACAAAGCTAGTAAGAATAAAAATAAGTGCGGCATGAAAATATGCTTCTATTTGTGATGTAAATAAAGTTAGACAAGAGAAATTCCGCCAAGGGTGAATCCCGTCTTTTCGCCATCATTATTATCCACTCACCACATACGGAAAGTATTGTCCTGTTGCAAAAGAGTGTTAAATGATGATTAGGTGAGATTGGATAGTTGCCGTGTGGTGAGGCGTGAAGGCTTTTGGCTTTCGCGCCTTTTCCTTCTTTACACCCTCCTTGAAAAAACTAGTATTTTTTTAGTTTTTTCAAGTTTGCCACAGAATCTAAAAAATATCTAGGCGAGAGATTTGACGCTTACGGCATATCCCCGTTTTTTGCTGAATTGCCGCTAGAGAAATCCGATGGCAGTCGGCAAGAGATAGAGGAACAGGAGCATGATGAGAGCCATGGCTACTGTATAGAATAAAGTTTTTGATGCTTATGATATCGAAAATGTTATTGTTGGAAATAGAAAACAAACAAAGGACGCGTCTCGAAATTAATCCTCGAATAAAACGAGAGTCGCCAGTTCTGAAAAATCATGTTATAATTTTTAGGAAAACAATCATTTCGAGCGATTCGCAAAAAGGAATTTCGTTAGTATCTAAATATGGATTATATCTGCCTAGTAGAAAAGGGTTGGTTGATTATGTAAGAAAGGTTTTGAGATATTACGTAAGAAAGAGGGGATGAGCTATATGAGAAAAACAGTGGAAGTACCGGCATATCATGAAATGATGCAGGAATTGTTTCAGGCCATAAAAGAATTAGGGGGATCGGGAACGATACAAGAGATTGATGATAAAACGATTGAAATATTAGGTTTATCTCCAGAAGTATTAACAATTATGCATGGTGATACCAGTAAATCAGAAGTCGAATATAGGTTGGCGTGGACAAGAACATATATGAAAAAGGTTGGAATTTTAGAGAATTCTGCACGTGGAGTATGGGCGCTAACTACGGTAGGCCGTGAATTACAGGAAATAAATTCGGATGAAATTGTTAAAAAGGTTCGTGAAATGACCTTATTAAAGATGAAAGATACGAAAGAGATAAGTCTTGAGGATCATAATTTAGAAAATGACGGCGTTGATACACCAGATGAAATCCAGACATGGCGCGAAAAACTCAAAAATGTATTAAAAAATTTAAAACCGGATGCATTTGAACGTTTAACACAACGATTATTAAGAGAGTCTGGATTTACACAAGTAAAAGTTACGGGAAAGACTGGGGATGGTGGAATTGATGGAATGGGAATAATAAAATTGAATGGAATAATTAGCTTCCATATGCTTTTTCAGTGTAAAAGATATACAGGAAGTGTGTCTGCTGGTGAAATTCGGGATTTTAGAGGAGCTATGCAGGGAAGGGCTGATAAAGGCCTGTTTATTACAACCGGTAAGTTTTCTGCGCCTGCAATTGAAGAGGCCAATAGACCTGGAGCTACTCCGATTGATTTAGTTGATGGGGATGAATTGGTAGAAAAGTTGAGAGAATTACAGTTAGGAGTTGCCCCGGTCAATGACTATGTAATTGATGATGCTTGGTTTTTATCAATTTAGGCCCCGGATTTACTGGTACATCATTTACATAGACAGTATTTATCAACCGGATAGCATCAAGCATTTAATCATAAGCAATATAAAAGGGTAAATATATGAAAAACATACAAAAAAACACAATCCCCAAACACAGAAAACTCCATCTGGTATTCAGATTCCTCCAGGGCTCCAAACTCTATTTTGCCGCCGCCGTAGCCGCATCCCTGATATCAACCATATTAAATGCCCTGACACCGCAGATTTTTCGCTTCAGCATTGATGAGGTGCTCAGTGGAACCAGCGGAACCATCGGCAGCAGCGGAAGTTACCTGTCCAGCCACCTCTGGGTTCTGGCGCTGATGATTGTGGCAGTGGCAATCGCCTCCGGTATTTTTACCTACATCAGCCGTACCAATACAGCCAGGGCAGGGGAGAATTTTGCTAAAAATTTGCGGGATACATTATTTATCCATGTGCAGAAGCTTCCCATGAGATGGCATGACAGGAACCAGACAGGGGATATTATCCAGCGGTGTACTTCTGATGTGGAGGTGATACGCGGATTTGTGGTTACTCAGCTTCTGGAGGTGTTCCGCACGGCCTTTCTTGTGCTTACGTCTTTTGTCATGATGTTTTCCATGAATGTGAAGCTTTCCTGCATCGTTCTCCTGTTCGTGCCGGTTGTTGTGGTGTACTCCACTGTGTTTTACCGGCTGATAGCCAAGCGGTTTACCACTGCGGACGAGGCAGAGGGAGAACTTTCCACGGTCGTGCAGGAGAATGCAACAGGAGTGCGCGTGGTGCGGGCATTCGGACGGGAACAATTTGAGATGGAGCGGTTTGACAAGAAGAATAATGCCTTTGCCAAGCTGTGGATTCGTCTGGGGACGTTATCAGGACTGTATTGGGGGATTGGGGATCTGATAACGGGGCTGCAGGTGATTGCGGTTATTATTTTCGGAGTGGTGGAAGCTGTGAATGGTTCCATATCGGTTGGTGAATTTGTGGCGTTTGCGGCTTACAATTCAACGCTGGTGTGGCCAATCCGCGGCCTTGGGCGTATTCTCTCTGATATGAGCAAGGCTGGCGTTTCGTTTGAACGTGTGGATTATATCATACGCTCCCAGGAAGAAGCCTATGGAAAGACAGATGAAAAAGGAGGGAAGGAACGCGAACATTCCAGTGGAAAGTATGATATCTCCTTCCAGCATGTATCCTTCGGATATGAGGAAGGAAAGGATGTGCTCCGGGATATTTCATTTACAGTTCCGGAAGGCAGCACCTTTGGGATTCTGGGCGGAACGGGCAGCGGGAAGTCTACGGTAATCCAGCTTCTTTCACGGCTCTATGAGCTGGAGGAAAACAGGGGAAGCATCTGTATTGGCGGCAGAGCTGTTAAGGACATCCCCATTGAGGAGCTCAGGAGAAATATAGGAATGGTATTGCAGGAACCCTTTTTGTATTCCAGGACAATCCGGGAAAATATAGCGGCTTCCGTACCAGGCGCGTCTCTGGAGGAGATTCGGTACGCGGCTCAGATTGCGTGTATTGACGACGCCATTATGAGTTTTCCGGATGGATATGACACTCTTGTGGGGGAACGGGGAGTTACTTTGTCGGGAGGGCAGAAGCAGAGGATTGCTATTGCCAGAATGCTGCTTCGGAAAGCTCCCATTATGGTGTTTGACGATTCCTTATCAGCAGTGGATTCCCAGACAGATTACCGCATCCGCTGCGCGCTGAAGGAACATATGAGGGAGGCTACGGTTATTCTGATATCCCACAGAGTGACATCTCTTATGGGCGCGGATGAAATCCTGGTGCTGAATCAGGGAAAAATAGAAGAACGCGGAACCCACGGGGAACTGATACGGAGAAATGGAATCTATCGCAGGATTTATGAAATACAGATGAGCCGTGATGATAGAGACCTGATGGGACAGGATGAAAAGGATAAAAAGAATAAAAAGGATAAGAAGAGTAAAGAGGATAATAAGATAGAGGATAAGATGGATGGGGGGGGGGGGTAATCAATGGCAGCATATGAAGAACAGGAGTATAACAATCCCTTCAGCTTCCGCATATGGATGAAGCTGTTTCCGTTTTTCAAGCCGTATAAGAAGTTTTTCGCAATTACGCTGGGTCTTAATATTCTGCTTGCGGGAGTGGATATCCTTGTGCCTCTGTTCCAGAGCTATGCCATTGACACATTCATTATCCCGGACCGTTTGGATGGGCTTGGAGTATTTACCCTGGTTTATATTTCTGTTATTGTGGCCCAGACTGTCTGTGTGTATGTGTCGGTTCACGCGGCTACATCCATAGAGATGAATGTGGGAAAGGATTTAAAGAGAGCGCAGTTTAAACATTTGCAGACCTTGTCGTTTTCCTACTATAATACGACTCCGGTGGGATATATCCACGCCCGGGTGATGAGTGATACTCTGAGGATTGCGGGGATGATAGCCTGGGGCCTGGTGGATATGTTCTGGGCTCTGATTTATGTGGTCAGTGTGTTTGTGATTATGTTTATGCTGAATGCGCAGCTGGCATTTATCATCACCATGATTGTTCCGTGTATTGCCCTTTTGACAGTGTATTTCCAGAATCGGATTCTGAAATGGAACCGGAAGGTGAGGCGAATCAATTCCCAGATTACCAGCGCTTACAATGAAGGCATTACCGGGGTTAAGACGTCAAAGAGTATGGTCATTGAATCGGACAATGAAAAACGCTTCTTTGAAAAGACATCGGATATGCATCAGGCGGCGATCCGTTCGGCTAAGCTGAATGCGGTCTATATTCCGGCTATTTTGTTTTTCAGCTCTGTGGCTTCAGCTGTGGTGTTGGCAAAGGGCGGCTATATGGTCCAGGAAAATATCATTAAACTGGGGACGCTGTCTGTATTTATCTCGTATGCGGTTGTTATATTTGAACCCATACAGCAGCTTGCCAGGCTGCTGGCGGAGTTGATTTCCTGTCAGGCAAATATTGAGCGGGTGATGGATCTGCTGGAACAAAAGCCCAATGTGGTGGACAGAACCGATGTGCTCAGGAAGTACGGAGACGCATTTTCACCCAATAAGTGTAATTGGGAAAAAATCCAGGGAGACATTGTGTTTGAGGATGTTTCCTTTATGTACCCGGACGGGAAGGAATATGTGCTGGAACATTTTAACCTTCATGTGCCTGCCGGCATGAATGTTGCCATTGTGGGTGAGACAGGGGCGGGAAAGTCTACCCTTGTGAACCTGGTGGGGCGTTTCTTTGAACCGACAAAGGGAAGGATATTGATTGACGGCGTGGATTACCGGGAACGGTCGCAGCTGTGGCTTCACAGCCAGATTGGTTATGTGCTGCAAAATCCGCACCTGTTTTCGGGAACTGTGCGGGAAAATATAAGGTATGGTCGCCTGGATGCATCGGATGAGGAGATTGAAGAGGCGGCCAGGAATGTGTCTGCGGACATGGTTGTGGCGAAAATGGAAAAGGGGTATGACAGCGATGTGGGTGAAAGCGGAGGCCTGTTGTCCACAGGCGAGAAGCAGCTGATTTCGTTTGCGCGGGCGGTTCTGGCCAATCCTGCCATTTTCGTTCTGGACGAGGCCACCTCCTCCATTGATACCCAGACGGAAAAACTGATTCAGGATGCCACCAACCATCTGCTGAAGGGACATACTTCCTTTGTGATTGCACACCGTTTATCCACAATCCGTCAGGCTGATTTGATATTGGTTGTAAAGGACGGGAAAATCATAGAGCGGGGCAGTCATCCGGAACTGCTGGAGCAAAAGGGATATTATTATGAACTGTATTCCAGGCAGTTTGAGGAAGAGGAGGCTATGAAGGTGTTCGCAGGGGCAACGTTCGCGGGAGAAACAGATTGGGAATCAGTATGCCAGCCATAAATAAGGAGAAAAAATGAGACTTCAAGAAGCGTGTGTCCGGTTTAATAAATTAGCAGGTATCAGATTTGAGGAATTGTTCAGCCAGAACGATATGAACATGATTATCATTAATAAAGGGAAAACAGGCCAGCTTTTGGAGCTGGCCCTGGGAATGCATTTGTCCAGCACAAATCTGGATTTTGATGATGGGGAATTGAAAACTAACAAGTGTGATAATGCAGGTAATCCAAAGGAAACGGTTTTTATTACACAGATTAGCAGTGTGATCGATGAACTTATTCAGGAGCGCCCCTTTGAGGAAACACATTTGTACGAAAAAATCAGCAATATTTTATATGTGCCGGTCTGTAAAGACGGCAGTCCCAAAGACTGGATGTTTTTGCCCAGCATCCATATCGATCTCAGTTCGCCCCGGTATGCGCAGCTTCGGGATATTTGGCGTTCAGATTACTACTCCATTTGCAGGCAGCTGAGGATGCACATAGAGACAAGCCCGGATAGGCGTATACATACATCCAACGGACAGCATATACAGGTGCGGAGCAAGGATTCAATGCCGTATCACCCTATTTATTCCGAAGTATATGGCCGTTATGTTTCAAATAAGAACCATGCGTTCTATTTCCGTAAGGAGTTTGTTTATGATATCCGCAGTATGAGCAGATAGGTATGGGTACCGGAACATTTGTCAGGAAGGCCGAATCCGGCCTTCTTCTGCCGGCCTTGCCGAATCCGGCTATTCACCGCCGGCCCGTTTTTTAATATACGTCTGATTTCACGCCGCCTTTTTATTCTGCTAACCGGCCCCCGCCGGTCAATACTCCACGTGCATCACTATATTTTGTGGATAATCTCCATATGATTTCCCGAAAATGTTGATTCCGCCCACATGTTTTGCGTCCTTTTTAATTTCTATCTTAAAAGAGATATAGGGCTGGGCTGAAAGCGCAAGGGTATCAATGTTGATTTCTTCTGATTTCATCACCCCGTCTAAATAAGTTCCGCTCCCATCCACGCTGATTGTTTTTAAAAGACCGAATTGTGTGTTTCCGTCTGTCCACCAGATCGGTGTCAGTTTTCCGTGCCTTCCTCCAAAATCACCAGGAGAGGTATAGGTAAGAAGTTCTCTGTCATTGATGGAAAATGTAATGTCGGAGGGCCACACATTCCGGTATCCAGGTGCCTCGGAGCAGATTTCCAGGCTGAATGATACATAATTTGGATTTTTGCCGCTGATGAAATGGTTCGGGAAGCGGTATTCCACAAAACCCCTCTGGAACCAGATTAACTGTGCCGCGCTTCTGCCGGGGGAGTAAAAAGATTTTATATCATCGCAGGAATCAATGTAGGTTTCTTCGTTTACCATTCCGCAGGTTGGATGAATCCTGAAATCGTAATAATTCCCAATGGGCATATCCACGCTGAATGACCGCCGCTCCTTTTCCTGGGGGGAAGTGTTGATAGACAGAAACACATCCTCTGCCCTGGAACTGCATACTTTTTGGGAACCCCGGACGCCCGGAAGCATCTCTGTATTAATCAGATTGGCTTCTTCCAGCATATTCACATGAAATGCAGCCGATGAAACAGGAATCGTAAGCTCCTGCGCCAGTTCCACGATATTCATGGACTTATGTTTTAACAGCGCCAGCATCCGGATTCTGACTCTGGATGAAAGTGCCTTCCCAAGCCGTTCAAATAATTCAAAATTCTCTTCCGAATCAATGTCAAGTACAATATGCCGGTCTATCTTTTCTTTTTCATTTGCTGATTGCCGATTCATAGATACCCCCCGCAGCTGACTTTTATGCATAGCCAATTTTTACACATAGCTGACTTTTACACACATACAACTTCCTGCATAGCAAACCTTTTTCAGCCATACCCATTCAGAATGCTTTATTGTATTATTATATCGGGTGTAAAAGTAAAAAACAAGGAGATAGAATGTTAATTCTGCCATTTGTTACAGTAATACTGTATTAATCAAACCACACCAAAACATTAATTTTGGAAATATGCACAAATATTTTATTGTTATATCCATAATATATTGACATTTTGTACAATAAGTGCTATTTTAAAGATACATTAAAACTGCAAGTAAAGATGTGAGGGTGCCATGACAAAATTTTATAAAAAAGGATATCCCAGACCACAGTTCGTGAGGGAATCATTTTTCTCCCTGAATGGAGAATGGAACTTCAGATTCGATCCCCGAAAGGAGGGAATCAAATGCGGATGGCAGAATGGATTTGAAGACCGTAAAATTATCGTTCCGTTTTCGTATGAAAGTCCGGCGGGCGGAATTGGGGTACAGGATGAATGCAATGTTGTCTGGTATTCCAGAAGCCAGTCATTTGAACTTCACGAAGGGAAAAGAATCCTTTTAAACTTTGAAGGATCGGATTACCGGACGGAGCTCTGGGTCAATGGAATTTATATGGGAGTTCACGAAGGCGGATATACCAGATTCACCTTTGATATTACCGAAGCACTGAAAAAAACGGGGAATCAGCTGGTCTGCCGCATTGAAGATACCTATTCGACCGTACAGCCCAGAGGAAAACAGCGGTGGCTTAAACAAAATTATGACTGCTGGTATACCCAGACAACGGGAATCTGGAAGGATGTATGGGCAGAAGAAACTGACAGCAGTTATTTAACAGCCCTTTATTTAACACCTCTCTATGACGAAAATTCCCTGGAAGTTGATTATGAACTGAATTTATGGAAGGACAGCTCTGATTCATTTGAAATTGAAACCATTATTACATTTGAGAATTTTACCATTTATTCCGGAAAAGATAAAGTCATAAAAAATGCGTTTTCCAAAAAAATCTCTCTTGTTAATGATGAAATCAAGTGGAAAGTACGATACTGGTGTCCTAAATCACCTAACCTCTATGATGTATGCATCAGAATTTATAAAAATGGGAAGGTAATTGATGAGGTTGGTTCCTATTTCGGTTTACGGAAAATATCCACTGATTCCGGCAGAGTAAAACTCAATAACATGGACTTTTATTTAAAGATGGTGCTGGACCAGGGCTACTGGGAATCGTCCCTGCTGACCCCGCCGGATGAAGAGGCGCTGATTCTGGATATTAAAAAAATACTGGAATATGGATACAACGGAGTGAGGAAACACCAAAAGATTGAAGACGAACGCTTCTACTACTGGGCTGATGTTTATGGTCTTACTGTCTGGTGCGAGGCGCCTTCGTTCTATGAATTTGACCGCAGGGCCATTGAATGTGTGACAAAAGAGTGGGTTGACATCGTAAAACAGCATTATAACCATCCGTCCATCATTACCTGGGTTCCATTTAATGAATCCTGGGGGATTCCAAGAATCCTATGTGATAAAAAACAGCAGGTTTTTACGGAAGCCATTTACTATCTGACGAAATCCCTGGACGCCACCCGGCCTGTCATCAGCAACGACGGATGGGAACACACGAAATCCGATATCATAACACTTCATGATTATGCGGAATATGGGGAGGATCTTCTTAGCCACTGGACGGATTGGGAACAAAACCTGTCCAATATCCAATCCTTTAACGGGGAGCGCTATGCCTTTGCCGGCGGCTTCCGTTATGAGGGACAGCCTATTATTTTAAGTGAATTTGGCGGAATCGCTTTCTGTAAGGATGAAAAGGCGTGGGGATATGGGAACGCAGAAACATCAGAAGGCAGTTATCTGGAACGGCTGAATAGCCTGACAGACGCGATATATAGTATGGATTTTATCAGCGGATATTGTTACACACAGCTGACCGACGTAGAACAGGAACAAAACGGACACATGGATATGAACAGACGGGACAAAATGGGTGCCGAAAAAATAAGAACCATTATACAAGGAGGAAGAAAATGAGAAAGAGATTATTAGCACTTGGACTGGCAGGAATCATGGCGGCGTCAGCTGCCTTAACCGGATGCTCCGGTTCCAATGGAGCGGCAGAAACAAAAAGTGAAGCAGCCCAGACAGAGGGATCTGAGGGCGGAAAAACAGTAATTACCTTTTGGAACGGTTTTACGGGTTCTGATAAGGACACCCTGGAAGCACTTGTTCAAAAGTACAATGATACCAATGATAAAAACATTGAAGTACAGATGAATATAATGCCCTGGGACAGCCTTTACCAGAAGCTCGCCACGGTACTTCCGGTAGGCGAGGGGCCTGATATCCTGGCATTTGCTCCGGAGCGTCTTGGCACGTATGCGGAACCTGGTGCCCTGGCGCCTGTTGACGATGCTTATGCAGATGGAATCATTGATGAATCAGTGGTGCCCGATGCGCTGAAGGACAATTTAAAGTGGAAGGGGACCTATTACGGTGTACCCATGAACTTTGCAACCCTTCTTTTATATTACAATAAAACAATCTTTACAGAAGCCGGATTAGACCCGGAAACGCCTCCTGCAACCTGGGATGAACTGGAGCAGTATGCAGAGCAGATTGTGGAGAAGACAGGAAAATACGGTTTTGATATGGCGGTTAAGGAGACAACCCCAATGTGGTGTATCATGCTGTGGGGAAATGGCGGAGATTTCATAAAAGATGGAAAAGCTGTTTTCAACAGTCCTGAAAATGTGGAAACCATCACCAGGTGGGCGGAAAATATCCGTGACAAGAAATTTGGTCCGGAGGTTTTAACCGGAGGTGAAATTGACAAGCTGTTTGAAAGCCAGAAACTGGCCATGTACTTCTGCGGGCCATGGGCAACCACCGGATTTAAGAACGCAGGCATTGATTTTGGTGTTGCGCAGGCGCCAAAGGGACCAGAGCAGCAGGTTACACAGGCAAACGGTGTTGGCATGTTTTTAACTGCATCCAGTAAGAATAAAGAGGAGGTTTACGACTTTTTCAAATACTGGAATTCTGTTGACACACAGGTAGAATGGTGCCTGGGAACAGGATTTCCGCCTGCAAGAACTGATATCGCGGACGATGCGCGTTTAAACGAAAATCCATATATCAAAGAATTTGCAAAACCGGCAAATGAGAGCCAGATGTATTTGCAGCAGTTAACTAACTTTGCAGATATTGAGAATCAGGCTATTACTCCTGCATTTGAAAAAATTCTTCTGCAGAACGCAGATGTAAAAGAATCCCTGGATGAAGCAAATGACATCATTCAGAGCATGCTGGAATAGGACCCTGTAGAGGAGAATGTAAATGATGAAAACTTCACTGGAAAGAAAGAGGGAAAGAGCCGGCCTTTATTTCGTTCTCCCCTCCATGACCATTTTTACCGTATTCGTATTTATTCCGCTGATTATCGCTTTTATATTCAGCTTTTTCAAATTCGACATGATGTTCCAGAATTTCCAGTTTCAAAAGCTGGGTAATTACGCAAAGCTGGCGAGTGATAAAAAGTTTTGGAATGCCCTTTTTAATACGGTTTATTACACCGCCTTCACGGTTCCCGTGCAAATCGGGCTGGCTCTTGTGACGGCGGTTGCGGTAAAAAGAAAGGGATGGCTGAGCGGATTTTTTAAGTCTGTTTATTTTATTCCCGCCATCTGTTCCATGACCATTGTTTCCATCCTATGGAGTTTTCTGGTTAATCCGGACATCGGAATGTTCTGCTACTGGGCAAAACTCCTTGGTTTCAACCCAATCAATGTTTTGAGCAGTCCCACATGGGCCATGCCTACGGTTATTCTTGTCAGCGTATGGAAAAATTTTGGTTTTAATATGGTCATCCTTCTGGCAGGATTAAATGGAATTGATGAGTCCTATTATGAGGCCGCCAATATTGACGGCGCCACCGGATTCCAGAAATTCAGGGGAATCACCATCCCCATGCTGATGCCGACGTTAAGTTTTACGGTTGTGAACTGCATCATAGGCTCCTTCCAGGTATTCGACCAGGTATACATCATGACGAAGGGCGGACCTTTATTTAAGACACAGACACTGGTGCAGCTTATATACAGCATGGCTTTTGATTCGTTCAACATGGGCTACGCGTCCACCATTGCGGTTGCGCTGTTTATCATCACCTTTATTATTTCAGTATTCACCTTTAAACATATGACAAAAGGTGAAGAAGATTTGGGCTGACGGGAGGAATACACATGACGCGGACAAATAACATTTACCGGAAAAATGCCGGGAAGATCATTATAACCATCCTGCTTGCAGCCCTGGCCTTTATTGTTCTGTACCCGTTTATCTGGATGCTGGTCACATCATTTAAACCGGAAGCCGAGATTGTATCCTATCCGCCAAAGCTGTTTTCGGGAAGGTTCAGTCTGGATTCCTATATCAATATCTGGAAGCGGGTTCCATTTTTAAAATACTACCGCAATACCATTATTTTCTCCACAGCAGTGACCGTTACATCGCTGGTGTTTGACACCATGGCAGGTTATGCCTTTGCCAGAATGAATTTCCCCGGAAAAAACATTATGTTTCTTATGGTTATGGGAACCATGATGATTCCCTTCCAGGTAATCATGGTTCCGCTCTACATTGAAATTTTTAAATTTGGCCTTATCAATACGTATCCGGGACTGGTCCTTCCGCGGGCAACCAATGCCTTTGGTATTTTCATGATGCGCTCCTTCTTTATCTCCCTTCCCAAAGGGCTGGAAGAAGCCGGACGGATTGACGGCTGCACGGAATTCGGGATTTTTAGGAAAATCATGGTTCCGCTGTGCAAACCGGCCATTGTATCCCTGTTCATATTTCATTTTATGTATCAGTGGAACGACTTATTGTATCCGCTGCTCCTGACAACGGATGATAATATGAAAACCCTTCCCTCTGGTCTTGCCACCTTCATGGGAACCCATGTGGTTGAATACGGTATTATTATGGCGGGCGCGTGCCTGTCCCTTCTGCCAATCTTAATCGCTTACTTTATTGCGCAGAAGCAGTTTGTACAGGGAATCGCAATGACAGGTATGAAAGGATAAAACAAATGAAAGCGGAAATTACTATCAAAGAAGGAAATAAACGGCCTGTAAACCCTCTGATTTTCGGACACTTCATAGAATATATGAGAGACTGTATCGACGAAGGCATGTGGGCGCAGCTGTTAAAAAACAGGAGTTTTGAAATATCGGAGCACGTAAAAGACGGAGTTCCTGATTTCTGGCACCGGACAGGTGTAAAAGATGCCTTTCACTTTGAACAGGACTGGGACCACACTATTTCCAGGGAAGGCTGTTCTCTTAAGATAACAGACCGAAACCATTATGACGGGTATGCCGGAACCGCCCAGACCGGTTTATGTATCCAGAATGGAAGGTATGAAGGATATGTCTGGATGAAGTCTGAGCAGGAGGTTCCTGTTTCCATTGAAATTTACGATAAAGAAGGACGGGAATTTTTAAGCAAAACCATTTCTGTAAACGGGGAATGGAAAAAATACTGTTTTGATTTTCGATCCGCTGCAGTTACTTACACAGGAACAATGGAAATCCGCTTAAAAGCAGCGGGCACATTATGGGTGGATAGCTGTTCTCTCATGCCTTCTGATACGGTAGACGGAATATGGAGAGAAGTATTTGAACGGATAAAAAACATTTCCCCTGCTGTGATACGTTTTCCCGGCGGCTGTTTTGCCGACTGCTATCACTGGGAGGACGGTATCGGTGAGCGGGACACCCGTCCGGTCCGTAAAAATGAGCATTGGGGCGGATACGAGGATAACAGCTTTGGTATGGACGAATATATGGAGTTCTGCCGTAAAATCGGCTGTGAACCTATGATTTGCGTCAACTTTGGAAGCGGGACAGCGGAGGAAGCCGCAAATTGGGTGGAATACTGCAACGGCTTGGCCGACACGCCTTACGGCCGGTTAAGGGCTGCCCACGGTCATCCCGAACCCTGGAATATCAAATACTGGGATATCGGAAATGAAACCTTTGGTGATTGGGAAATAGGCCATCTGGATGCCTCCGGATATGCGGTCAAGTATCTATCCTTTTATGAAGCCATGAAGGAGAAGGATCCGACCATCACTTTCATGGTATGCGGCGGGGACGGAGACAGCATTTCCCAGGAATGGAACCGGAAGATTTCAGAAATCATCGGAGACAAAATGGATGTGGTATGTCTCCATATGTATTCACAGAAAGAGATACAGGGCGAGCATGACAGCAGGGACATCTACTACGCAACAGCTGGTTCCGTGAAAAAGTACGAAGGGATTTTAAACGACTCCTGGGAGACCATACGCAAAAGCGGCAATCCGGCTGCCATGGCAGCGGTTACAGAGTATAATGTGGGAACCATTATTGACTCTTACCGGGAACAGACATTAGAGGCCGCTATTTTCAATGCCGGCATGCTCAATATGTTTTTAAGGAATACAGATAAGCTTGCCATGTGTAATTTGTCAGATTTGGTGAATGGATGGCCCGGAGGATGCATTGTAAGCAAGGACGGTCATGCATTTGGGACTGCAACGTACCATGTTATGTCCATGTATTCCGGAAGCCGTTTAAAAGAGGTTTTAGACATAGATGTTTTCTCGCCAACCTACAGTACGTCTGAGCAGATTGGAAATATAGAACCGCTTTCCGGTGTCCCCTACGTGGATGCGGCGGCCTGCCTTGACGAAAATGGAAATACGGTTGTTTTTGCGCTGAACCGTTCCTGTGACCAGGAAGCGGTTCTTGAAATTAAATATGAAACTCCAAATAAAACCGTGAAAAAAGCAGAAATCACCACCATTACTTCGGAGAAAACTTCCGATATGAACACATTGCCGGATGAATCCATTGTACCGGCTGCCTGCATGATGCAGACACAGTCCGGCAGTGTTACGCTGGCGAAACATTCTATAAATAGAATCGTACTTCTGCCATAATATAGTTTCATATCACAGACATAGGCTGCACACGAAATGACTCAGACAGTTATTTTTCGTGGCAGCCTTTTGTATTCCTATACTGCGCAAAAGCAGGTAGAAGATTTTACGGTTCGTGATATACTGGAAATAATGGGTTGACAGGGACAGAATATTATGAGGCTGCGGGAAAAGGTATCTATATATAGTGTAAAATAACATTACACCAAGTGGAAGGTTTTAGAACAGGGGGGTTCTATGAGAGATGAGCAGGGAAATAATCTGTATTCAATTGGTAAGCTTGCCGATATTGTAGGAATTCCGGCAACAGCCCTCCGCTTTTATGATGAACAGGGTGTTTTGAAGCCTCAAATAAGGGATGATGAAACGGGATACCGCTATTATACGGAAGAGCAGGTCATGAAATGCATGTTTATATCCGAGATGAGACGCCTGGGTCTCACCGTAGCAGACATTAAGGCACTATGTGAAAAAAGCAGTCTCACATTTCAGCGTGAGGCACTGATTAATAGGATGGTTCTGCTTAACGATGAGCTGGACCATCTGCTTTTCAAAAAGGCATATCTGGAAGAATTGATGAGAAATGTGGATATGGGGTTAGGGTACTTTGAGAGCGCAAAGATTTGCAGGGAAAACCACATTCCTATCAAGATTAAGTATTACCCCTCGACCTATGCTGTCACCATACCGGTTTACAGGTGTTTTTATGAGCAGGAGAAGTTTTCTACCACCCACAGGCTTCTCTATGATATATGTGAGCAAAAGCATCTGAGAATCTGCGGGCCTGCAACGTCCAGGTTTGAGGACCCTGGTATGGAACATTTAAAAAAACCTTTTTATAAATCCCAGTGGATATTACCTGTGGTAAAGCCGGAAGAGGACATGAAGGATATTACCCTGTTTCCCGAAATGTGGTGTGTTTACACGTCCCATGTGGGCCCATACAGGAATATTTTGGAGCAGTATGAAAAACTGATGGATTATTGTGCGGAATACGGCCTGAAAATTTCAGGCAATCCCATAGAGGAATACATGATAAGCTGCGCCAATATATGCGGTTCTGAGAATTATATCACCAATGTGATGTTCCCTATTGAGCTGCCTGAATAAATGAATGATTTGATATATGGACCATTTAAAAAGAGAGCGTTTTCCGCTCTTTTTTTGTTTGAAAATTATCAGGTAAACCTTGACTTTACATCAACTTGAATCTCTATAATCAAATTCAGGAAAAACGCGTTTTCTTAATATTTTACAGGAGGAGGTTAGCAGATGAGTACTGATAAAAACCTGCGTCTGGATATGGAAATCGTCCATATAAAGGACATCCGGTTCGGCGCAAAAACAGAAGTCAGGTCCGGCATCCTGTTTATCAACAAACAGGAAATGGTTGAGGCAATCGCGGATCCTTTCTTCAGCTCCATTGACATTGATCTCGCAAGACCAGGTGAATCTGTGAGAATCATACCAGTTAAGGATGTGGTTGAGCCAAGGGTAAAGCTCGACGGCAAGGGAGCAGGTTCATCCTTCCCGGGCTTTGCAGGGGCCTATGAAGGCTGCGGAGAGGGACGGCTTAAGGTATTTAAAGGCTGTGCCATTGTTACTACAGGAACCATAGTTGGTGTGCAGGAGGGTGTGATTGATATGAAGGGAACCTGTGCGGACTATTGTTATTACTCTAAGCTGAACAACATTGTAGTCGTCGGAAATTGCCCGGATGGCACAGAACCCCATGCCCATGAAGCTGCCTGCAGGCTGCTGGGGCTCCATGCTGCCAATTATGTTGCAGAGGCTGCAATGGATGCTGATGCCGACGCATATGAGACTTATCAGCTTACCCCTGTGGACCCTGCCAGGAAACTTCCAAAGGCCGGGGTCATCTATATGGCTATGGCCCAGGGCCTGATTCATGATAACTACATATACGGGGTTAATGCGGGAAAAACAAATCCTGTCTACATGAATCCAAATGAGATCTTTGACGGTGCAATCGTAAATGGATGCTGCGTGATTGCCAGTGATAAAAATACCACATGGGACCACCAGAATAATCCCCTGTTAAAGGAGCTGTATAAGCACCATGGTGTGGATCTGGAATTTGCCGGCTGTATTGTAACACCCACCCATACGGTACTCCATGATAAGGAACGCAACAGTCACGCGGCTGTCAGAATGGCCAGGTCTCTTGGCTGGGATGTTGCAGCGGTAGTGGAAGAGGGAGCGGGAAATCCGGACGCGGATCTGATGATGATGATACGCAGTCTGGAAAAAGCAGGAATCAAAACCGTGGGCATGCTTTCCGCATGCTGCGGGGAAGAGGGCACTACAGACAGCACACCGGAGGCTGATGCCTGTATCAATACCGGGACAGATGCGGACTATATGCCCGTTCACCTGGAAAAGATGGATAGGATTATAGGAGATGCAAAACAGATTAGGGTACTTTCCGGCGGTTCTCTTGACGGTTACAATGCAGATGGCAGTGTTGATGTAAACATGGTCGCCATCATGTGTTCAATGAACCAGATGGGGATGACCAGGATGTACTCCGTGGTTCTGTAAGGAGGATAGGTGAGAATGAAGATTATTCATTATATAAATCAGTTCTATGCCCAGATTGGCGGAGAAGAGAAGGCTGATACACCTCTTTCGGTAAGAGAGAACGCCATGATTGGTCCGGGGGTGGCGCTTAAGGCAGCAATGGGGGATGAAGCTGAGATTGTGGCAACCATTGTATGCGGTGATAATTATTTTAATGAGAACCTTGACGAGGTCACGGCAGGCGTAGCAAAAGCCCTAGAGAAATATAAGCCGGACATAGTAATCGCAGGACCAGCCTTCAATGCGGGACGCTACGGAATGGCCTGCGGTAACATTCTTAAAATCTGCAGTCTGAAAGGCATACCGGCTTTTTCGGGAATGTACCCCGAAAATCCCGGTGCAGAAATGTTCCGTACATACGGTTTTATTACAAAAACCAGAAATTCTGCCGGGAGTATGAGGTCTGCGATAGCGGATATGACTGCCCTGATTAGGAAAGTCCTTACGGACCCCAGGTCCTTAGACCCCAAGGCCGACAACTATATCCAAAGGGGACAGAGAATCAACAAATTTTCCAATAAGACCGGCGCCGAAAGGTGTGTTGAAATGATGCTTAATAAGGTCAATGGAAGGCCCTACGAAACAGAACTGCCGATGCCTACATACAACAGAGTGCCTCCGGCGCCTGCTATTAAGGAGCTGTCCAAGGCTGTCATAGCCCTGGTAACAACTGGTGCTGTTGTGCCGGAGGGGAACCCGGACCATATTGAGACCGGTATTGCAACTAAGTTTGGAAAGTACTCATTTAGTAAGGATTACGGCGGTTTCCATATGCCCAGGCATCAGATGATACATGGAGGCTGCGATCCTGTATATGCCCAGGAAGATCCCAACCGAATGATTCCTGCCGACGTATTAAAGGATATGGAGGCAGAAGGAAAAATCGGTAAGCTCAGTGATACTCTCTTTGTTACTTCGGGAAATGGCTGCGCAACCAACAATGCAGTTGCCTTTGGACAGGCAATTGCTGCAGAGCTTAAGGCGATGAAGGTTGACGGTATTATTCTGACTTCAGCCTGAGGAACCTGTACTCGTTGCGGCGCAACGATTGTCAGGGAAACCGAAGCACAGGGAATTCCGGCAGTGCATGTATGTACTGTAACACCTATTTCCATCAATGTAGGCGCCAACAGGGTTGTGCCTGCCATGGCAATTCCGTATCCGACAGGAAATATTGAACTGGAAAAGGAGGATGAGAAGTTATTCCGCCGCCATATGCTTGATACAGCCGTGGAGGCGCTTGCAACTGAAATTACGGAACAGACAATCTTTTGAGAGGAAAAGGCAGTATGAACGTATTGGTAGTGACAAATAATCCGGAAGCCGGAGAGAGACTGGAAAAACTCGGCCTCTGTGTAGAGTTTACGGATGGGAATGCAAAAAGAAGCCTGCTCCATGCCAGGGACTTAATTATTAAAGGCTGGCATTTGGCTGCTGATCCCAGAGGCGGCTACAATAAAAGATATAATCCCTGCCATACGGTATTCTTGTGTGACGAGGCCATCAGCAATATGGGGGAGGATGTGCTGGTTCTGGAAAAACTGGCTCAGTTTCATGATTCGCCTTATCGCCCCGATGCCCTTTACACGGATTTGGAGCTTAAGGACTTTCAAATATTGGACATGTCGATTGCTCTGAGAACCACAGAGCATCTGAAGTGTTATATGGACGAATTATCATATAAGAAAGTGAGGAAAGTATGAATAAAAAGCTTAATATAGGCAGAGTCGTCACTATCGGCGGCGCATTCATCGCATTTGCTATTGGTTCTGGTTTCTCTACCGGTCAGGAAATTATGCAGTTTTTTGCGGCATATGGAACGGAAATAGTTCTTTGCGCTGTCGTTTTCTTTATAGGCAACCTTTACATGAACTATAATTTTCTGGAGGCGGGCCGCAAAGGCCAGTTTGAAAAAGGAAGCCAGGTTTTTAACTATTTCGGTGGAAAATACATAGGTCTGTTTTTTGACTGGTTCTCCGTCATCTTTTCCTTTGCATCTTATTTTGTCATGATTGCTGGCGCAGGAGCTACCCTGCAGCAGCAGTTTGGTATTCAGCCTGCTATTGGCGCTGTAATAATTGCTGCTCTTGCAGGACTAACGGTAATGCTGGGACTCAATAAACTGGTTGATATCATAGGAAAAATCGGTCCTGCAATTATTGTGCTGTGCCTTCTTGCAGGCCTTGTAGGCATTATCAACGGTAACCTCAGTTTCCAGGAAGCAGAGGTGCTGATTCCCGGCTCCGGAATTATAGCGGCTTCCGGAACATGGTGGGGTTCCATGATTTCCTACCTTGGATTTGGCATGCTGTGGTTTGCACCATTCCTGGCAGCCATTGGCAAGGAGGAGAGGAATCCCAAGGATGCCCAGTACGGTACTATCATGGGAGTTCTTGTCCTGACCCTGGCAGTTTTGATTGTAGGAAGCGCATTGATTAAGAATATAGATTTGGTTGGCGCTTCCCAGATTCCGCTTCTGCTGATTCTGCATCAGAGCAGTCCCTTCCTTGCAACCGTCTTCAGCGTGGTGATTTTTGCGGGAATCTATACCACAGCCTGTCCGCTTCTCTGGACACCGGTAAACCGCGTGGCTAAGGAAGGAACTAATACCTACAAGATTGCTGCCATTGTTCTGGCGGCTGCGGGCTGTGTTATCGGATTGGTAGCGCCTTATGCAGCCATTGTGAATTTCATCTATGCGGTCAACGGAAAGGTGGGATTCCTGCTGGTGGCCCTGGTTATCATTAAAAACATCAGAGACGCTGCGGCCCGAAAGAATGCATGACCGTTAATGTTTGCCATCTGTCTGCCGGCGGATTTATTACCGCCGGCAGAAGGGTATACTTTTGTGTATCCTTGGGGAACATAGAAGGGCAAATATTCGTTCATAAGGGGGTGATATCGTGGACAATCAAAACAACAGACCCAATAGGTTAATCAATGAGAAATCGCCCTATCTGCTGCAGCATGCGTACAATCCGGTGCAGTGGTTTCCGTGGGGAGAGGAGGCATTTGAGAAAGCAAGGCTGGAAAATAAGCCTGTTTTCTTATCTATTGGGTACAGCTGACCTGTCCCGGATGAAGTACGTGTCATTGGTGCCATGTGATGGAACGGGAATCATTTGAAAATGAGGTGATTGCGGAAATCCTGAACAGGGAATATGTCTGTGTTAAGGTGGACCGGGAGGAACGGCCGGATGTGGATTCTGTATATATGTCAGTGTGCCAGGCCATGAACGGACAGGGCGGATGGCCGCTGACTATCATAATGACGCCGGACTGCAGGCCCTTTTTTTCCGGTACCTATTTTCCTCCCAGGGCCCGTTATGGCAGGCCGGGTCTGGAAGAACTGCTGACAGCGGCAGCAGGACAGTGGAAGGTGAAAAAAGAAAAACTTCTGGACCAGGCAGGTCAGATAGAGAAATACCTAAAAAGCCAGGAACGGACAGAAAGGCAGGCCGAGCCGGAGCTTGGGGCGGTGCACCAGGCATTCAGGCAGTTGGCGGATTGTTTTGACAGTAAAAACGGCGGTTTTGGAAGTGCGCCCAAGTTTCCCGCGCCCCACAACCTGATATTTCTGATGGAGTATGGCGCAAGGGAGAAGCGGCCTGAGGCATTGGCCATGGCGGAGAAAACCCTGGTGCAGATGTACAGGGGCGGTATCTTTGACCACATTGGAGGCGGATTTTCCAGATATTCCACGGACGGGCAGTGGCTGGTGCCACACTTTGAGAAAATGCTCTACGACAACAGCCTGCTTGTCATGGCTTACATCAAAGCCTATGGAAGCACCGGGCGGAAGATGTATGGGTGTGTGGCGGAAAAGATTCTGGAATATGTCAGGCGGGAGCTTACAGATTCCCAGGGAGGCTTTTACTGCGGCCAGGACGCGGACAGCGATGGTGTGGAAGGAAAATACTATGTATTTACCCGGGAGGAGATAAGGGAGGTACTGGGAGAGAAAGCGGGCAGGGACTTTTGCCGGCAATATGGAATAACAGGGCATGGTAATTTTGAAGGCAGGAGCATACCCAACCTGCTGGAAAATGATAATTACGAGGAGATTTGTGAGGAACCGTGGGGCAATGGTGACCATGGCGGCAATATCTGTCATGGCTCCTGTGACACCATTGGAGGCAGAGAAAATGAGGAGTGCCGAAGACTGTATCAATACCGGATTGACCGCGCCAGGCTTCACAAGGACGACAAGATACTGGTTTCCTGGAACAGTTGGATGATTTGTGCATGCGCGATGGCAGGAGCAGTGCTGGGGGAAGAGCAGTATGTGGATATGGCTGTCAGGGCGGATGCATTTATAAAAAGCCATCTTGTCAAGGAGGGCCGTCTGATGGTGCGCTACCGTGACGGAGATGCAGCGGGAGAGGGAAAACTGGATGATTATGCCTGTTATAGTCTTGCGTTGCTGGAGCTGTACCGGGTGACGTTCCGGGTTGATTACCTGAAAAGGGCAGCTGCCTGGGCGGAGATAATGACGGAACAGTTCTTTGACCGGGAACGCGGGGGATTTTATCTGTATGCCAAGGACGGGGAACAGCTTATTGTGAGGACAAAGGAAACCTATGACGGTGCCATGCCGTCTGGGAATTCCGTGGCAGCTCAGGTGCTGTACCGGCTGACCCGGATTACCGGAGATGTCATATGGCAGAAGGTGCTGGAAAAACAGTTCTGTTACCTGGCAGGCGCTATGGACGGATATCCTTCCGGGCACAGCTATGGGCTTTTAACCATGATGGATGTGCTGTATCCCGCTAAGGAGCTGGTATGTACGCTGTCGTCTGGCTCTGACACGGAAAGGCGCAGGAAGCTGGCTGCTCAGCTTGCGAATCTGGCCGTAACCGCAGAAGGACTGACTGTGGTGATAAAAACAGAGGAAAATGCACGGGAAATGGAGCGTCTTATACCCTATACAAAAGATTATCCGGTGCCTGATACCGGTGAATTATTTTATCTCTGTGTGGGGCATGAATGTATGCAGCCGGTTCCGCAGCTTGAACAGCTGATTGAGAAACTTTAAGAGAGGACATGAGCCTTAAGAAAATGTCCGGGAATATTGAGATACATGTCATTGCTGGGGAAAAAATGCCAGGATATCTGGAATAAGCCGGGAGGCCCGATGGTCCTTCCGGCTTGCTTTTTTCAGGGGTTTGCATCAGTCCTCTGTTTCAGAGCATTGCTGCAGGTCTTTGCTTCCGGGTCTTTGCTTCAGCCGCGGAACCGGGTAGATATGAGCGGGAGAATATGGTAAACTTGATGCAGTGGCAGGAAACGCTATATAAGATGTTTATGGAGAAAGACGAGGGTATTATGTTCAAAAAAGAGACAGTAACAAAGACGGATTTATTGAAGGTATTGGACCTGATGGAGGCATCCGGCATACAGTACTGGCTGGACGGCGGCTGGGGTGTGGACGTGCTGGTCGGGAAACAGACCAGGGAGCACAGGGATGTGGATATCAACTTTGATGCCCGGTGCACAGACGTATTGCTTGACACCTTGGTTTCCCGAGGTTATGAAATCGTGACAGACTGGCGCCCGGTGCGGATTGAACTTTACCACCCGGAGCTGAGTTATGTGGACATCCATCCATTTGTAATCAATGATGATGGAACTGCAAAGCAGGCGGACCTGGAAGGCGGATGGTACGAATTTGAGGCGGATTATTTCGGAAGCGCGGTTTTTGAGGGCAGGACCATACCGTGTATCTCTGCAAAGGGTCAGAAAGTATTCCATACAGGGTATGAACTCAGGGAAGTGGATAAGCATGACATCCGGAATATTGACCATTTGCTTGCTGTTCAAGCAAGCGGCAGGGATGAGACAGGGGGAGATGTATGCCAGGCAAAAAAATAGGGGGAAAGTTGTCGGCGTATTTGAGAAGAAAGCAGGAATCCAGGCCGCCCAATCCGTCTAATACATATGAACCATTGTCGGACGCCCATGCCGCATACCTAAAGGATTTAGTTAAGCGGGCAGGAAAAAAGGACGGTACGCGTGAAATTTTCGGTTCGTCCAAACATGGATACAAACTCCACCGTGACACGGGAGGAGGTCAGGAGGTTTGAGGCGCGCTGGCACCTGACTCTTCCGGATGAATATGTATTTTTTCTCACCAAGGTGGGAAATGGCGGCGCAGGACCGTATTATGGCCTTTACTCCCTGGAAAATCTGGACCGGTACAACGAATATCTGGGGTTCTATGATGCCAGGGATAAGGAAGCCCTGCCTCCGTTCATTGACCGGAATATGAGTCCTGTTAACTGGGCGCGGGCCATGGAAGAGATGGAGGATATAAATGATGATAATGAATATGATGTCCGGATGAAGCAGGTCTGCTCCGGCCTGTTGGTCATAGGCACCCAGGGGTGCACCTACGATAATCTGCTGATGTGGAAGGGGAGCGAGAGAGGAAAAATTGTATATATAGACTGGAATATGGAGCCGGAATACGGTCCCTTTTTAACGGGTCTCACATTTCTGGAGTGGTTTGAGCAGTATTTCCTGGAAATTCTGGCCGGGCATAACCTTACATCCTATGGTTATATCAGCCTTAAATCCCAGCAGGAACTCAGGAAGGAGTATGGGGGAGCTGTTCTGACAGAGGACAAGCTTAGGATTCTGGCCGGATTCCATAAGTTTACAGAGGCGGAGCCTGAAACAATTGAGCTTCTGTTACAGCGGGACAGACCCGAGACAGATGGGGCAAAGGGAGAGCTGCTTTTTAAACTGGCGCCAATGAAAGGGCTGAAGATGTTTGAAGAAACTATCGTTGGAAACCATCCCCAGGGAGCCGTGGCCTGCGCCAGGAGAATGCCGGACCAGTATAAGGACCGGTTTTACGGGAAAATGCTGGGTCTGCTGTACCGCCCTGATATAAAGGACAAGGCCCGTATCTTATTTTTTCTGGGAGACTGCAGTAACAGGAAGGCTGCGGATTTGAAGGGATTTGCAGAAAATATGGAAAACAGTAGCGAGGACAGGCGTACAGCTGTTTACGTGATGGGAAAATGCCCGGATAAACTGGATTTTGCGGAATTTTTTGCAAAACGGATGCAGGGGGAGGATTACTGGCTGGCCCACGCCGCACTGCAGGCAATGTCCCGGACTCCCTGTGCGGAGCTGACAGATACATATGAGTGGATGTGGAAGCGATATGAGGGGGACCGCATGATGCGCTCCAATCTGCAGATTGCATTTGAGGCAAATGGGATTGAGAAGAAGTAGAACCATTGATGCAGAACCGGCTCAAGGATGACCGGAAGAGATATACCCTGCCGGTATGTATCTGAATGATGGTGAACCCAGGCGCAACACTGTTGCATATATCCCCCTCTCTTTGTTGCAGATATGTTACACAATTGTCAAAGTTGCTTTTTAGGCTGTTATTCCTTTTTGCCGGAAACCTTTGTATTTAAAATGGATTTCCCTGTTTTTTGTTCATTTCTTTATGAGGCTGGTTTTGGCATCATATTTGCTGATATAGTTAATAGCAGCAGATTTGTCGAGTAAGCGTGGGAAATAAAATACAAAACAGAAAGGAATTGCACAGTATGGATTACACAACTTTATTGAAGAACAGCGGCGGGAAAAAATCGAGAGTAGGAATCATTGGTGCGACTCGCGGTTATGGCTATACATTGTTAGCACAGATTCCAAAGGTTGATTTAATGGAATTGAGGCTTATTTCTTCACGGCATACAGCTGAATGTATAGAGGTGCTTACCGGATTGGGGTATGATAAAGACAGCATTACCGTATGTGAGAATAAAGAACAGGTCCGGGATGCGGCCGGGGATGCAGTGATTATTGTAAATGATTACCGGCTGGTATTGGAAAGCGATATAACAGCTTTGGTCGAGTGCACCGGCAATACGGCGGTAAGCTCGGAGGTTGCAGAAAATGCCCTGAGGAGGGGAATCAATGTATATATGGTTTCCAAAGAAACGGACAGTGTGTGCGGACCGGTATTAAACCATATTGCAGACCAATACGGTACGGTGTACTCTCTTGTAAACGGGGATCAGCCGCGAAATCTTCTGGATCTTTATTCATGGGGAAAGATTTTGGGGCTGGAAATCGTAGCTGCCGGAAAAGCCAGCGAATATGACTTTGTCTGGAATCCGGATACCTGCGAGTTCATCTATATGGAAGGAGAGGAAAAGCCGCATGAGATTATGCCGGAGCTCAGGGAGTTTTGGCATTATGAAGGACGGGAAACACTTGAAGGGCGCCGTAAGGTTTTAGAGAGATACATGGCTGTCATTTCGGCGGATCTTTGTGAAATGAATCTTGTATCCAATGTCACAGGACTGCTTCCTGCGGATGCACGTCTCAATTATTCGGTTGCAAAAATCAGTGAGCTGGCAGATATCTTTATTCCGGAAGAAGATGGAGGAATTTTAAAAAAAACAGGAGTCGTGGATGTGTTCTGTAACTTACGGGCTCCGGATGAGGCAAGCTTTGCAGGCGGTGTATTTATCATCATAAGGTGCGGGAATGAAACTGTGTGGAAACTGCTTACAAGCAAAGGACACGTGGTCAGCCGCAATGGTAAATATGCCTGTGTCTATCTGCCATATCATTATATGGGCCTTGAAACGCCCCTGTCCATTCTTCTGGGAGATATATTGGGAATAGGTACTCATGGCGAGTGCCGCCAGGTTTCTGTCATGACAGGGGTTGCCCAGAGAAATTTGGCAAAGGGAACCATCCTGAAGGTACAGGGACACCATCATTCCATTGAAGGCCTGATACCTGAGTTATGGGAACTGAAGGAGGCAGGGAATGTTGCGCCTTTCTATCTGCTGAATGGTATGGAGCTTCTTGAAGATGTAATGGCAGGGAGTCCCATAACAAAGGATGTGGTGGATTTGTCGGGGAGTCTGCCATATGAATTATATAACAGGGGAATAAGGCTTTAGGGAGGTAAACTATGCCAATATTCGGATGTGTAGCCGATGATTTTACAGGCGCCAGCGACGCCGCTTCATTTTTGGTAAAGGGAGGCATGTCGGTCCAGCTCTTTAACGGAATTCCGGCAAAAGGAAGCAGGGTTGGGGAGGGAATACAGGCCATTGTAATAGCGCTTAAATCCAGGACCCAGGATACCGGGGAGGCAGTGGCGGATACCCTGCGGGCTCTGGGGTGGTTAAAGGAGCAGGGGGTTGAGAGGTTTTATCTGAAATACTGTTCCACCTTTGACTCTACTCCGAAGGGGAATATCGGCCCTGCTGCCGATGCGGCCATGGAATTTCTCGGCGTGTCCTATACGGTCCTGTGCCCAGCGCTTCCGGTCAACGGACGGGTGGTAATGAAGGGTGAATTGTATGTGGGCGGTGTGCCTCTGCATGAGAGCCCCATGAAGAACCATCCTCTGACCCCCATGTGGGACGCCAGAATCGCGAATCTGATGAAGCCCCAGAGCAAGTATTCCTGCGTGGAGCTATGGAAGGAGCAGATTGACAGGCCGGCAGATGAAATCCATGCCATGCTCTCGGATCAGGCGGACACACAGGAGCATTACTATGTGATACCGGATTACCAGGATATGGAGGATGGGGAGCGGATTGTGGAGCTGTTCGGGGATTTGGCCCTGCTGACAGGAGGGAGCGGGATTCTGGAGCCGCTGGCAAAGCATCTGAGCCGCCGTCAGGATATACTGCCGGAGCTTGATATTCGGGCAGAAGGAGCCGCCGTCCTGATTGCGGGAAGCTGTTCCAGGGCTACCCTGGAACAGATTGCCCATTTCCAAACCCACGGCGGATTCAGCTATAAGATGGATCCCATGGCTATGCTTGAGGGCAGGGAGTCTCTGGAGGACGCATGGAGGTTTGTGAGAGAGAACTGGGGAACACCAGTGCTTATTTACAGCTCCGATACAGCCCGGAACGTGAAAGAAGTGCAGCAATATGGACAGGAGCGTGTGGCTGAGATGCTGGAACAGGCAGCCGCAGAGCTGGCGGAACGGGCAGTAGCCCATGGAATCAGGAGGGTGGTGGTGGCAGGAGGGGAAACCTCGGGCGCGGTAACAAAACGGCTGGGATTCTCTTCCTACAGGATTGGCGCCAGCGTTGCGCCCGGAGTGCCGGTAATGGTGCCAATGGAGAATGAGGCGCTTCGCCTGGTATTAAAGTCCGGGAATTTTGGACAGGAAGATTTTTTTGTGAGAGTATTGGAGATGACGCAGACGGAGGATGGAAAATGATGGATAGGGAGTTAGCGCAGAAATTAGAGGATGCGGTCTGGATTGGAAGGAGCCTGTTTGAGCGCAGCAAGACATCTGGTTCATCGGCCAATATGAGCTTTTTCCACAATGGAACGATGTACATCAGCCGGAGCGGAAGCTGCTTTGGCACCCTGAAGGCGGATGAATTTGCAGTCATGGATATGAATGGCGCAAGTCTGAGCGGCAGCAAGCCCAGCAAGGAATGGCCCCTGCACCTGAAGGTATACCAGAAGAAACCGGGAACAGGCGCGGTCATCCATACCCATGGCACCTATGGGGTACTGTGGAGTTTTGTGCCTGCTGAGGACGAAACAGACGTAATTCCGGATCATACCCCGTATCTGAAGATGAAGCTGGGTAAGGTGGGACTGGTTCCTTATGAGAAGCCTGGTTCCCAGGCACTGTTTGACGCCTTTGAACAGCGTGTAATGGACAGCGACGGCTATCTGCTGAAACAGCATGGGGCAGTGGTGCCGGGAAAAAGTCTGATGGATGCCTTCTTCTGTCTGGAAGAGCTGGAGGAAAGTGCCAGGATTGCCTGGATGCTGAGACAGGCTGGAATGAGGTAGAGGCGGATTTTGACCGCACCCGGATTGTTTCTGTGAGGTGTTGGATGTTTTGGATTGTAGAAAAGTTATCATGCCGGGCCCTGGAAAACCAGGGCTTTTTTGGCGGCCGGCTGCGGCCTGGCGGCGCCCGGGGCCTTGTCTTTATGCCGTAGTACTGCGCTATGTCTGTTTAATCTGCAGGGCGGCCATTTTTGGGATAGCAAGTCAGATGAATACGTGATAAAATAAATAACAGCAAGCTGTACAGCGGAAATGGGACAAAAGAAGGAGCTCTGATATGAAAAATGCATTACAAGCAGGAAAAAAGATAGCAGGAATGGCGTGTATCCTGGTCTTTGGGTGCTTGTTGTCTGTGCTGCCATGCAGCGATGCGCAGGCAGGTGCGGGGGATCAGGATAAGGCACAGGGACCGGACAGGATACTGCGGGTGGCCTACCCTGAGCTGAAGGGGATGTCGGAGACAGATGAGAATGGGACCAGACACGGTATTGTGGTGGACTATCTCAATGAGATAGCAAAATATACGGGCTGGCAGTATGAGTATATTGATACGGCTGCAGAGGACATAATTCCGGAATTTCTGGACGGGCAGTATGATCTGATGGGCGGAACCTATTACCAGCCAGAATTTGAACAGTATTTTGCCTATCCGGACTACAATACAGGTTACAATAAATCCGTGCTGCTGGTCCGCCGTGATGATAAAAGCATTAAGACTTATGACTGGAAAAGCATGAGCGGTAAGACGATCGGGGTATATGAACGGGCTGAGGAAAACATACGAAGGCTCCAGGCATTTCTGGACCTCAATGGAATTGACTGTACCATCAGGTACTTTTCCAAAGACCAGTTGGTGGATGGGAACCTTTATCAGTGTCTTGAAGACAGAGAAGTGGATATGCTTTTGGGGAATAATGCAGATGTAAAGGGGAACCTCCGGGTAGTTGCGGAATTTGATTCCCAGCCGTATTATATTGTGACCACTCCGGATAATCAGGAGGTTCTGGACGGTATGAACATGGCCCTGGGCAAGATTGTGGACTCTAATCCGAATTTCGCAGAGGAACGGTATAATGCAAATTTTCCGGACAGCGGAATTGAGAGCATCTGTCTGAATGATGAGGAGCAGGCCTATATCCGCGAAAAACAAAAGGTATCGGTTGCAGTTGTGAAGGAATGGCATCCCCTGTTCAGCCAGGAAGAAGATACGGATATGCACAACGGCCTGATACCGGATGTGTTGGAGAAGGTAACTGAATTTTCAGGGCTGGAATTCAGCTACGAGTATACGGACACCTATGGGGATGCGCTGAATTTGGTAAATCAGGGCAAGGCAGATATATTAGGAGCTTTTCTGGGATCTGAGGAGGATGGGGCAGACATGGGGCTGGCTCTTTCCAAGGCATATGCATCCATGAGTGATATTATCGTCAGGAATAAGGGGGTCAGCTATCCCTCGGATGGATTGGTGGGAGCGGTCATTGAAGGGCGGCGCATGCCAACGGGTATAAAGGCGGATGAGATCAGATATTTTCCTGATGTCAGGGCGGCATTGCGGGCTGTGAACAATGGGGAGGTTGATTTCTTTTACGGAATCTCCACCAAAATCGAGCACGATATGCAGGCACACCACTATCCCAATGTTGTTCCCAATACCCTGGTTAATAACAGAAATGATATCTGTTTTGCAGTGACCAGGCCGGTTGACGGCGAACTGCTTCCAATATTGAATAAGTCGGTCAACAGCCTGAGCAGTGAACAGAAGACGGCATTGACAAACCAGAATATGATAACCATAGGGTCCCGATCTGCATCAATTGTGGAATTAATGTATGCCAATCCAGTGATGTTTGTAACGGTGACTGCATGTGTTTTCCTTGCAGTGATGATTCTTGTAATGGCAGCTGCCCGTTCCAGAATACGGGCAGCCAGGATGCAGAGCAGCCTGGAGAGGGCAGAGGCAGCTAACCGCGCAAAGGGTGAATTTCTTTCCAGGATGAGCCATGAGATACGTACGCCCATGAATGCCATTGTGGGGCTCAGCGACTTAACATCAATGATGGATGATGTACCGGAACAGGTAAGGGAAAACCTGGGGAAAATCCGGTCCTCATCCCAGTATCTGCTGAGATTAATCAGCGATATCCTGGATATGAGCCGTATTGAGAGCGGGAAAATGACAGTGTCAAATGAGGCATTTTCCATGAACCGGGCCGTGGAAGAGCTTGAGGACATGCTGACCGCAGAGGCTACGCGCCGCGGATTGGAGTTCACTGTAGAAAAGGACGTGGAAAACCGTACGCTTATGGGGGATGTTATCCGTCTCCAGCAGGTTCTGACCAATCTGGTTTCCAATGCCTTTAAATTCACACCGGCAGGCGGCAGTATCATCATGCGTGTGACCCGGACCAAAAGCACGAATCAGCAGGTGATCTACAAGTTTCAGGTGATTGATAACGGTGTGGGCATATCTGTGGAGAATCAGAAACGCGTATTCGGAGCCTTTGAGCAGGTGGGACCCAATTATTCCAAGAGCCAGGGAACCGGGCTGGGACTTACTATCAGCAGGACCATTGTGGGGCTGATGGGGGGAGAACTGAAGCTTAAGAGTGAGCTGGGCAAGGGAAGCGAATTCTATTTTTCTGCTGCATTTTCCCTGGCGGATCCGAATGTGGAAGAAGAAATAAAGATAAAACAGGAGAAACAGAAGGCTGGAGGGGTGGAAAGCAGCTGCCTGGAGCACATGAATATCCTGCTGGCTGAGGATAATGACCTGAATGCAGAGATAGCCACTGAGCTTCTGAAGATGAAGGGGGCCAGCGTGCGCAGGGCGGAGAACGGAAAACAGGCTGTGGAACTGTTCATGCAGAGCAGTCCCGGAACCTATCATGCCATTCTTATGGATCTCCAGATGCCTGAGATGAACGGCCTGGAAGCCTGCCGCGCCATCCGCAGAATACAGAGGCAGGACGCTGTTTCCATCCCCATCATTGCTATGACGGCTAACTCTTTTAAGGAGGATGCAGACGCGGCGGCTGAGGCGGGGATGGACGGCTTTGTGACCAAGCCTGTGGATGTGGAATATCTTTACCAGGTATTAGATCGCGTCCTGAGACGCGGGTAGCTGGCAAAAGCCGGCGGGCTGATTGAGGGCTGCCAGCGATTTTATGCCGGTTTGTGCATCCGGATTGCCGGGCAGTGATGCAGAGGTGATGCAGCTGCTGCCGTATGTTTTGAAGAAGTATTCTCTGGAGGAGAGATTGATGAAGGCTGTGTACTGGGTATAATCCGGTGTATTCCGGTCTGTGATGACCGGGCCCTTTGGGATACTGACACTTTCCATTATATGGAAACAGGTCAGCGCCGCTTCATCCCTGCCTGCCGGAATGGGAGTATGGGTCTTTAGAAATGCGGTCCTGACAAACCTGGAAGGAGGAGTATAATCACCGGGCAGGCCAAAGCTGCCGCCGCCCTGTCCGAAGGGGGTCAGCTCCAGGCTGCCCCAGGTCTGTGACTGCTTCTGTGTGGGGGAGAGATTCATGTAATTGCGCAGATTGGTCAGGTGCCACTGGAAGTCAGGGCTGTTGGAGAGAACACCTACAGGGTTATCCATGAGATGCAGGCCGTCAGCTGTCTTTTCAATGACCATGGATTTGCCGGTCCGGTCCGCCACGAGCCAGTGGAGCGGGGCAATGGTCCCGGTTATGGAGTCTTCGGCGCCAACGATTCGGATGGTGCGGAGAATGGATGCTGCTTCCTCCACGGACGCGCTTAAACCTAAGAGAAATCCCGTGAGTTCCAGTGCTGTGATGGCAGGCCGGGACGAATCCTCAGGGTCCGGGACATCATACTGGGCATAGCCAGGGAAATAGAGGACAGCGGCCCCGAAGCCCATCTCATTGACCCCGTCTGCAAAGACCACCGGGGATATGTCCTGCCCGATTCCCATGAAACGGTAACGGTTGCGGATCTGGTGGGTGTTCATGATATTATTCCATTGATAGCCTTTGGGAACAAAATACAGTTCAGGCTCAAGGGGATAAGAGAAATCCATGGTCCGGCCAAAATAAATGTCCCCCTGGGACGTCTGTGTGACCATAGCTGTGCACATGGGCAAAAACCTCCTTTATACGAAGTTTGCAGAAGATATGGTTATGTATATTCCGTTTGGAGGAGGAACATTCCCCGCCATAAGCGGTTTCATTAAATACAAGATTGATTTGGAGAAAAACATGGAATATCAATGGGATACAGTGACAGAGGAAGAACTGAAGCATTTATACTATGAGGAAGGCATGACGGACAGGGAGATCGCAGAACGGTTTGGGGTTTCCATGGGGAAAGTGGCCTATAAGAGAAGGAAGTATGGGATATCCATTAAAAATATGATATACCAGCAGTTTATGGATGAAAATTCGGAGCTGTTTGCACAGCTGAACGAAAATTCCAGAGAGCGGCTGCTCAGGGGGGAAAATATTGACGCCATTTCCAAGGCAGTGACTCATTACGCGTTCAGAAACGGCCCGGTTGAGGACATGCATGCTAATGGGCAGCTGTCCCAGCAGGATATGAAGACATTGAACAAATATATGGTCAACCGCATTGCTGGGCTGTTGGCTGCGGCTATGGACGGGAGCTGGCTGCAGCTGGAGCAGCTGTTTTCCTATTACCGATTTTTTGGCGGGGACTGGGATGCCGCGGAGCCGGATATGGGAGAGATGAAGCTTTTGATGGAGCGGTTAAAGAAACGCTGACAGATGTCTGGGAAAGGAGGCGGGGATGAACCGGATATTGATTGTGGAGGATGACAGGGACATCGCGGGCAACCTCCTGCTTCTGCTGAAAAAGGAAGGGTTTACGGCTGTTGCGGTGGGAACCAGGGAGGAAAGCCTTGAACAGATACGGCGGGAATCCTTTGACCTGGTCTTGCTGGATTTGATGCTTCCTGACGGTAACGGGTATTCTGTCTGCACTGCCATAAAACGGGAGGCTGATATTCCGGTTATCTTCCTGACAGCTATGGGGGACGAGGAGAGCGTGGTGACCGGATTTGAGCTGGGGGCGGATGACTATATTGCAAAGCCCTTCCGTCCCCTGGAACTGGTGTCCAGAGTAAAAAACGTGCTCAGGAGAAGGGGCAGGAGCCGGTCCGTGCTGCGGGCGGGGGATCTGCTTGTGGACACTGTGAAGGGGACCGTAACCAGGGACGGACAGGAAATTATATTGTCAGCCCTGGAGTACAGGCTGTTTCTGGTCTTTTTGAACCGGCAGGGAGAAGTGCTGACCAGGAACCGGTTATTGGAAGAGATATGGGACATTGCCGGGGACTATGTAAATGATAATACCCTTACGGTTTACATAAAGAGACTACGGGATAAAATTGAGAAAGAACCGGCTCATCCGGAAATCATAGAGACTGTCCGGGGGAGAGGATATAAGGTGGGATGAGAGATGGCTGAATGGTTGAGAAATCCAGAGGTGAAGCTGCAGACGGGCATTCACGGAGTGCTTCTGGTTACAGCGGCTGG